>Ga0078972_1000124_pt1 | contig 312084 bp, 260 predicted proteins | sample YelNatPaOPGAMG01_FD_67568 | JGI IMG/M metagenome (GOLD analysis project Ga0078972, IMG submission 67568) | Hot spring thermophilic microbial communities from Obsidian Pool, Yellowstone National Park, USA - OP-RAMG-01 (SPADES assembly) (version 2) | ecosystem: Environmental > Aquatic > Thermal...
ATGAGATTGTGATCGGTTACAGATTGCGTCCTCAGGGCAGAGTAATCTGTCCGTCTAACTTCTGGTAAGAGAAAGAGATATTCTGACAATATAGAATTCACATACAAAGAGTGGCGCTAATCAACGCCACTCTTTTCGTTTTTAAAAAGCAATAGTGGAACAGCAAGGTAAGCCATTTAAAGAAATAAGTTCTGAGGAAATTAAGCAAGAGTGTTTACTTGTCGAAGATTTGTTGGAAACCATAACGAGTAAACCAGCATTAATTCATGTAGCAAGACTTGTTGCTATAATGACATTAGAAAAAGCATTGAGGCATATATTGTATGGAGAGTACAAAACAATTACAAAAATTAAATTCTCTGTATTGATAGATAAGGCCAGGCAAAAGGAATATATAAGTAGATCAGTGGCAGATCAATTCAGAGCCTTGAAAGATTTCAGAAATGCGAGCGCGCATCATGGTTTGATGAATATGAATACGCAAGAGAATCTAATGCCTATAAATGAAATTGTCCAGCAGATACATTATTTGCTGGACAATTATTCAGGGAATAATAAATAAGATTTAATGTGCCTCCAGCCAGTTTTCACCGACTCCCATACCAACTTCCATAGGCACTTCAAGAGCAATGGCCTCTTTCATAAAAATCTCAACGTTTGTTTTTAGAAGCTCCAGTTCATCTTTATGAGCATCAAAGAGCAATTCATCATGTACTTGTAATACCATTTTAGATTTTAGATTTTCTTTTTTCATCCAGTCATGAATACGAATCATGGCAACTTTAATCATGTCTGCAGCACTTCCCTGAATAGGTGCGTTAATGGCATTTCTTTCTGCAAATCCGCGCATGGTCATATTGCGTGAATTGATATCTCTTAGAAATCTTCTTCTTCCTAAAATTGTTTCTACATATTCAACCTCTCTGGCTGTATTTACACAGGCATCCATATATGCCTTTACAGCAGGGAACTCGGTGAAATATGCTGTAATTATTTCTGCCGCTTCTTTGCGAGGAATAGATAAACGTTGAGACAAACCGAACGCACTGATCCCATAGATAATACCAAAGTTTACCATTTTGGCCTTACGCCTCATGTCAGAAGTAACATCTTCAATAGCCACCTTAAACACTTTGCTTGCTGTTGTGCTGTGAATATCCACACCATTTTTAAAAGCAGAAAGCATACTTTCGTCTTTACTGAAAGCAGCCATGATACGTAATTCAATCTGTGAATAATCGGCGGAGAGAATCACATGATCTTTGTCGCGTGGCACAAAGGCTCTGCGGATTTCTTTTCCTCGGTCGGTACGGATCGGAATGTTTTGCAAATTCGGATTGGTAGAGCTTAAACGCCCTGTTGCTGCAACAGCCTGATTAAACGAAGTATGTACACGGCCGTCTTTACCTAATAATTGAGGAAGCGCATCAACATAGGTAGACTTTAGTTTCTGAAATTCTCTATAGTCTAAAATGTTTGCAAGAATTGGATGGTCGCTGTCAAGGCGCATTAAAACATCTTCGCCGGTTGCATACTGACCGGTTTTTGTTTTTTTTGCATTCGGATCAAGCTTCAGCTTGTCGAATAATATTTCACCCAATTGTTTGGGTGAGGAAATGTTAAACTCAACACCAGCATGCTGATATATTTCTTTTTCTACAGCAATAATTTCTGATTGCAATAGCGAAGAAAACTCTGCCAGAGCCGCGGTGTCAATTTTCACTCCTTCCAGTTCCATATCAGCTAACACCTCACTTAAAGGCATTTCAACAGTATTAAACAAAGGATCGAGTTTTTGTTCTGTAACCAAAGGACTGAAAAAGTTGTAAAGCTGATAAGTAATATCTGCATCTTCAGCAGCATATTCTTTAATGGCATTCACTTCTACATCCCTCATTGTTCCTTGCTTTACACCTTTTTTGCCAATTAATTGCTCAATAGAAACGGGAGAATAATTCAGATACACTTCTGCCAGTGTATCCATACCATGCCGCATTTCAGGTTCTAATAAATAATGAGCAAGCATAGTATCAAAGAGCGGTCCTGAAATAGTGAAATCATATTTTTTCAGCACCAACAAATCGTATTTCAGATTTTGTCCGACTTTAGTTATAGAAGCCTTGTCAAAAGCAGGCTGCAGAAGATCGAGTATTTTTTGCGTTTCTTTTTGATCTGCAGGGAAAGGAATATAATAGGCTTCGTGTTTATGAAACGAAATAGCGAGCCCTACCAATTCGGCTTCAATAGCATTTAAAGACGTTGTTTCAGTATCAAAGCAAAACGACTCCTGCAATTGTAGCAGATTAGTTAATCGGACAATTTCCGCAGGCGTTTCAACAACAAAATAATTATGAACGACAGTATCGATTGTTTCTCTGACAATCGTTTCTCTTATTTCTCCTTTGTCATCTGTTTCTGCAGCAATGGTTTCAACAGCTTCCATTCCGAACAGCCCCATTTGCCCGCTTTGAGCAGCAGCCTTCTTAGGAGATTTACTTTCAGTTGTTTTTTTCTCAGGCTCAGGCGCATTTACACTGCTGCCAAACAAACGTTTTTTTAATGTTCTGAATTCAAGTTCATCGAACAGTTGATCCAGCGCTTCAACATTATATTCTTTTACTCGCAGCGCTTCTTCATCAAATGCAATAGGCACTTCACAATGAATAGTGGCTAGTTCTTTTGACAGTAAACCCTGATCTGCAAAGTTGATTACATTTTCTTTTTGTTTGCCTTTAAGTTGATCGGCATTTTTAATAAGATTTTCAACGGAACCAAATTCAGCAATTAATTTCTGTGCTGTTTTTTCACCAATACCCGGAATGCCGGGTATGTTGTCTACAGCATCACCTTGCAAACCTAAGATATCACGAACCTGATCAACATGCTGAATGTTAAAACGAGCCAGTACTTTAGCAATGTCATAAACTTCAATGTCGTTACCCATGTACGCCGGACGGTAGAGGAATACATGCTCATTAACAAGTTGCATGTAATCCTTATCCATTGTCATCATGTATACATCAAAGCCCAATGGTGGTGCAATTTTCGAAAACGTACCAACAATATCATCGGCTTCGTAACCCGGCACGCCTAGCACGGGAATGTTCATGCCTTCCAGCAGGCGATAGATGTATGGTATAGCAACGGTTATGTCTTCCGGTTGTTCCTGACGGTTTGCTTTGTATTCAGTAAAGTTATCGTGGCGAAATGTTGGGCCGTGTAAATCAAACGCAACGCCGATATGTGTAGGCTTTTCTTTTTGAAGAATTTCAAGCAAACTATTGGTAAAGCCAAATACGGCGCCTGTACTGATTCCGCTTGAAGTAATTCTGGGATTTTTACTAAAGGCAAAATGGGCACGATAAATAAGCGCCATGGCATCCAATAAAAACAACTTTTTCATGTAAGGATAGTTATGTATGAATCGAAAGAAATAATCTACACACTAGTGTGTACCAATCTAAATTTATTGAATCTTTCTTACTTATTTTAGAGAGTCAATTTAATCAATAAAATGTATAGATAATAGATTTAGATTTTATCATTCGGATATAAATGAAAGAATAACAAAAACTACTTCTAAATATTTCTTATTTTTAAACGGTTAAGAATTTTATAGAAAAATATGGCTTTAATTAAATCTGTTCGTGGTAAGTCGCCGGTATTTGGTGCAAACTGTTGGCTGGCAGAAAATGCCACGGTTGTTGGTGAAGTTGAAATGGGTGAATCGTGTAGTGTATGGTTTAATGCGGTCATTCGCGGAGATGTGAATTATATAAAAATAGGAAACAAAGTAAATATTCAGGATGGCGCCTGTATACATTGCACGTTTGAAAAGCATGCAACAATCATTGGCGACAATGTGTCAATTGGCCATAATGCTATCGTACACGGCTGTATTGTTGAAGAAAATGTGCTTATTGGCATGGGAGCTATTGTAATGGATCGGTGCTATATAGAAAAAAACTCATTGATTGCAGCGGGTTCTGTTTTATTGGAAGGTACACGTGTTGAGAGCGGTTCCCTGTATGCAGGCGTACCCGCTAAAAAAGTAAAGGATCTGACACCCGAGCATTTTAAAACAATTATAGAGCGCATTTCAAATAATTATATTATGTATTCAGAGTGGTTTAAGGAGGATAAATAAACGTTGTGTATAACGTTTTATATTTTTATTTTAATCATTTAGACGAATAATTAACTTGTACCTGCTTTAATATATATTTTAAACTTAAACTACTTTTAAAATTATGCAAGACTCAATTGAAATAATCGAGAATACTATTGTTCAGAATGGAGATTCGATAATGGTAACTTCAAGCGTCGAAGAAATGGCCGTTCAGCCGTATGATCTGCAAACTCTTCTGGGCGCTGCTTATTATCCCGTAATAGCAATATGGCTTTTTCTGGTTGTGTTTAATATTATTTGCCATTGGAAAATATTTGTCAAGGCGAATCGTCCGGGATGGGAATCAATTGTACCCTTCTACAATATCTATGTGTTCTTTAAAATTATAGGACGTTCATTATGGAATTTGTGTTGGGTATTTCTTCCAATCGTTGGGCCGATTATTTATATTGTCAAAATAATCGGCTCATTTTCCAGATCCTATGGAAGAGGAACAGGGTTTGCACTGGGCTTGGTTTTCTTAAGCCCTATTTTCATTGCAATTCTGGCTTTTGACAAATCAATCGTTTATGTAGGCCCTAATGGTACGCCGGCCGGAAAAACTGATTCGGGAGCGTTGGATAGTGATATATAATTTTGAATTCAGATAGGATTTAATAAAGGCATCTCATTTCCGGGATGCCTTTATTTTTTTAATTTTATTTCATCAAATTTGAATAGACTTCATATTTGTAGTATTATTAGAAGTTTAAATCAATAAGTATATGAAATATCTATTAGGACTTGTTTTGATTGTTTCATTAAACATCATAACGAATGCTCAAAGTGCGTTACCAACAGACGCAACTACCAATAAAATCAGCTGGCAGGAAACCATTCCATTAGACAGTATTACGAGAGATGATATGTTTGACCGCTGCAAGCGCTGGCTGGCTCACTATTATAAAATCGAAACATTTACCATCGACAGTAAGGTTAGTTATACAGTGGCAACAAATGCAGACTTTATTATTAATCTGACATACGATTTCAAATACAAATCGCAAAACAACATTACGTATACAATTACTTTAAATCAAAAAGAAGGAAAGTATAGAGTGACGATCACCGATTTTAAATTCTATAAAGTTTCTTCCGGAGCCAAAACGCAGGTACCATTGGAGCAAGCGTACGCAAAAATGACAAGTCAGAACAAAGGAGAAACAACAACACAGGTTAAAGCAGAAATCGATAAAGTACTTGCAGACCTTAAGATTTTTATGGTAAAAGGGTATGTGAAAACACAAGACGACTGGTAGTATTTTCAAGCTCCAAAAAACAAAATTCAACTAACAAAAAAAGAGATGTCAAGTAAGCTTGACATCTCTTTTTTTGTTATACTTAAAACATCATTCTAATACAATCGGGAAATCACTGCCTCTTGAAAAGGTATATGGAAACTGCAGTTTGCCACTATACTTTGAATTCAACTCCGGCACCTGATCATCCAGATACGATTTTAATTCATAGATCGTAATCTTTCCATCTTTAGGTGATCCGTCTGCGGCACCATTTAATGCTTCCAACAACACGTATGTAAAGAGGCCATGTTTTAATTCCAGAATTTCTTTCGCATTTTGTTCGCTGCCTGCAGAAGCTAAAACGTGAATGCCGGCACCGCGGGATAATTGTGCAAATGCTTTTTCTTCGTTGGCCCCTCGCATGGCAAGAATTTCAACAGAGCCACCCGATTGGCAGGCATCCATAATGATGATTTGTTTTAATGCTTTAATATTTCTAAAGCCAGCCTGAACTGTTTCGGCCGATAACGCATTGGTCGCATTTGCCTGATACATACTTGTACATTCTGTCGGAATGAAATAGAAATTCTGTTCCACCATACTGCCATGCCCTGCATAATAAAAAACGAACACGTCGTTTAATGCTACATGCGCTTCAAGAGCCTTTAACGTATCAAGAATACTTTGGCGGGTTGCAGCAGCATCGTATAAAGCATGCACCTTGACTTTTTGGTATAAAACACTTCCATTTTTTTTCATTGCTTCGGCAAAAGATTCAGCATCTTCGCGCGCATAATTTAATGTATATGCAGGATTCTTGTATGTATCTATGCCTATTACAAACACATGGCAAACAGCAGCGCTGGCCGCTTTTTCAGAATAGACAGACGCTATTGCTGCACCGGATTCAATTTTACCTTTACTTACACCAATTGCCGAAAATTGATTTGTACCTCTTACAAGCGTAGTTGATGTTGTATATATATAACTGTTGCCTTTACCGTCTGCCAGTTTCGCAGGATCAAATTGAACAGACATATTTTTTCCATTGTGAGACAAACGGATTTCGCTGAGTCCGCCCCCTTCATCAATAACTTTAATGTTTAATGTCGTAGTCATGCCGTCTGCACTTGGCAAACAAGCAAGCTTAATAATAGGCGGAGGAGATATCAGCAACTTATTGTCAACACCTTGATCCATGCCTGTTGGAGAGATTCCTCGATTTAAAAAAATACGCTGAATCAGATCCGGCCTGTAATATTCAAAAAACTGATCCGGAGAATATACTTCTAAGCCTTTTACAAAATGAATATCTGCACGGGCTTTTTCAGTGGCACTAAAATAACCCTGTGGTGTGCGAGCCATCCAGTCTCTGGAGCTGATGTGTACGTGTTCGTAAAATTCCAGTCCTGATTCCAGGTTCCAGCATTTTACTACACCATCGGTACTATAGGATACAAGCATCTTACCATCTTTACTTAAAGAAAGAGACGTGATCTCAGCCTGATGACCGTTTAGTGTTTTAAGTACCTGTGCTGTTTGAGCATCCCAGATACGTATAATTCTATCATCGCCACCTGTAATTATTTTTTTTCCATCGGTACTGTAAATAGCACTGTGCAGCATGCCTCTTGCACCTTTAAATTTCTGTAGCATCATACCTGTAGTGACATCCCAGATGCGAGCCGTCCCATCCCAGGATGCGGTTAATGCGTTGTTGGGGTTGACACCGAATGCGATGGAAGAAACAACATCTGTATGACCGACAAAAGTAAGCACAACTTTTTTAGAATCGGGTTCACGCAATTCCAACGATTTATCCAGTCTTCCGCAAAGCAGGTACAAGCCGTTTGGCGTAAAAGAAATACTGTAACAGGAATTTTCCCTAAGATCCATATCGGAACTTAATGAAGCACTTTCAACCTCGTACACTTCAATGGTGGCGTCCCATGATGCAGTGGCTACATACTTACCATCACGACTAAGTGATACATCAAATATAGGTTCTCGGTGTGCCTTTATCCGATTAATGAGATTGCCCGTTTTAGTGTTCCAGAGAAAGACTTCCCCTGCACCATCTGCTGTTGCCAGTATAGTACCGTCTGCCGATTGATCCATACTTATTACAGCTTTCGTATGGCCTTCGTATAATTTATTTGGCGCACCAGTTGAAATGTTCCATTGAATCGCATCTACTCCGGTTTTGCCTGTAATAAAATTTTTATCGTCTGATGTTAAGAGCAATTCATTTTTCAATCTCAGATATCGTGCGATATAAGATTGCCAATAATCATCAGCATTATAATTAATACCACCTTTGTCTTGCTCTTGCAATGCGCCCTGGTATTTCCGGATAATAGTTCCGGTATTTGTTTCCATGGCCCAGGCAGTCATGTTATCAGAAGCCGCGATTAATTCTTTTTCATCAAGAGAAAGAGCAATTTCATTGATGGTTTCTGACAACGGCAACTTATACGACAAAGACGTTGATGAAGCAGTAGACCAGTTATACAGCATACTATCACTTGCTGCCAGCACATGCGAGCCATCTTTTGTTACAATAAGTCCACGAAGGGCATCCACCGGCTCTCCGTATGTTTTAATGATTTTACCAGTTGCCAGATCGTATTGCGTTAATTTATCGTTGTGTGCCAGTTTAAATAAAGACTTGTTATCGGGAGAGAATTCAATATATGTTCCGCAGCCTCCGCACCAGCCTTCTTCCGGCTTTAACGTGTAGACCAAACTCCAATCACTTGTTCGGAATACATTAGCTGTTTTATTGTCTTGACCAATGGCTAGCCATTTTCCGTCGTTGCTGTATTTTATGCTTATGCCATAACCTGAACCTTGATCAGCATCAACCGCCAATCTTTTAATAAGCTTTCCTGAAGGTATTGCATATATAGATGCAGAATCGGGATAGCCGCCATAAGCAAACGATTTACCATCGGGGTTGAAAGCAACGTCGGTAATATATTTTGAGCTTTTAGGCGACACAAAAATTTCTTTTCCTGTTAAAATTTCCCAGACACGAGCTGTACCATCTGCACTGCTGGTGGCCAGAAATAAGCCGTTCGGGCTAAATGACAAACCATTTACAGTATGATCGTGACCAACTAGACTGCGGATTTCCATGCCGGATTGCTGATCCCAGAGCTTAACACTTTTATCACGGCTTCCGGTTGCTAAAATTTTCCCATCGGGACTAATTGCCACTGCTTTTACCGAAGCAGAATGGCCTTTCTGAATGACTGTTTCAAGCTTAAGTGTTTGTGAAAAAGAGTTCGACAGAACGGTGAGAAATAAAAAAACAAAAGCGAATGGTTTCATACGGTAACATTGTTTTGAAAGGAGTAAGTTAGCTAATTTTTTGAAAAGCCTTATGCCATAATAATGCAAATCAATATAAGCGGGCAATGAAGAGTTGTTTGTATGTTAAATTATATTGTAGCGAGAACATTTAATACTTGCGGTACTCTTTGTATATTCGTTTGTTATCAGAGCAGATTATGAGTCATAAGAACAGGAAAAAATTACGCACGCCCGGACTTTCTCCCGGTGAATTGAGCGGCTTCGAACATTCAGATGAATTAGATGTAGCTGATATATATTTAATCCGATACAACGAAGAAACAACAGAAGAGAGTAAAATAACATCTGTTGATCAAATGGTTGTTCCTTCGGCAGACGAAAATTTTGTTTATTGGTATAATATTGACGGGGTAAACAATCCCAATCAGCTTTCGCAAATAGAACAAAAATACAATCTGCACCCCTTATTAATGGAAGACGTTGCAAGCGGAGAGCAACGACCGAAGCTTGACAATTACGACGATTGCATTTTTCTTACTGTTAAAATGATTCGTTATGACGACAAAACGAATGCTATTTTATCAGAACAGGTAAGCTTTGTAGTTTCACCAAATCTGATTTTATCGTTTCAGGAAAAACATAAGGAAGGAGATGTATTTAACCCCAATCGTGAACGCTTGCGGCAGAACAAAGGCAAGATGCGGAGAATGGGCGTTGACTATTTGCTCTACAGTTTGCTGGATACCATAGTAGATCATTACTTTGAAATTATGGAGTATGTGGGCGATACACTTGAAACGGTTGAGCAGGAAATGCTGACAGATCCGAATCCTACTAAGCTTAGAGAATTATATAAATTCAGAAGAGAATTAATTTATTTGCGCAAATCTGTATGGCCGCTCAGAGAAGTAATTGTTAAGCTGGAGCGCGATGAATGTTCTTTGATCAGCCAAGAGGTAAAACCTTTTTTACGCGACGTTTACGACCATACCATACAAGTAATTGAAACAGTTGAATCAACGCGAGACATTCTTTCTGGTGTTGTAGATGTGTATTTATCTTCCGTGAGTAATCGCATGAACAGCGTGATGAAAGTATTGACAGTTATCTCAACAATATTTATGCCCCTGGCTTTTATTACCGGATTGTATGGAATGAACTTCGATAATATGCCGGAGCTGCATACAAAGAATGGGTATTATGTAGTCATTGGAATTTGTTTTGCGGTAGCTGTTGGTATGCTTATTTATTTTCAACGGAAAAAATGGCTGTAAGTGTTTTTATTTAACCGTACTGATAAATCATCCATTTTAAAATTCACCAGTACGGTTTATATTTTATTTTACATTCACAATTTCAATTAAGAAATACAGAGTTGCATTTGGAGGAACAACACCCTCAACACCTCTTTTGCCATAGCCTAACTCCGGAGGAATAACGCAGTAAATTTTCTCTCCTTTACTCATTTGCTGCACGATTTCGTCCCAGCCCGGAATGACTTCCTGATTGCCGATTTTAAATTTGAATGGAGCATCCCCTTCATTTGTTTCAACAACTTTGCCCGGTTTTGACATTCTGCTGTAAAAGACTTTAACCGTTTGTCCGGCTGTTGGATGTTTTCCATCTCCTTCTTTTAAGCGAACGTATTTTATTCCGCTGCTTGTTTTTAACGTGTCAGCAGCATTTACGCTTATGCTCAAAAACAGGGCAGAAGCACTCAGAAAAATTGTCAGCAATACTTTTTTCATAGGTATTAAGGTTTTATGTGGTTTAATTTTATTTTGCCCAATATTGAAAATCGGCTTTAGAGTAATATTAAGAATATTAAATACATTCCATATATCGAATATAGCACATCTTTGTTTTCAATATCAAAAAAACTCTTGATATTGAAATAAGATAAAACATTTAACCGGAATAATATGTCTGTTCGCATAGAAAAAGATACCATGGGTACTGTCTCGGTACCCGCTGATAAATATTGGGGTGCGCAAACACAACGCTCTATTGATAATTTTAAAATCGGCAGTGCATCAACACACATGCCTCTGGAAGTGATCTATGCTTTTGCTGTATTAAAAAAAGCTGCAGCTTTTACTAATCTGGAATTGGGTGTTATACCGAAAGAAAAGGCAGATATTATTGCAACGGTATGTGACGAAATTCTGGAAGGAAAACTGGATGATCAGTTCCCCTTGGTTGTTTGGCAAACAGGCTCGGGTACGCAATCAAATATGAATGTAAACGAAGTGATTGCAAATCGCGCGCACGTATTGCTGGGGGGGAGTTTGATGGACGAAACAAAAAAAATTCATCCGAATGATGATGTAAATAAATCACAATCCTCAAACGATACCTTTCCAACGGCCATGCATATTGCCGCTTGTCAGATGCTTAAACGAACTACGATTCCCGGCATTCAACAGCTTCAGCTTACGTTAAAGAATAAATCAGATGCGTTTAAGGATGTTGTAAAAATAGGCCGCACGCATTTTATGGATGCAACTCCATTAACACTCGGCCAAGAATTTTCGGGTTATGCGGCTCAATTGACACATGCCTTAAAAACAATTGACAATTCATTTGCCCATGGTTTAGAACTGGCGTTGGGCGGCACAGCTGTTGGTACAGGTATTAATACACCTGAAGGATATGATAAAGCAGTAGCCAGACATATTGCAGCATTAACAGGCATTCCGTTTGTAACTGCACCAAATAAATTTGAAGCACTCGCTACACACGACGCCTTGGTTGAAATGCATGGTGCGTTGAAAACGACAGCAGTGAGCCTGATGAAAATTGCCAATGATATACGCATGCTTTCTTCGGGCCCTCGCTGCGGAATCGGAGAGATTCATATTCCGGATAATGAACCCGGCTCTTCCATTATGCCGGGCAAAGTAAACCCGACACAAGTTGAAGCACTTACCATGGTGTGTGCACAGGTAATGGGTAATGATGTGGCTATTACGATTGGCGGTTCTATGGGGCACTTCGAACTAAATGTTTTCAAACCCGTTATAATATACAATTTCCTGCTTTCGGCACGACTGCTCGGCGATGCGTGTGTTTCATTCGATCAAAAATGTGCACTGGGAATAGAACCAAACCTTGGAAATATTCAGCGCAATCTTGAAAATTCGCTGATGCTTGTAACCGCTTTAAATACACATATCGGGTATTATAAGGCTGCAGAGATTGCAAAGCATGCGCACAAAGAGAATATTACGTTAAGAGAAGCAGCACTTGGTTTAGGCTATGTTACCAACGAAGAATTTGATGCCTGGGTCGATCCACGAAAAATGATTTAGGGCTCCTGATGCGTAATTAAGTATTTGATTAACAGCAGGATTTAAAGAAACAAAATCAGTTAAAATACACAATATGTATTCGAAATAAAGAGATAATCTTCAAAAAACGGTCATATTGGCCCATTTCAAAGCAGAAAGCACTTTTCTTTCTCGAATAAAAAATATAATTTACATCATACATACATTATTGATTGAATACGATTATGAAAAAAATATTTTTACCATTGGCATTAATCATGTCTTTAGTGATTACTTCTTTTGCACAGATGTCTAAGGAAGAAGAAAAAGAATGGGCTAAAAAGATAAAAACGCTAACGCCGGAATCATATAAACAACTTATTGAAGATAAAGAAGCGCTTGCAACACAAGTAACAAGCCTGAAACAAGAGAATGAGGTGTTAAAAGCGCAGGTTCTTGATCTGGAGGCTAAATTAAAAGAAGCGCAGGCGGCGCAGGAAGCAAAGCAGCAGGAAGTTGCAGCAGCAGCTGCACACGTACCGGTTAACACCATGGCTGCTAAAGGTATTGAGTACAAAGTTCAGATCGGAGCATTCAAAAACAAGGATTTGAGCAAGTACTTTGACAACAATAAAAATTTTAGCGGAGAAGTAGACGCAGACGGAACAAAGAAATACACACTTGGTGCTTTCCCTACGTATTGGGAAGCCGATAATTTTAAAAAATATTTACGCGAAATGGGAGTAAGTGACGCTTGGGTAGTTGCTTATAAAGATGGTAAGCGTGTGGAATTAAAAGATGCGTTAGAAGGCACATTATAATTCTGAAAGAACTTTTCAAATAAAAAAGTCCTGCCAAAGCGGGACTTTTTTATTTACACAGGTTAAGCGTATTTGGTGCATAAACGGTGGGGTTTGGCACAGATCTTTTTTGTATTTTTAACAATCATTTCTGTATACTGATTATGAGTACCATCAACCAAATTACATGCCCGAATTGCGGCCACCATTTTCATGCCGAGCAGGCGTTAGCGAAGCAAATTGAGGCTGAGGTAACCGTGCGTGTACAAAAAGATGCTGATGAGCGGAAGAAGCAATTAGACGATGCGGAACAGAAACTACGCAATCTTCAGAAAAATCTGGTAGCCGAAAAAGCTCAGATGGAAGAAACCATGAAGGCCAATATGATCAAAGAAAAGAACATATTGGAACAACAGCTGCGAAAAGAATTAGGCGAAGAGGTTTTGAAAGATAATGCAACTATGATGGATAGCATGCGTGCAGATCTGGAGAAGAAGAATAAAGAAAACCAGGAGCTGAAGCTTAAGGAAGTGGAGCTAATGCGTGCCGAGCAAAAGCTGAAAGATGTTGAACAGGAAATGAAACTGACTTTTGAAAAGCAAATGCTGGAACAAAAGAAAGTCATGGCAGAAGAAATTCAAAAAGCCGCAGACGAACAGAATCAAGCAAAGAACAGGGAGAAAGATGCGCAGATGGAACAATTGCGCAAGCAGATAGATGAAATGAAACGTAAAGCCGAACAAGGCTCTATGCAGCTGCAAGGCGAGGCACAGGAATTGTTTTTAGAAGATTTATTAAAATCAGCTTTCCCGTTTGATCTGATAGAAGAAGTTGGCAAAGGTGTACGTGGAGCAGATGTGATTCAGACTGTGCGCAACAACCAAGGCAGAGATTGCGGAACAATTATTTACGAAGCAAAAAATACCAAAGCATTCAGCGATGGATGGATCGATAAATTAAAAGGCGATTTGCGTGGACAGAAAGCCGATCTTGCAGTGCTGGTAACAAGTACAATGCCAAAGGATATGACAACATTCGGTATGAAAGACGGCATCTGGATCTGTACGTTTGAGCAAATCAAAGGACTTTCTGTTGTGTTACGCGATGGATTAATTAAAGTAACTGAAGCAAAAGGTGCTGAAGAAAACAGAGGCGAAAAAATGCAGATGTTATATTCATATTTAACAGGCAATGAATTTCGTCAGCAAATAGAAGCCATTGTTGAAGCATTCTCCAGCATGCAATCAGCCTTGAATAAAGAAAAAATTGCCATGGCAAAAATCTGGAAGGAACGCGAAAAGCAAATCGACAAAGTGATCGAAAGTACAACAGGTTTGTATGGTTCCATCAAAGGAATTGCCGGGAGCGCGGTAAGTGACATTAAAGCACTGGAATTGGATACGGACGATGAGCTGTTGTTGGAAGAATAATAGTCTTAAACCACTGATGTAGATGATTAAAATGATGCTTCGCGAAGATCACTACTAATTCCATTAAGTGAATAGTCAAAATGATAAAATAAGAAGACCTGTTTTTATGATTAATGAACAATATAAGTACTCAGAATTAACAGGAAAAATTATAGGCGCAGCCATGGAAGTCCATAAAATATTGGGCAATGGATTTCAGGAAATAATTTATCAAAGAGCTTTGGATAGAGAAATGCGCATACAAAACATTACGTTTAATAGAGAGTTTGAAATGTCAATCTTTTTTAAAGAAGAGCAAATAGGTACACGAAGAGTAGATTTTTTAGTAGAAGGGTTGATTTCTGTTGAATTGAAAGCACTTACTAAAATTGAAGATGTTCATCTTGCACAAGCTGTAAATTATCTGGAAGCATATAATCTGGAGATTGGCTTACTAATCAATTTTGGCACAAAGCGATTAGAATTTAAACGACTAATAAATTCAAAATTTAATAAAAACATCTTAGTCACAGATCTACTTGAAAAATTACGATGAGACTGAAATCAATTTCATCAGGTTCAATCAGGGGTTAAGACAATTGGCATTAAGTATAACAAAAGTGAATATTCAATCAAAACGCTGGATCGAAAAAAAAGCACCGGATTCAGAAAAAACAATTTCGCTTACCGGAGCATTAAATATCAATCCGTACATTGCAGCAATGCTTGTGCAACGAGGCATTGAGAACTTCGACGAAGCAAAGCTATTTTTCAGACCATCACTATCCGAACTGCACGACCCATTTTTAATGCAGGACATGAAGAAAGCAGTTGCACGCATCATGCAGGCAATTGAAAAGAATGAACGCATATTAATTTATGGTGATTATGATGTTGACGGTACAACTTCTGTATCTGTATTTTATGGTTTTCTGAAAAACTATTATTCAAACATCGAATATTATATTCCCGACAGATATAAGGAAGGGTATGGAATTTCAAAAGCAGGTATTGAACACGCACGCGAAACAAACGCCAAGCTCATCGTGAGCCTTGATTGCGGCATTCGATCGGTTGACATGGTTGCATTAGCAAATTCATACGGCATCGATTTTATTATTTGTGACCATCACAATCCGGGAGAAATATTACCTGAAGCCGTTGCCATTCTGGATCCAAAGCGAATTGATTGTGCGTATCCGTACAAAGAACTTTCGGGTTGCGGGGTCGGCTTTAAGCTGCTGCAGGCCTTATGCAGCGTTGCAGGTTATTCATCTGAATTATTATTTGAACAAATAGATTTGCTTGCAGTAAGCATCTGCTCCGATATTGTACCAATCACCGGAGAAAATAGAATATTCACATTCTTCGGTATTCAAAAGTTAAATGAATCTCCGCGGCCGGGTATTCAGGCAATTGTAGATGTATCAGGTTTAAAAAAAGCCATTGATGTAAATACAATTGTATTCACCATTGGGCCGCGTATTAACGCTGCGGGCCGTATTGATCATGCATTTGCAGCCGTTGAATTATTGCTGACTGCGAATAAAACAGACGCTGCAAATTTTGCAGAAAATGTTAACGATCACAATTTGGTTCGAAGAGAATTTGACGAAACCATTACGGGGGAAGCATTGGAGATGATCCGCAGTAACAGTAACGTTGACACGGCATGTTCAACTGTTTTGTATAAAGAAGATTGGCATAAAGGTGTGATTGGTATTGTTGCTTCAAGATGTATTGAACACTATCACCGTCCTACCATTATTCTTACACAATCCAATGGAAAAGTTGCCGGCTCGGCGCGCTCTGTTCCGGATTACGATTTGTATGAAGCCATAGATAAATGCGCAGATCTGTTGATTCAGTTTGGCGGGCACAAATATGCAGCTGGCTTAACGATGGAAGCAAAAAATATAGACGCTTTTCGCACTAAATTTGAAGAAGTAGTTTCTGCTACGATCCGGAAAGAACAATTAATACCAATGATCTCCATTGATATAGAATTGCCTTTGAACCAGATCGATGCGCGTTTCTTCAATATAATCAGGCAGATGGGTCCGTTTGGTCCGCAGAATATGCAGCCGGTTTTTGTTTCAAGAAACGTTGTTGACGATGGCACAGCCAGAATATTAAAAGACAAACACTTAAAATTGAACATTCGTCAGCAAGATTCTGTAACTTACCCTGCCATTGGCTGGCAAATGCACCCGTTTTATGACCGTATAAAAAACGGAGAACCATTTGATATATGTTATTCATTGGAAGAAAATGAATTCAATGGCAAAAAAACAGTGCAATTATTAGTTCGTGATATTCAATTTGTAAAAGACGGTAAGCACTTGATATGATACTTGGAGCAGACAATCTGATAAAAAAATACAAAAGCCGTTTGGTAGTAAACGATGTTTCGGTAAATGTAAAACAAGGAGAAATTGTTGGTTTGCTTGGCCCGAATGGCGCCGGCAAGACAACAAGCTTTTATATGATTGTTGGTTTGATTAAACCAAATACCGGGCGCGTGTATTTAGATGATGAAGACATAACGCACCTTCCGATGTATCAGCGTGCGCGCAAAGGCTTGGGCTATCTGGCACAGGAAGCATCTGTTTTCAGGGAGTTAAGCGTGGAAGATAACATTGCATCTGTTTTAGAAATGACAGACATGCCAAAGGCGCAGCAAAAAGAAAAAGTTGAATCGCTGATGGAAGAATTTTCTTTGACACATGTGCGTAAAAATTTAGGAAAAGTTCTGTCTGGCGGAGAACGCAGAAGAACAGAGATTGCACGCGCACTTGCCGTTGATCCAAAATTCGTTTTATTGGACGAACCTTTTGCCGGCGTTGACCCGATTGCTGTTGAAGAAATTCAAACGATTGTGGCACGTTTAAAAAACAAAAATATTGGCATATTAATTACCGATCACAACGTAAATGAAACGCTTTCAATAACAGATAGAGCATACCTGTTGTTTGAAGGAAAAATATTGCGGTCGGGTACTGCAGAAGAATTAGCCGAGGATGAGACCGTACGCCGTGTTTATCTGGGGCAACATTTTCAATTCCGCAGAAAAGTTTTATTATAAGTCTGAATGCTCCCACTTTTCAATTTTGCGATTAAACAATTCATGAAACAGCGAATGACAAACATTCGTGGTTTTATGGAACACCCCATTGAAACGCAGGAGCGTGTGTTATACAAGCTGTTGCAGGAAGCTTCTGCTACAGAATGGGGAAAATTGTACGACTATAAGAATATTTCTTCAAAAGAACAGTTTGCAGAACAAGTACCGGTTTCTTCGTACGAAAAATTTTATCCATGGATAGAACGTTCGCTAAAAGGAGAGCAGCAGATACTCTGGCATTCTGATATACACTGGTTTTCTAAATCATCCGGTACCACTAACGCAAAGAGTAAATTCATTCCCGTTTCAAAGCAATCGTTAGATGGCTGTCATTACAAAGGAGGCATGGATTTGCTGACTTTGTATTTTGACAATGTACCACAAAGCAAATTGTTTAATGGGAAATCATTGGCCGTTGGCGGTTCCTGTTCACCCAACCCTTATCGTACAAATTCTCAGATCGGAGATATTTCTGCAGTGATCATGGCGAACCTGCCGACATGGGCACAGTATGCGCGCACACCGTCGATCAAAACTGCACTCATGAACGAATGGGAAGCGAAGATTGATAAATTGGCAGAAGAATGTTTGAAAGAAAATGTTAGCAACCTTTCCGGTGTCCCAACTTGGGCGGTACTGCTGTTAGAATACATGCAGGAGAAAAGCGGCAAAGAAAATATGCTGGAGGTATGGCCGCAGTTTGAATGCTTCTTCCATGGTGCGGTATCGTTTCATCCATACCGGTCTGTTTTTCAAAAATTCTTTCCTTCCGAAAAGGTACATTATATGGAAACCTATAATGCATCTGAAGGGTTTTTTGGTGTGCAGGACGATCTCAGCAGAGACGATCTGCTCTTATACCTGGATCACGGAATTTATTATGAGTTCATCCCGATAGATGAAATCGAAACAGAGTTTCCCAAAACAATTACGTTGGATCAGGTTCAGCTGAATGAGTCGTATGCACTTGTAATCTCTACCAATAGCGGGCTATGGCGATACAATGTGGGCGATGTGGTTCGCTTTACATCCATTGTACCATATAGAATAAAAATTACCGGACGCACCAAGCATTATATAAATGTATTTGGCGAAGAGCTGATGATTGAGAATGCCGAGATGGCTATTGCAAAAGCATGTGTTGATACCAATGCTGTATTGGCAAACTTTACTGCCGGTCCGATTTATTTCAACGAAGAAAATAAAGGCGGTCACGAATGGATCATTGAATTTGTAAACGAACCTTCCGACAAAAATCAATTCACCCGATTGCTGGATCAGTATTTAAAAGAACTGAATTCAGATTATGAAGCGAAACGTTACAAAGATATGGCACTGTTGTTACCGACGATACATTTTGTACCCGAAGGTACTTTTTATAAATGGTTGAAGTTGAAAGGCAAGCTAGGCGGCCAGCATAAAGTGCCGCGGTTAGCGAACAACCGTGAGTATATAGAAGAGATATTGCTGAAGTGCTTGTAGGCGACGAAATCTATAAGGTTTTCTAAATCTATAGTTTTGCTTATAAAGCAGCACTGGTATTAATGGTGACGAAGAATACAAAAAATCAAAACCTTATAGGTTTGCATTGACGATTATTTTTAAAAATATATGAAATGAAAGGGTTAATTGATTTTGAACCAGAAACATATTATCACATTGTTAATCATGCTGTAGGCAGCGAAAATTTATTTAGGACAGAGGAGAACTATCAGTATTTTTTAGGAAAATATGCAAATTATTTACCACCTGTGTGCAGCACCATTGCGTATTGTTTAATGCCCAATCATGTACATTTTTTAATAAAAACACATTCTGAAAAAATATTAGAAAAGCATCCTAAATACAAATTAAATTTTCACAAACTTATCATGCAACAGTTGAGCAATTTACTAAACGCTTACGCAAAGGCATACAATAAAAAATATGAAAGAAAAGGAGCTTTATGGATTGATTATACTAAGAGATTTAAAATTGATTCAGAATCATATTTAACGTCAGCGATAAATTATATCCATCAAAATCCTGTCAAGCATAAATTTGTGGATGCTCCGGAAGGTTGGCATTACAGTTCATTTAATAGTATACTATCTAATAAACCTACTCTTTTGGCCAGAGAACAAATTATTGATTGGTTTGGAAGTAAAGAAAGTTATTTAGATTTTCATTTAAAGGAGACAATTCAACTTAATACTGACTGGGAATATTAGTCAACATATCAATAATAAATAGCACAGCAGAAACCTATAAGGTTTTCTAAATCGATAGTTTTGCTCATAAAGCAGCATCGGTGGTAATGGTGACTAAGAATGCAAAAATTTCGAAACCTTATAGGTTTGCTCAAAGAAGCAATCTATGTATCTTATCAGCCCCTTTTGTTATTTATAATTCCATAAATTATGCAAAACAGAATCACACAACTCTTCAGCATTCAGCACCCAATCATACAGGCAGGCATGGTTTGGTGCAGCGGCTGGCGATTGGCTTCGGCTGTTAGCAATGCCGGTGGATTAGGCTTGATTGGCGCAGGCTCTATGAATGCAAAATTATTGAGAGAGCACATTCAGAAATGCAGGCAGGTAACGGACAAACCTTTTGGCGTAAATCTCCCCTTGCTGTACGCACACATTGATCAGCATATTGACGTACTGTTGAGTGAAAAAGTTAAGATTGTTTTTACATCAGCCGGCAATCCGGCAACCTATACAGCAAAATTAAAAGAAGCAGGCATCACAGTTGTGCATGTTGTGTCCAGTACAAAATTTGCACTGAAAGCGCAGCAGGCAGGTGTTGATGCTATTGTAGCCGAAGGTTTCGAAGCTGGTGGGCACAATGGAAGAGAAGAAACAACAACATTGTGTTTGATTCCATCGGTTGTAGATGCTGTAACTATTCCTGTAATTGCTGCGGGCGGTATTGCAAGCGGCAGGGCGATGCTTGCTATGTTTGCATTGGGAGCCGAAGGTGTACAGATCGGTTCGGCATTTGCTGTAAGTGAAGAATCTTCTGCACATCAACTGTTCAAACAAAAAATTGTAGCTTCAACAGAAGGTGAAACCATATTAACCTTAAAACAACTTACCCCTGTAAGGCTTTTGAAAAATGCTTTTTATGATCAGGTGAAAGCAGCCGAAACAGCTTGTGCTTCTACAGAAGAGTTGAAAAATATTTTGAGTAAAGGCAGATCAAAGAGAGGAATCTTTGAAGGCGATTTAACGGAAGGTGAGTTGGAGATTGGGCAGGTAAACGGACAGTTGCAGGCGATTAAACCTGCGTCGATTATTTTGCAAGAGATCATAAAAGAATTTGCTAGCGTGAAAAATAAAATCTATAACGATTAAAATTGTTCACAATTAAATTTCGAAATCAATTTTCAAACAATGCCTTGTCCTATTAAATCACGTTATCATACAAAACCATTCGCTAAACACCTCTCTGTAATTTTACGAAGAGAATTTTAATGCATTATTAAATCTTAAAATTTTCACTTCATCATTTTTCTTATTTAAAATAACGTATTTTTGTATTGTTGCTGGCTACACAAGTCTGCATCTCTTCAATCAAATTCTTATTACTACTCTAAAAAAACATCCGTTGCTGACAGACGGAAAGGCTACCGTGGTTAATTGGCAGACCGCGTCAGTTCTGTTTCAACAAATACAGAATGCTGGAATTCCTTTCGGTTATCATCAGGCGAACTGTCATAATATTGCGCACTATATATGTTTATGGGCTAAAGCGCAAGGCATAACATTAGCAAAAGTCTGGGCCTTTACTCCCGGAATATATAGTACACACAGCACGCGTGTTATTTCATTTACAGATCAGAATAAACTTTCACCAACAGGAAAAATAGATTGGGGCTATCATGTTGCTCCGGTGATATTGGTTGAGCAAGATAATGCTATTGTTAAAATGGCAATCGATCCGGTATTGTTTCCCGAAGGTCCTGTATCATATAGATTGTGGCTGGAGAAAATCAAAACAAAAAAACTCATTTATCTATTGATGGATGCAGAGTGGTACCTATTTAACACCTCGTATTCTAATAATACTCAGTTAGAATTTTTTGACATATCTACAGACGAGCCAGTGAAGCCGAATGTAATATTCCCGTACTGGTTTGCAAATAAATGTGTGACGGATTTTTTTAAATACGAAGACGATAGTAAGGAATATCATTGGTTAGAGAAAGGCCTTGCTGTAAATGATACAGCGTCTCAATTTTATGAATATGAAATCAAACCAATATTAGACGACCCTTCACAGGCTTTATTACTGAAAGATTACAGAGATCTGGTTGGAAATGTGTTCAATTTCGAAACGGTGTTTCGTGATTATATGTATAACTACGAAATGAACGAAGATTTTTATCAGAAACACGCAGCTATTATTGAAAAATACAGAAGTGTGTTTAATAATGAATTAATAAAATGGCAATCCAGGGTAGAAGAATTAGGCTGGATTTTATAAAAGTTATTTACGCTTTTTAATTTTTTGATTGTGCGTGTTGTCCAGTTTTATTTTTCCTACAATCATGTTTTCCGGCAGTATATTACCTGTGTTAATCTGTGCTGTATCAGGCTTCACACCAGTGCTGTCTGGCTTTTCAACAACAACTGTATCCCCCATAAATGGTATATTGCCACCCTCCGTTGAGTAAATAGGCGCACCTTTTGTGGTATGATTCTTTACACAGCCACTGATCCAGATGGATGTGCTGGTAATAAGCAGCATAATTGTTCGGAGAACAGGTATAGTATTCCATTGGCGAAACATGTTGTTAAATAGCGGTAAACGTTTGGTTAACGGGCGGTTTAACTGAGATCCTAAAAATCTTCCGCAGGTTTTTTGATTTGAATATGTGATGAAATAATTTTTGATTTCAGCATCACTCATCTTACTGAAATCAATAACAACTTTTTCACAGGCAGCGCAAAACTTACCTGATTTTTCCGGAGTCATTTCCTGCCAATTAGCATCACAGGGATTTTTTATATGAATCATAGTAATACATTAATTTTAGCACCCTGTTTCACAAAAAATCATTTTCGCTTTTTGATTTTTTGACTAATGGTATCAACCATCATTACTTTTCCTGTAATTAAAAGCATTTCCTGTTCATCGATATCGATGCTGTCTTTAATCGGCACAGGTATTTTAACAGCAACTGTATCCAGTTCCTCCGGATACACGGCAACATCGCCCATTAACATTTGGCGCGGTGGTAGAAATGTAACGGTGTCTCTCACCGCAGTTTCACCTAATCTAAAACAATTCTTATTTTTTGATATCGTATCAATGCTTATTATACGCAGAGAGTCATCTCCATAACAATTAGGCATCGGATTGTTTTTACTGGAATCAGGAATAATAATATTTGACGTTTCTTCAGGTTTGTTTTCTCTAAAGCAACTGCTTAGCCAAATAGGAAAGCTTGCAATAAGTAATGCTATTGATCTTATAGAAAATAAATTATTGCCGAAAAAGCTGCGAAACATATTTGGCTTTACTGTAATCGCCAACGGGCGGTTTAACTGAGATTCTAAAAATCTTCCGCAGGTTTTTTGATTTGAATACGTGACAAAATAATTTTTAATTTCAGCATCGCTCAACTTACTGAAATCAACGACAACTTTTTCGCAGGCAGCGCAAAACTTACCTGATTTTTCCGGAGTCATTTCCTGCCAATTGGCATTACAGGGATTTTTTATATGAATCATACCGAGCTATTTAAAACAACCTTCTAACGTGAACAAAATGAATAAAGTATGTGAACGGATTTGGCAAAGAAATGATTGGATAGGTGCATAAAAAAGGATTGAATACCCCATAAAATAAAGCTTGTTTTGCCATTTCAAGTGTGAAATCCTTACATAGAAGGCAATAAGCAGGTTATCAATCAATTAAATTGAAATTGCCGAGCCAGATTTCGATACACTTATCAGCAAATTTGCTTAAATTAGCCACCTTATTTGAAAAGCAGAATATGTGGGTAAAGTTAGGTAGTTTCATCATCAAGTACCGGTTAATTCTATTAATTGTAACGGGCTCTATTACAGTATTCATGGGCTATAAGGCCACTAAAATAGAAATCACGTACGATTTTTTAAAGGTTGTTCCACAGGACGACCCCGACATGGTGTATTTCAAAGAGTTCTACAAAATGTTTGGCGAAGACGGGAACATCATGGTTATTGGTGTGCAGGATCCCAAGCTGTTTAAACTTGAAACTTTTAATAAGTTTTATGATTTGTGTTATGCCATTCAGAAATCGGAAGGTGTAAATGACGCAATCTCTTTGCCAACCATTAAAATGTTGACCAAAGACACTATTAATTCCAAGTTAGATGTAAGGCCCGTGTTTACGCACAAGCCGACTACACAGGAAGAGCTTGATTCCATGATGCAGCTGGCGAACGATCAATTGTTCTACAAAGGCTTGATCATAAATCCGGACACGAAGGCTGCATTGATTGCTGTTTCAATAGATTCAAAACAGTTGAATTCAAACAACCGTCAGAAGGTTGTTACAAACATACTGAACCTCACTGCAGAGTTTAAGAAGGAAACGAATGTTGAAACGCATTTTGCAGGCTTACCTTATGTAAGAACCATCATGGTGCGTGATGTACAGGCCGAATTCAAATTCTTTCTTGTCTTGTCTATCTTAGTAACTTCTCTGATTCTTTATTTTTTCTTCCGCAATCTGTATGCAGTATTCTTTACCTTCCTTGTTATTATTGTAACAGTAGTGTGGACAATGGGTACAATTGTATTGCTGGGCTACAAAATCACCTTGCTTACAGGTATGCTGCCGGCATTGATTATTGTAATCGGCATTCCGAATTGTATCTACATGTACAACAAATACCACCAGGAGTATCGCCGACATGGAAATAAAATAAAAGCGATCAGCAGAATTGTTCAGAAGATCGGCTTCTTAACATTCATGACAAACATGAATACAGCTGTGGGTTTTCTGGTATTGTATTTCACCAATATCATCATCATAAAAGAATTTGGTTTGGTAGCAGGCTTGATTAGTGCCGCAACGTTTGTGATTACGCTGGTTGTAATACCAACAATGCTATGTTATTTGCCAGCACCGAATGATAAGCAGTTAAAACACCTTGATCTTCGCTTCTTAAGACGTGTTAACAATATGATTCAGTACATCGTGCTGCGTTACCGTTCTGTTGTATACATCATCACCGGATTATTGATTGCAATTTCTATTGTAGGTATATACCGCATACAGGTAGTGTCATACATGGTAGATGATTTACCTAAGAGCAGCGGTGTTAAAACCGATCTTGCATTCTTCGAACAACATTTCAAAGGCGTAATGCCGCTGGAAATTGTAGTTGATTTAGGAAAGAAGAAGGGAATACGTATTCCGGCAAATCTTAAAAAACTGGACGAATTAGAATCGTATTTAAAATCTCTGAACAATGTTTCACCGCCTCTCTCTGTATTAAATATTGTGAAAGGTGCGAAACAGGCATATTATAATGGCTTGCCGGAGTTTTATGAAATACCGAGCAAGCAGGAAATGATTTCCCTGTCTTCATTTATGAAAACAAACGACAAATCAGAAGACAAGCTGATGCGCTCCTTTGTTGATTCCACAGGGCAGTATGTGCGCTTTACCTGTAAAGTTGCTGATATGGGAACGGATAAAATGCAGGAGCTGGTTGATAAAAACATCAAACCAAAAACGCTGGAAATTTTCTCTGATACCACACAAAAAGTTCATATTACAGGCACGACACTCTTGTTCTTAAAAGGAAATCAATATCTGATCAATGATTTATCTGAATCGTTGGTGTGGGCATTTGCATTGATCTCGCTCATGATGGCATTCATCTTCACCAATCCGAAGATTATCATTATTTCGCTGATACCAAACATGATTCCGATTGTGATGACAGCAGGTATTATGGGCTTATTCAACATTCCATTGAAACCAAGTACGGCACTGATCTTCGGTATTTCATTCGGTATATCCATTGACAGTACCATTCACTATCTGAGCAAGTTCAAACAGGAGCTGAAACATTATAATGGAAGTGTGATGCAGGCCGTGGTAAAATCACTGGAAGAAGAAGGCGTGAGTATGATCTATACTTCAATTGTATTGTTCTGCGGATTCTTGATATTCGCCTTCTCTGATTTTGGCGGAACAATTGCCCTTGGCATATTAACTTCTGTTACGTTATTCTTCGCAATGTTTACAAACCTGATTGTGTTGCCAGCCTTGCTGCTTACATTCAGCAAAGGAGAGAAGATTAACCTATATCCGATCATTAAGGACAAACACGAAAAAATACATACAGAAGATGACGATATGGAAATCGATCTTCAACGTTTAGAAATTAAAACCCCAAGAAACGACGAGAGCCGTGAAGTATAACGAAAAGAAAATCGAACTGTCTGAAGTTGGAAAAGAAGTACAACAGTTCTGGAATGATAAACAGATATTTGAAAAGTCAGTAGATACAAAAGAAGGTAAACCAACATTTACGTTTTATGAAGGTCCGCCGTCTGCAAACGGCACGCCGGGTATTCACCATGTAATGGGACGTACCGTGAAAGACATTTTCTGCCGTTTCAAAACGATGCAGGGCTTTCAGGTAAAGCGCAAAGGCGGCTGGGACACACACGGCTTGCCGGTTGAACTGCAGGTTGAAAAAGAACTTGGTATTACAAAAGACGATATTGGCAAAAAAATTACGGTTGAAGCCTACAATCAAAAATGCCGCGAGTCAGTAATGAAATATAAATCCGAATGGGATGACCTTACTGTAAAGATGGGTTATTGGGTTGATTTGAAAGATCCATACATCACATTCGATAATAATTACATTGAATCTGTCTGGCATTTGTTAAAAGAATTTTATAAAAAAGATCTTTTATATAAAGGTTTTACTATACAACCATATTCACCTGCAGCAGGCACAGGCTTAAGTTCACATGAATTAAATCAGCCGGGAACATATAAAGATGTCAGAGATACTACAATTGTTGCTCAATTTAAGCTAAGGCCAAATACAAAAATTTCACCTGAAGGGTTAGAGGAAATATTCTTTTTGGCTTGGACAACTACTCCATGGACATTGCCATCTAACAGCGCATTAGCGGTCGGTGAAAATATTGATTATGTAGCTGTGTCAACTTATAATCCATATACCTACAAACCTATTCGAGTTATCTTAGCCAAAGCATTGGTAGGAAAATATTTCTCTGATAAAGCAAAAGATATTGAGCTTGAAGATTATAAACCTGGAGATAAACTAATTCCATTTAAAATTCAATCAGAATTTAAAGGAAAAGATTTAGTGGGAATCGAATATGATCAATTGATGCCTTATGTAAATCCACATACGCCTGCTTTCAGAGTTATTTCAGGAGATTTTGTAAGTACAGAAGATGGTACAGGTATTGTGCACATTGCACCAACCTTTGGCGCAGATGATGCACGGGTTGCAAAAATTGCCGGCATACCATCAATTGTTGAGACAGATTTTTTTAATGTAGAATATCCATTGGTTGATAAACGTGGAAGATTCCTTAATGTGGTTAAAGATTATGCGGGCGAGTATGTAAAAGAAGCTTACTTAACCGACGAGGAAAAAGAAACGGAACGCATTAAACAAGGTAGAGATAAATACTTGAGTGTAGACGAACGCATTTCAATTAAATTGAAAGAAGCGAACCGCGCATTTAAAGTTGAAAAATACGAACACAGCTATCCGCATTGCTGGAGAACAGATAAACCAATATTATACTATCCGTTGGATTCCTGGTTTATCAAAACAACAGCAAAAAAGGATCGCTTGGTTGAATTAAATAAAACCATCAATTGGAAGCCGGAATCCACAGGTGTTGGACGTTTTGGCAACTGGCTTGAGAATTTAGTTGATTGGAATCTTTCACGATCTCGTTTCTGGGGAACACCATTACCAATATGGAAAAACGGAGAAGCAGGAGAATCTAAAAAAGAAATTTGTATTGGAAGCATAGAAGAATTATATGAAAGAGCTTATCTGATTACAGAGAAATGTACCAATAGTGACAATAAAAGATTTAATGGTGCGGAAATAAGGTTTCTCATAAACTCAATTCACGCTGAATCTATATCTGATCCGAAAGTAGACGAATCAGATTTTACATATGGCTATACAGCTAAAGAAAAATTTAGTGCTTTTTTAAGAAATAAGACAATCATCAAACTTAAGGACTATGCTGGTGAAATTGATTTACATAGACCATTTGTTGACTATATAATTTTCTTTGAAGATGAAGAAGTTTTATATAGAGAACCAGATCTAGTAGATGTTTGGTTTGACTCTGGTGCGATGCCGTATGCACAATGGCACTATCCGTTTGAGAACAAAGAAATATTTAACAACAATTATCCTGCAGACTTTATTGCCGAAGGTGTGGATCAGACTCGTGGCTGGTTCTTCACGTTACACGCAATTTCCGGTATGCTGTTCGATAAAGTTGCATTTAAAAATGTAATTGCAAACGGTTTGGTACTGGATAAGAACGGAAACAAAATGTCTAAGCGTGTAGGCAACGTAGTGAATCCGTTTGAAACTATTGACAAATATGGAGCAGATGCTACGCGCTGGTACATGATTACCAATGCGCCGCCGTGGGACAACCTGAAATTTAATTTAGATGGTATTACAGAAGTGCAGCGCCGTTTCTTCGGCACCCTTCAGAACACCTATTCTTTCTTTGCACTGTATGCAAACTTAGATAATTTCACGTATGCAGAAGCTGAAATTCCATTGACAAACCGTACGGAAAGCGATCGCTGGATTTTATCCAAACTGCAATCGCTGGTTAAAGATGTAGAATCTTCTTTTGCAGATTACGAGCCAACACGCGCCGGTCGTGCGATACAGGATTTCGTAGTAGATGATTTGAGTAACTGGTATGTACGCTTAAACAGAAAACGTTTCTGGAAAGGCGAATACAATCCGGACAAAACAGCCGCATATCAGACGTTGTACACGTGTCTTGAAACCGTTGCTAAATTAGGTGCTCCAATCGCTCCGTTTTACATGGACAAATTGTTCCGTGATCTGAACGAAGTGAGCAAGAAGCATACCGTTGAATCTGTACACCTGGCGGACTTCCCTAAAGTAATTGACGCAAATCTGGATGTGGCACTGGAAGAACGTATGAGCCTTGCGCAGCGTGTATCTTCATTGGTACACTCGATCCGTAAAGCACAGACAATAAAAGTTCGTCAGCCGTTGTCGCGTATTCTGATTCCTATTTTGCAGCCGAGTATGAAAACACAGATCCAGGCTGTAGAAGATTTGATCAAGAATGAAGTAAATGTAAAATCAATTGAATACATTGAAGACACATCTGGCGTTGTTGTAAAAACGATCAAACCGAATTTTAAAAAACTAGGCAAAGAATACGGAGCGAAGCTGAAAGAAATCGGCAATGCCATTGCTGAATTGAAAGCAGATGACATTACAAAGATCGAACGCTCAAATACATTTGATCTGAAATTAAGTGATGGTACGGTGATACCGATTACGGCTGAAGATGTAGAGATCCGTTCTCAGGATATTCCGGGTTGGTCCGTAGCGTCAGAAGGAGGCATTACTGTTGCGTTGGATATTACGTTAAGCGACGATCTGCGCAAAGAAGGAATTGCACGTGACGTAGTGAACCGCGTACAGAACCTGCGCAAAGACATGGGGCTGGAAGTACAGGATAAAATCCGCATTACAATTCAGAAAGTAGATGAATTAATCAACAGTGCACTAAGCTCAAATCAGGAATACATCTGTACCGAAACACAAGCCTTCTCTCTTGAACTGGTAGAAAGCTTAGTCGACGGAAAAGAAGTTGAAATGGATGAGCAGACACTGATCATGAAAATAGAAAAATAAAGTTTTATGTTTTAAGTAATAAGTAATAAGAGTATCCGTACTCTGAATTTATTTTTCTTAAAACTTAAAACGTAAAACATAAAACCTGTAAAATGCGCTATACCAAATATTTTCTTTTAACCATCCTGGTTATACTTGTAGATCAACTCATAAAATTATGGGTATTTAAAACATTTCCGTTTGAAGGATACGAGCATCCGACAATCCGCATCGGCGACTGGTTTAAACTGCACTATATCACTAATGAGGGGATGGCCTTTGGTATTAAACTGGCAGGTAATTACGGCAAGCTGGTGTTAAGTTTGTTCCGTTTGGTGGCAATGGTTGGTATCAGCTATTATTTGTATTACATGGCTAAGAAAGGCATGCATCAGGGCTTTCTTTGGAGCATTGCATTGATCCTGGGCGGAGCAATGGGTAACGTTGTAGACAGCACATTCTATGGGGTGTTCTTAGACCTTCCAACGTATGATGCACCTATGCAATGGTTTCACGGACGTGTTATTGACATGTTTTACGTAGACATCTGCAATTGCCTGATACCTGAATGGGTACCGGTGTTTGGTGGCAGCTATTATCCATTATGGCCGATCTTTAACTTCGCAGACGCATCAATCTTTGTTGGTGTAGCAATCATTTTAATCTTCCAGAAAAAATTCTTTCCCGAAAAAGAAAAGAAAAAAGAAGAGCAGGTTGTTCATGAATAGAAGAAGTTACCGCGGCATTTCATAGTGAAATCGTAGCGTTCTTCGCGGTTAAATTTTTAACGCGAAGAGTGTAACGTGATTAATTCAATTTGAAAAAATTACGTGCTCCTGAACGTCCACTATTAATAAGGGAGTCTATTGTTTTAGTATCAAGTTTCCGAACACGTGGAGAAAGATTTAAATTGTCAATACTAATGGCTCTTCTAATGATAGCCGAATTCATTAGTTCAGGATTTGGTTTGTCAACAAGTGTAAAATAAAGTGCCGAATAGAATTGACGCATTTTTTTAATATTTATCGGAGCAACACCTGGATTTTTACTGTTGTATGCTATTTGATCTGACCGTTCTAAAAGTATACCGAGTGTTTCTGGGTTTGAATAAAAAACATTAACAGAATCGTATCTAGAACTGTATTTGGTTGAGTCAAACATCTGAATGGGATAGTTTGACAACACACCACCATCGACCATCACGTGAAGAATTTTATTTTGTTCAGGTTTGGAATAAATCTTTCCCGAATCATCTATTAAAACCGGCTTGTAATATAAAGGAATGGACATTGAGATCCGGACAGCATCCCGAATACTCATGTTCGGATATTGTTCATAGGAAAAAATCTGCAAGCATTGATACGTAAGATCAGTACCCGTTATGTACAAATCTTTGTAACCCTTTTTATTTTTTAATTGATGAAGCTCTGAAAATGTTGTCGATGCAGAGCCTGTTTTTTGGGCAATCAGTGTGCCTATCCATTCAGAGAAAGCATCGCCTTTATACCAGCCGAATTGTTTTCGCAGCCGTCTTGTTCCACCAATAACAGACCAGCCTCCATCATTAAATTTTTTCAATGGAATTGTCAATGCAATTTCTTTCATTTCAGCAGGCGTATAACCTACTGCCAATAACGCGGCCTGAATAGCACCGGCAGAGCTGCCTCCAATACGTTCTACAGATGTTAAAATATGCAAACTATCCAATACCTCATAAGCACCTATGTATGCAAAGCCTCTGATTCCGCCGCCTTCCAAAACAATATTTTTATAACTGTTCTGTGCCCAAGCCTTTAAACTACCTATCATCAATAATATGATGTAAAAAACAAAACGAATATTGATTTTAAATTTCATATAGGAGGTGTTTAATAAGTAATAGGAAGACACACACGGATTTCTGATGAAGCAGGCCAAAACACCCGTCTGCAGGGCTTTTGGCATGAAGCTTTCTGCATTCGGCCTTATCAACTAATCCTACTCCACTCTTTACTATTTTTACTTTTCGATTCCATATAGCTGCGGAGCATTCTGTTTTCTGGCTTTAATAAATCCGGATCAGAATCTAATAAGTCCATAGCTGCCTGTCGGCTGTGCTGCAGCGTGTGTGAGTCCTGGGCCAAATCTGCAATGCGCAGATCCAATACACCGCTTTGTTGTGTACCCGCCATATCGCCAGGGCCGCGCAGCTTTAAATCCACATCCGCAATTTCAAAACCGTTGGTGGTTCGTACCATTGTTTCGAGACGTGTTTTTGTATTGGCAGATAATTTATGACTCGTCATTAAAATGCAATACGACTGATCCGCACCGCGGCCTACACGTCCGCGCAGCTGATGCAGTTGCGACAAACCAAAACGTTCGGCGTTTTCAATCACCATAACACTTGCGTTCGGAACGTTCACACCAACTTCAATAACGGTTGTGGCAACCATAATTTTTGTTTCGCCTTTTACAAAGCGCTGCATTTCAAAATCCTTATCAGCAGGCTTCATGCGCCCGTGCAAAATACTGATCGGAAATTCCGGAAACGCCCGGTTGATGCTTTCAAAGCCATCCATTAAATCTTTCAGGTCCAGCTTTTCAGATTCTTCAATCAGTGGATAGACAATATACACCTGCCGGCCTTCCTGTATTTGCTTGCGGATAAAACCGAACACCAGTAAGCGGTCTTTATCAAATTTATGTGAAGTAGAAATTGGCTTTCTGCCTGCCGGCATCTGATCAATCACAGAGATATCCAGATCGCCATACAAAGTCATGGCAAGCGTCCGTGGAATAGGTGTTGCGGTCATTACCAGAATGTGTGGCGGCGTTTCTTTATTCTTCTTCCAGAGCTTAGCGCGCTGCGCTACACCAAAGCGGTGCTGTTCATCAATAATGCAAATGCCAAGTTCTTTAAACTGAACAATATCTTCCAGAATGGCATGTGTACCGATAAGAATATTCAAACTTCCATCTAACAAATCACGGTGAATAATATCACGCTCTTTTTTCTTAGATGAACCGGTAAGCTTTGCAACTGTTAATCCCACTTTTGCTGCCAGATCTTTCAACCCCTCATAATGTTGTGCGGCAAGGATTTCGGTAGGTGCAATTAGGCAAGCCTGATAACCATTATCAATTGCCATAAGCATGCAGAGGAAACCAACGATTGTTTTTCCGCTGCCTACATCGCCCTGTAAGAGCCTATTCATTTGCGTTCCCGAACAGACATCTTTATAAATTTCTTTCACTACACGCTTTTGCGCATCTGTCAGATCAAAAGGAAGATGTTCTTTGTAGAAAACATTTAAGGTTGGAATGTGATTGAAAACAAAACCTTTGTAATGCACCTTGCGGTACGAACGCTGATGTAGTAATTTTATCTGAATCAAAAAGAGTTCCTCAAATTTTAATCGCGCCTTGGCTTTTTCCAGTGAAGCAGCATCGGGAGTCACATGGATCCATTCCATGGCTTGTGCACGCGAGATTAATTTGAACTGATCGATAATAGCGGCGGGTAAAATTTCAGGTAGGCGAGAAGCAACTTCTTTAACAACACGTTCAGTTAATTTTGAAAGCGCTTTGCTATCAATACCGCGCGCTTTTAATTTTTCGGTAACGTTATAAACCGGTTGTAATCCCTTTTCAATATTGGCTTCGGAATATACTTCCATTTCAGGATGTACCACATTCAGCTTGCGGCCATATAAGTTGGGTTTTCCAAAGACAACATAAATGGTATTGGGCAGAATATTTTTTTCGATCCAGGCCGCGCCCTGAAACCAAACCAATTCTAAGATGCCAGTATCGTCCTGCACATAAGCAATCAAGCGCTTCTTCGGGCCTACACCCTGACTGGCAATGCTTGTAATGCGTCCGCGAACTTGCACATAGGGAAGATCTTCGTGAATATCTTTAATGGCGTAGATCTTACTTCTGTCTTCGTGCCTGAACGGATAATAGTAAAGTAAATCTTCGAACGTAAAAATGCGCAATTCGGTATTAAGCAGAGAAGCCTTTTGTGGTCCTATGCCTTTAAGGAATTCAATTTTAGTGTCAAGAATATTTGACATGCGTGCAAAAATTCCAAATCACAAAAAACAAATTCCAAACTGCTGGAGAATAATAGAAGGAAATCCAGATCCGTTTGTTATTTGTTTTTTGGAATTTGATTCATTTAAATTTAAGTGTTTCGATTAAATGCATGACATCTTCTTTCATGTAATTGATTACAGGAGCTAAAGAATCATTCTTGGTAGATGTTCTGAAATATACAGCACCGCGCAGGAAGTGCTTGCTTGAATCGGTTACGTGAAACTGAATCTGGCTCGGCACATCGCCACTTAATTCAAACACTTTTACAGCATAGCCTTGTGGTGATGTTATAATCAATTCATCAATTGCGTATGCTTTAACATTATGTTTATTGGCCAGTGTATGCGAATCCTTAATATACTCTTCCAGCGTCTTCGGATTGTTTTTAGGGTCTTTATATGTAATCTGAATATTTGCTCGGTATTCAGGATAATAAATATCGATCCAATAAGGCTCTGCTGTTTTGCTGGTATCCGGAAATATTTTTGCAAGCTTAGAATACTCAAAGGAATAAGGGTAATTACCCGATATAGTATCGTAGCTATGTGCCGGAAGATCAATTTTATTAAAACCTTTTGGTTTCGGCATATATGTCTTTTCTTCTTCGCTGCAGGCAGTAAGAAGAAGTATAGAACCGATTAATATTGTTACTAGGATACGTTTATTTTTCATCTTCCGAATTTTCTGGCACGGTTACTACTACACGCAGAATGCGTTTATTGTTTACGGCATCAATCTTAAAAATGTAATTGGCATAAGTGATTTCATCGCCTAATCGCGGCATGTCTGAATTGATGTTTAGCAGCAAGCCTCCCAGCGTTTCGCTTTCGCCTTTTACTTCAGCAAAAACATCTTTGTCAATATCAAGCGCTTTATAGAAATCAACCAGTAATATTTTTCCTTCAAACAAATAACTGGTATCGCTTAGTTTCGCAAACTGTTTGTCTTCATCGTCATATTCATCATGAATATCACCAACAATTTCTTCAATTACATCTTCCATTGTAATGAGTCCGGCTGTACCGCCATATTCATCTACTACAATAGCCATGTGTAAATGCTTCAGCTGAAATTCGCGCAGCAGTTCTTCGATCAGTTTTGTTTCAGGAATAAACTCAACAGAACGTATTAATTTCTGCCAGTTAAAATCTTTTTCTTTATTGTAGAAAGGAAATAAATCTTTAATGTTTAACACGCCTTCAATTTTATCCGGCGATTCTGTATATACAGGAATTCTTGAAAAGCCGCAGGTGCTTATGTATTCCTGAAGTTCTTCGTATGTTAATGCAATATCTACGGCAGCCATATCCATGCGCGGACACATGATTTGCTTTACCATAATATTGCCAAACTTAACCAGGCCGCGAATCATCTCTTTTTCTTCGCGGGTGCTAAGTGTACCTTTTGCAAATTCTAATTCACGTTCCAGTTTTTCAATGTATTCGCGCTGGCTCTCGGTAATTTCAGCAATGCCGAACAGTTTGCGAAATTGTTTTGAAAATGAATCCGTTGTTTTTTTGCTCTGTTTACTCCCTTCGGACATAAAACGTTTGTAATAATTTTAATTTAAAATAAGAAAGCCTGTTGCGGGCGTAATGCCGACAACAGGCTTTTGAATTGCCTATGCTATAAATACAGTATCAGAAAAGGAAACCGTATTTAATGTATAAATGGGGTAAGGATCAGCGGATCGTTCCAACTAACAATTCTTTTGGTGAAACATTAGAAAGGTAAGTCGTCTGCACCACTTACCTGCGGTTCAAATGAACCTGCACTTTCCATTGCTGCCGGTGCTGAAGATGAAGCCATGCTGCTGCCTGAAGAAGAATCCGAACCGGAACCTTTTGTACCCAACATTGTCATGGTATCGCCAATGATTTCAGTGATGTATTTTTTTACACCATCTTTGTCGTCATATGAACGTGTACGGATTTTTCCTTCCACGTAGATCTGACTTCCCTTGCGAAGATAACGCTCGATCACATCTGCAATCGGGCCGTAAAAAACCACGTTGTGCCATTCTGTTTGGTCAACGCGTTCTCCGCTTTTGTTTTTGTAAGATTCAGTTGTAGCAAGTGAAAAATTTGCCACTTTTCTGTCGGTGCTTATAGCACGCACTTCAGGGTCTTTTCCAAGATTCCCTACTAGAATTACTTTGTTAATTCCTGCCATGATTGTTAATTAAATTATTTAAGCTGTATTGAAAAATTGTATTACATTAAAGGTAGCTAAAATTTGTGAGCCTTCAAATACTTCGTAATCAAAACAGGTTTAGGAGTTTTTTCCAATTCATTCAGTGCGATTTTTTCCAACGCATATTGTTTTTTCAGGAGGTCAAATCGACTCTTTTCAACGTCAACAGCATAAAAGTTTGCATGTAAGATTTGGTGACTTAAAATGTGTTTATAAGGTCCATATTCTCCGATTACATCTTTTTTCAAGATGCCCTTGGTTAATTTCAATGTTTCTGTAAAGGAGGCAGGTTTTTTTGTTTCTACAAGTAAAAATTCGAATAGGCCTTGCCAGATATCGTTACTGCCCCGCTCTTTCATAAGAACGAAATTGCCGTAGCGAATCATAAAATAATGCAGATAGCGCTCTTGTTTGCTCTTTTGCTTGGCTTTTACAGGCAAAACGCGTTGGTCGCCTGTGGCGTTAGCTACACAAATCCGGGCAAACGCACATGTGCCGCATTTAGGTTCTGCAGGCGTGCAATGCAGCGCTCCAAACTCCATAATAGCCTGATTATAGAGGTCAGGATCTTTTTTTGGTATGAGCTGTTGAGCCAGTGCTACAAAGGTTTTTTTTGTTGTGTTCAGCGTAATATCCTCATAGATACCAAAGATGCGGGCCAGCACTCTATACACATTGCCATCTACTACCGCCACTTGTTCTTTATAAGCGAAGGAAGCAATAGCCGCGGCTGTATAAGGACCAACACCTTTCAGATCAAGGAGCGTGGCATACGAATCCGGAAAATTTCCCTTATATGTAGTAGCAATAAGCTGTGCAGTTTTATGCAGATTTCGGGCTCTGGAGTAGTAGCCCAAACCTTGCCAAAGAGACAAAACGTCTTTTTCGGATGCCTTTGCTAAGTGATTTATGGTCGGAAATGCTTTCAAAAAGGAAAAATAATAAGGCATTCCCTGCTGAACCCTGGTCTGTTGTAAAATAATTTCGGATAGCCAAATGGGGTATGGATCTTTTGTTTCTCTCCACGGAAGCTCTCTTTTGTTTTTTAAATACCAGTTTATCAACTCTTTAGAGAACTTTTTTTCAATGTCGGGTGTTATCACAATAGAAATGTGGCGCTTAACCACTTATGTTACACAAAATTATGTAGGATTAATTAAGTAAATATATTTTTTATTCACGAATAGTACCCTAAATTTGTAAGCTATTTTTGAACGTATTAAGTATCATATAATTAATTAAATATAGAGTAATGACGAAGGCAGACGTAATTAACGAAATCGCAGAAAAAACAGGAATTGACAAAGCTGATGTTACAACAACAGTAGAAGCCTTCTTTAAGGTAGTGAAAGACTCTATGTCTGAAGGCCACAACATTTATGTAAGAGGTTTCGGTAGTTTTATTAACAAAAAGCGCGCACGTAAAGTAGCACGTAATATTTCTAAAAACACGGCGATTATCATCGACGAACACTACATTCCAAGCTTTAAGCCTGCTAAGGTTTTCGTTGAGAAAATCAAATCAAGCAAAAAAGTGAAGGTAATGGCTGAGAAATACAGCAATGTTGATGAAGAAGTTGACTAATATTCAGCATTATTTGACGAAATAAAATAAGTTGAGCCTGTATGTTCATGCAGGCTCTTTCTTTTCTTCTGAATCATGCAAAAAAAGCAAATAATTGCCGTTTTAGTTGCCGTTGTTGGTATTGGAATTGTTTTTAGCCTTCCTAAAGTGTTGGTAGACAATAAAAAAGAATCAGTTGAGGGTGCTGAAGCAGTTGTATCAAATAAAGACTCGTTAACGGAAGTTGCTAAATTGATGGCTGAAAAGCATACCCATAAGCCTTCAGATAACGAGCAAAAAAAGATACAGGATTTCACAAAGAATTATTATTCCATTTCGGATAAAGAAAAAAAGCGTATCTTTGCAGACTCGATTTTGTTGTATTACACAAAATTTCATCAATACGATAGCGTAGCGAAGTATTCTGAGGAAATTGCAGTGTTGCAACCTACGGAGAAGAATTTGGTATCGGCAGCAGATGCATATATGCAGGCTTCGGATCTGGTTTCAGCAAACGAAAAACCTGCCTACATGGATAAGTCCAGAGCCTTTTATAAAAAAGCGCTGGATTTGAATGCTAACAACCTGGATACAAAGTCAAAGCTTGCAATGACTTATGTAACAACATCCAATCCGATGACCGGGATAAATCTTCTGAAGGAAGTAGTTAAAGAAGATCCGAGAAACGAAACGGCTTTATTCAATTTAGGATATTTGTCGGTACAGTCTGGTCAATATAACAAAGCAGTAGATCGCTTTAAGCAGTTAATAGAAGTAAATCCGGAGCATGCTTCGGGCACATTTTATTTGGGCTTAAGTTATTTGGAGCTTGGGAATAAAGGAAAGGCAAAACAATATTTCGAGAAAGCGAAGGGACTTGATAAAGACCCGGAATTTCAGGCGATTATTGAGAGTTATTTAAAAGAATCTAATTAATAATATTATACATTTAAACTATTACGATTATGCCTTGCGGTAAAAAAAGAAAAAGACACAAGATTGCTACGCACAAAAGAAAAAAACGTCTAAGAAAAAATAGACATAAGAAGAAGTAATCTCTTCTTATTGAGGTGTTTTTAAATAAAGCTGGTTTCTCTCAGATTCCGGCTTATTTCTATTTTAGTGCCTTTTACATTTAACAAGTAGCGAGTTGAGCAACGAATTATTTATAAGTTCGTCTCAAAATGGAGATCGCATAGCCTTAATCAACGATAAAAGGCTTGTCGAATACCAGTTTGAGGATCATACCCGTAAATTTAATGTTGGTGATATCTATTTAGGTACGGTGCGCAAGGTTGTGCCCGGACTAAATGCGGCTTTCATAGATGTTGGGTATGAGAAGGATGCTTTCTTGCATTATTTTGATCTTGGTCCGAAAATTAAATCGTTGAGCAAGTTTACAAAAAATGCAATTACCTCAGCATCCACCCCGGCTTTACTCAAAAAGTTTGAGTTAGAAGCGGAAATAAAAAAAGATGGTAAAGTAAGTCAGGTATTAGATAAAGGTAACCCCATCCTGGTTCAGGTTGTTAAAGAACCTATTTCCACCAAAGGGCCAAGACTTTCCTGTGAAATTTCATTGGCAGGTCGTTATCTGGTTTTAGTGCCTTTCTCGAATGTGGTTTCTGTATCCAAAAAAATTACTGATAAAGAAGAGCGCCAGCGTTTGGTGCGTTTAATCTCTTCTATTCGTCCGGAAAACTTTGGCGTAATTATACGCACGGTTGCTTCGCACAAAGAAGTTGCAGAGTTAGACAAAGATCTTCGGAATCTGGTAAAGACTTGGGAAGATGGTGTTGCAATACTAAAAAAAGCAAGACCAAGAGACTTGATTATTGGCGAACTGGATCGCACCTCTTCAATCTTAAGAGATATGTTGAACGAAAGTTTCGACAGTATCAATGTAGATACAAAAGAGTTGTATGATGATCTTCGTTCATACATAAAAAATATTGCTCCGGACAAAGAGCGTTTGGTAAAATTACATCAGGGCAAAACCAAAATGTTCGAATCTACAGGTGTTGAAAAACAACTGAAGACATTATTTGGCAAGTCTGTAAGTTTATCGGGCGGTGGTTATTTGATTATTGAACACACTGAAGCGTTGCATGTAATTGACGTAAACAGTGGCAATAAATCAAACAACGAAACAAGTCAGGAAGAAACAGCATTGCATACAAATCTTGAAGCTTGCCGCGAAGTAGCGCGTCAGTTAAGGCTTAGAGATATGGGCGGTATTATAGTAGTGGATTTTATCGACATGAAAAATCTCGATAACCGCAAAGTAATATACGAACGTATGAAACTGGAAATGAAAGACGACCGTTCTAAGAACGTGATTCTTCCATTATCAAAGTTTGGTTTGATGCAGATTACCAGAGAACGTGTGCGTCCGCAGACCAATCTGATTACTATGGAGGTTTGCCCTACCTGTAACGGAACCGGTAAGATCAGCGCAAGTATTGCAATCACTGATCAGATTGAGCACAAACTGGATTATATTATTACCAAGCAGAACGAACGCAACATTACGTTGGTATTGCATCCATACATTTACGCATACTTTACTACAGGTTTTATTTCCAAGAGAACAAAATGGTTCTTCAAGTATTTCCGTTGGGTGAAATTGCGCACAGATTCTTCCTTAGGTTTGACAGAATTCAAATTCCTGGATGAAGGTGCTCAGAATATTGATATGGAAAGCGAAGCAACAACAGAGGATTATAGAAACGAAGAATACATTACAGCGGAAAAATAATCTCTCACAATAGTCATACAAAAAAGCTCATCAAGTAATTGATGAGCTTTTTGTTTTAGCAGGAATGTAGTCGATTACAGGAGTACCCAGCACAGTTTTTGCGTTTCGGCGGTGGGTATGTTTGCATTTAATCTATAACTAAACGACATTGAAATAAAATCAACATCTGCTACTCAATTGAAAATAAACAAAAAGCCATTTTGGGGAAATGCTAAAATAAGAAATCTGCTGATTTCTCTATTGGCCCTATCTTTCATCTGGCCCTTACAGTTTCTCTCTAAAATTTTTCAGCCGGAATCTGTTGACGCTTCGTGGATGATTGCATTGAGTGAAGCCTGGCATCAGCATTGGATTTGGGGCAACGACATCGTTTTTACATACGGTCCTTTATCTTTTCTATCTACGCGCGTTTTGCTGCATGAAACACTTTGGCCGCTGCTTTGTTTCGATATTTTTTTCGCCTGCTCGTTTATTTATATCCTATACAAAATACTTGAAGAAAAGTATTCAGCAACACGCGTAGCATTAATTTTAGTAACGTGTTTCTTGTATAGACAAGCAATGTTGTTGTCGTTGGTATTTACATTGCAATGTTTGGTGTTGCTTTATATGAATATGTACAAGAAAGAGCGTAACACTTGGCTTTTGCTGCACGCAATCATAAGTACTACGTTGATTTTTTATGTAAAATTCAACCTGGCATTTGTGAGCATTGGTGTGTTTATTTTATTTATTATTCATTTGTATCTTTTAAAATATATATCTGCCAGAAAAGCCATTGGCATCACTCTGCTTTTATTCGCAAGCATTTTTTTATCAGCACATATATTACAGGTAAATCTGTCAGCGTATGTTTGCACAGGCTTTGAATTGATTTATTCATACAACGATGCGGTATATGTATATCCCTCATCAACGCTAACTAAAATTCTTGCAGTAATAAGTCTGATTATTTTTCCGGCTATAGTATATGTTATTGCTGTATTCATAAGATATAGATCAGCTGCAGAAAAGATAACAGGGTTTGTCTTTATCGTATTCGTATTTGTTATTTTCAAACAAAGTTATGTGCGTGCAGATATAGAGCATTTAAAAGATTTCTTCTATCTAGTGCCGCCTGTAGTAATAATCTATATGTATATAAGTGGAAGCATAAAAAAAATATTTTTGTGCGCATTGATTGTATTATGGTCGGTTGGTGCTTTTGTAAGCGTTTATGTATACAAAGATTATTATTACCCGATTAAAAAAATTGCGGCTATTCCATCTTATTTCAACACCATGTATACAGGATTTGATTATTATAATCAAAATATAAAAACCACACTTCCTGAAAATATAAAAAAAGAAATTGGTAGGGCATCGGTCGATATTATCCCTTGGGAAGCATCGGTGTTAATTTTAAACAAGCTCAAGTACAATCCCCGCCCGGTAATACAGAGCTATCAGGCCTACAATCAAACGCTGGATCAGCTCAACGCAGACAAATACAATTCAGCTAATGCGCCGGAATATGTGATCTATGGGATAAATAGTATCGATAGTCATTATCACTTTTTTGATGATACGTATTTGAAAGCGGCATTATATAAAAACTATTTACTTGTAGATTCATTTCAATATGGAACAGAAGAAATGATTTTATTTAAAAGGCAGAGCAGACCTCTTCGAACAGATTTTATAAAGCGTTCTTCGGGTGAAAAAAATATTGCAGAAGTGGTGAATATTCCGGAATCAAAATTTCCATTAATGATAAAAGTTCAATTGAAGTATAGCTTGATCGGAGAGATGGAAAAACTTCTGCTTCGTGCTCCATACAGTGAAATAGTTATTGCGCAGCAAAATGGTACTGTTGACACATTTCAGGTTGCTACCTCTATTCTTGCAGGAGGCGTGTTTATAGACCACTTCATTAGTACTAGGAAAATGGCAATAGACTATTTTAACGCTGCAGCAGGGCAATCTAATCGGATAAAAAGTATTCAGATCAAAACGGAGAACGATGTATGCTGGAAAAATAAATGGCAATACGAATTGTATGAGTTTCGTTAAATAAAAATGTCCCGCTACAAGCGGGACATTTTTATTTCTTTATTATTCGGAGTATAATTTAGAACGTTACGCCAACTTCAAGACCTACCAGATCCATATTGTACTTCGCTTCTTTTTTGTATTTATTATGCGTATACGGATCTGTTGATCCGTCAAATAAATTCATTAAGCCTCGGTTATAATATAATCCTCCAAACAACGCATTAGACTCTCCGATTTTGTATGATACACCAGCACCCATATATAGAGAGACATCAAGGAAATTATATTTATCGTCATAGCTTGAAGTTGCAGGAGTAGACTCTTTGAATTTTTCATAGAAGTTCATAGTAGCCAATCCGCCTAATTGAAAGTAAAGTTTCATATTAGTAGCAATTTCATTGGTGTATGCTTTAAATGTAACAGGTACCTGTACGCATTGCAAGCTGACGATCTCTTTATAATTAGATGTAACACCAGGGGCAGGCGTTATTGTTGCTGATAATCCTGCTCTGCTGCTCATATACCAAGCACCCGTTGAGAAGGCATAATTATCGCCGATTTTAAAATCTACCGTTGGTCCAAATGCGAAACGTACACCTGTACTGTTGTTAGAAAAGTCAATATTATCTCCGCTATTAAGATCCTTTACACGGTTAAGGCAAAACACCGGAGACATGCGCAAGCCCAAAGTAACCTGAGAGAAGCCCGAAAAAGCTAAAAAGCCCAATAAAAAAAGAAGCGATATTTTTTTCATAGATTTGTCTTTAATAAATAGTTAAAATATTAATTGAAAATTATGAAATTTTGGGCAGGTATTATACTAATTTCTACAGTTTTATTTTCATGTGATTCTGCTAAACCTGAGTCAAATACTATTGAAAAAGAGGTTATTAAACCTCAGGAAGCGGAAGAAGTTACTGTTTTAGCAGAGGTTATCCGGATAGATAAAGAATTGTTGGCTGCCACAAAAAAGGAAGATATTGAACGTATTTTTTTAAAATATCCAGCCTTCTTTAAGCAGTATTTACGGGGTATTGCAAAAAAACCAATGCCTGAAGATGTAGAACGTATGTTTCAATACTACAACAATCCGGGTTTGAAAAGTTTCGGCAATGAAGTGGTTACAAGCTGGGGTGATATGCATGCTTTTAGAAGCGATCTGGCTTCTACGTTTCGCTTTATGAAATATTATTTAAAAGATTTCAAAGAGCCCAAAGTATATACCATTTATTCCGGTTTAATGGAGCCGGATATGTCCTTCTCTGATTCTGCAATTGTGGTTTGTCTGGATTGGTACATGGGTGCAAAGGCATCGCATAAACCCAATTTGTATGAATACATGCTTGGCCGTTACGACAAACCGTATCTACTGCCAATGATGTGCCTGGGCATTTCAACTAAGTTCAACAAGAACAATCCTGCGGATGAAACGCTGCTGGCTGAAATGATTTATTATGGCAAGGCGCATTATTTTGTGGAGCGTGTTATGCCTGATTTGCCGGACTCTCTAAACATCGGTTACAGCTCAAAAGAACTTAAAGCGATAGATGCAAATTTGCCGGTTATCTGGGGACATTTTATCGACAGGAAAATACTATTTGAAACAAGTCGCAAGGTAGTAGAACAATATACCGGCGAAGGCCCTTTTGTAAATGAAATCAGCAATGATTGTCCGGGTAGAATTGGTCGCTGGTTAGGCTGGCAGATCGTACGCAAATACATGAACGAACATCCGGAAGTTTCTCTGCAGGAATTAATGGACGATAAGGATGCTGCAAAAATATTTAAGCAATCCGGTTATAAGCCTCCGTTGAAGAAGAATTGATTTTGTTCAGATTCAATTCCTGAAGCAACGTATGAATTAATATTTCTTTTGAATAAAAATTTTCAGCAACCCGTCTGGCCTTGTTTTTTATAGCAAGCAGGCGGGTTCTGTCATGTATATAGGGATCTATATTCTTAATAAATTCTCCGGGATGTATGGGATTAACATATATGCCTATTTCTTCTTTCTCAATTAAATCTTTGATCCAGCCCTTTGTGTTTACAATCGTAAGCTTTCCTGCAGCAATGGCATCAAAAAATTTATTGGGACTGTTTGTTTGCAAAACAGGTTTATTGTCGAAGGATATATAAACGGCATCTGTAACATTCAAAAGATTTTTCAGCCCGTCTTTTCCGCTGTATCCCAGAAATTGCACATACGGCCAATTCAGTGCTTCAACAGCAGTCTTTAATTTTTGCAGCTCAGAACCTTTGGCCTGTATGAGGAAATAAATATCGTCCCGGTTGTGGTCTTTACAATATTTGATAATATCTGTCAAATACGAAAGATTATTTACAGGACCGGCAGCTCCATAATAGCTTACAACAAATTTTTCTTCAACAGAATAAAAATTTTCAAGCACCGGATCTTTTATTTCCGGATGAAAAAAATCGCAGTCTGCCATGTTAGGGATCAGTGCAATTTTTTTGTCCGGACAAACTTTTTTAATTCCGTCCTGAATACCCGGCGATAGTGCAACAATTGAAGAGGCGTTTGTATAGATTACATGCTCTAGTTTATACAGCAGTTTTTTTATAAAAAAATTGGTAATGGTACCCATTTGTATCGGTGCTTCGGGCCATAAATCCCGCACTTCGAATGCATAAGGAATAGCACGTCTTCGTTTTAACACATAAGCAATAATACCAATGGTTAATGGCGTTGAAGTGGCATAACACAGATCAATGCCAAATTCTTGCTTGCTTTTTTTTAATGCAAGAAAAACAAATCGAAGGAAAGAAAATATTCTGCCGGAGAAACGAAGTTTGTTGTCGTAAAATACAGGTAAATAATGTACAGTAATGCCGTCAATTATTTTTTTCATTGCTGTACTTTCATTGTGCGAAGTAATCATGACAACATCATGACCAGCCTTTACCATTCCTTTGGCAATGTGCCAGGAACGCACGGAACCGCCTTCAACAGGGGTTTTGAAATATTGGTGCAGGTAAAGTATTTTCATTAGAATTCGTTTTCATACCAATTCATAAGCAATAAAACAGACCACAATTCGGAAGAGCAATCGCGTTTATTACTTACATGCAAATCCACAAGATTTTTAATGGTTGCATACGGCACCCACTCATATATCGGGTGATTTTTATTAACCAACTGATCAATGAAGTTTTTGTTTGAAGCTTGTTTCAACCAATATCCAAAAGGCATTCCGAAGCCTTCTTTAGGTCTTTGCAGAAATGCTTCGCCACCATTCTTACGCAGAATTTCTTTCAGAATCCATTTTCTTCCATTCTTTAATAGTATCGATGGATTTATGCTTTCAACAAATTTCCGTAAGTCTTGATCTAAATAAGGAACACGGGCTTCAATAGATGAACGCATGGTCATCTTATCTGTCAATGCCAATATATCAGAGATCAAATATTTAGTCCTGTCGTTTCGCAGGCAATAATAGAGGTAATAAGAAATGTCTTCATATTCTTTTTCTTCCAGCATATTTGAAGCAATATTCTTTTCAATAAAATATTCTGAAGAAGAAAAATTATGGCATGTTTTAATCGGGTCCACATCCATCATTCCCGTAAATTTATTCCATAACCGGAATACTTTTTTTAATGAATGATTTCCGCCATCCGGTAAAATATTATACGTTCCCTTTATAAGCTTAATAGCAAGGTTCCGGTGAAGCAAATGATTCAGATAACTTTTGTATGCACTGTGTCTGTTATAGCCAGCAAACAATTCGTCTGCACCTGCGCCGTTTAACGCTACCTTAATGCTGTTGCTGGCATCTGCAGAGATAATATGTGTTAGAAATAAGGCCGAATCACCTATTGGCTGATCGATCATCTTGACAAACGCAGGTAATTGCTGAAGCATGTCTGTATGCACCGTTATTTCATGATGATCAGACTGAAACATTTTGGAAGCGCGTCTGGAATATTCAAAATCACTTGTTCCGAACGCTTGCTCTTTTGGGTTATTTGCGATTGTAAATGTTGGAAAGTGCTTATGCCCCAGCTTATGTATTTTAGACAACAATAATGTTGAATCAATTCCGCCGCTCAAATAAAGCCCTACCGGAACATCTGCAACCAGGTGTTTGGCAACAGCATTTTCAATAAGCGTGTCGCAGGTGTCAACTAAAGCAGCATCGTCAAACTCGTTGTGCTTTATAATTGAAGGAGCTTCGTAACGTTTTATTTTTAAATCGTATTCATCAATTTTTATAAACGACGCCTCGTTCAATTCAAAAATATTCTTGTAGAAAGTAAAAGGTTTGGGAACGTATTTGAATTGCAAATAATGATTTATCTGTGCCGCATTGAATTCTTTTTTAACTAACCCGCTGGCTAAAATTCCTTTAATTTCAGAAGAAGCAATAAAATAATTATCGTCGTTGTAATAATAAACAGGCTTGATGCCGCTTGGGTCGCGAGCTATAATTAATGAGTGCAGCTGGCGATCATAAAACGCAAAGGCAAACATCCCATTCAGTTCAGGAAGACCAGCTAAGCCATGTTCGATCATCCAGTTTAAAAGCACTTCAGTATCAGATTCGGTTTGCCATTCAACGTTTGGCAATTCCCGCTTTAATTTTTTGTAATTGTATATAGCTCCGTTAAATGTTAGGGAGTAACGTTTGTCAATAGAATTAAAAGGCTGGTTTGATAAGGAATTCCGGTCAATAACTTTTAAGCGGTTATTGCCAATAAAAATTTGCTGTTGTTTAAATTGAAAAGCAACAAAGTCCGTATGGTCAGGCCCTCTATATAAAGTAGCCATATTCATTGCTTGAATAGGGCCTGAAGTTAAGCTGTTTTTTTTGTCGATTATGACGTTAATTCCGCACAAAGTATGTATCCATTAATACCATACTGAATGTACAATTATTTTTTAAGATTTCAGGATTTATTATGCAAAAAGGCTCATTTAGCGACTCCGTGCAACAAATTAACCGATAAAATACAATTCATTATTTTGCATGTTTGGACACTAAAGTCTTTCATCACAAGTTCGCTTGTTTGTTTTATGCATAAATTCATATTCCTTTCAACGGTTTCACAAATGCAGAACAGATAAAATTATCAAACAGCACTCATCAATCTTTTGAATACCTATCACCGGATTTCAGATATAATGATACATTTAAAAAGCATTGTAATTACTTTAATCCTTTTTTCACATTTTTTGCATACCACATACAAATAGCTGTAACCGGGCATTCGCCGCATTTGGGCGTGCGGGCCAGACAGGTATAGCGTCCGTGTAATATAAGCCAATGATGGGCTTTATGAACCTGTTCTGTAGGAATATATTTCATTAATTGTTTTTCTACAGCCAGTGGCGTAGTGGCAGTTTGCGGTACCAGACCAATTCTTCTTGACACCCGGAAAACGTGTGTATCAACCGCCATTGTTGGCTGATGCCAGATAACACTTGCAATAACATTGGCTGTTTTTCTTCCTACACCAGGCAGCTTCACCAGTTCTTCAACTGTATCCGGAACTTCTCCATTGAAGTCTTTCATAAGCATCTGAGCCATGCCAACAAGATGTTTGGCTTTATTATTCGGATAAGAGATGCTTCGGATATAACTGAATACTTCGTCGGAAGTGGCGTGGGCCAGGGCTGTGGGATCCGGAAATCGATTAAAAAGTGCGGGTGTAGTAAGGTTTACACGCTTGTCTGTGCATTGTGCACTGAGGCTCACCGCAACCAAGAGCTCGTATGGATTAGAATATACGAGCTCTGTTTCTGGTTCGGGTGAATGGGTAGAGAAATAATCTAAGAATTTTTCAAATCGTTCTTTGCGCTGCATAACTTTCGTTTACTGTTGCAAAGAAAGCGATTTTGAATAATTTAAGATACGGTTGATGACATTCTCTGAAGGTTCAAGTGCAGATTTTTTAATCAGCCCCTTCGTTTTTATGTAACTTTTATAAAGTTTTTGAAACGAGGTGTCAATAATTAAAAGCTCTTCCATCTGAGAACGCTCTTCAGTACTTACTTCATCATAAACAAATCGGATAACATCATTCTGGGTAAACGTTTTTATCATACACAATCACTTTTGGTTGCTTCGTCAGCTCCTTGCGGAGGTTGATTAAAGCGTAACGCATTCTTCCCAAAGCAGTATTAATACTTACCCCGGTAGAATCAGCGATTTCCTGAAAGCTCATATCAGAGAAATGTCTCATCAATACAACTTCACGCTGACTTTCAGGTAATTTCTGAATCAAAGAACGGATTAACGCTTCATTCTCATTTTTGATCTGAATAGACTCAGTAGAGTCTTCAGAAAAATTAAGAGAATTGAATATATTCATTCCATCATCCATAACGATGGTTGGATATCTTTTATTGCGTCTGAAATAGTCAATCGCCAGATTGTGCGCGATACGAACTACCCAGGGCAAAAACTTGCCTTCGTCGTTGTATTGGCCGCCTTTCATCTTATGAATAACTTTGATGAAAACGTCTTGTAAAAGATCTTCTGCCAGATAGCGATCTTTAACAATTAAATAAATAGTAGAGTAAACTTTTGATTTGTGCCTTTTTATGAGTTCAGCAAAAGCCTCTTCGTTACCTTGGATATATTGCGAAACCAACGTGGAATCACTAATAGCTGTCATTTTCATATCCGTATGTTATTTGGTTAACGTAGAGTTCTATCTCATATTGTATTGTTTAGGGTTAAACTTTAAGCACTTTTAGGATGTTAAGTAATTTAAATATATAGGCAATTATCCATATTTGCAAGTATATATCCGGTAACGAACGAAAAAGTAAGCGAAAGGTTATAAAATAAATTAATGTTAAAATGAAAATGAATACACAAACCTTTATAATGTTGGCATTTGCGAGAATTGCCGTTGCGTTTCAGGCGGGCGTAAATGGTGCTTTGGGCAAACAGATCGGAACAATTGAAGCGGCATTTACATCCTTCATAATCGGCACTATTGCACTTTTAATAGCGATGCTTATTATGCGAAAAGGAGATATTGCATTAATAAAGCAAGTGCCGCTATGGCAATTAACAGGTGGTTTATTAGGAGCCTGCTATGTACTTACGAGCGTATTATTGGTACCTAAAATCGGTATCGGTAGTGTATTAATGATCCTGATCATAGCACAACTCTCAACCAGTGCAGTAATCGACCATTTCGGCATTTTCACAGGCGTTAGTTTACCTATTAACTGGAAAAAATTAACCGCAATGGGTTTAATGTTTTTCTCGCTTTGGTTGTTTTATAAAAAATAAGTATGGAGTACAGAGTATATAGTACCAAGTACTTTAAAATTGACATATCCTGTTGCTAAAGCAAACAGAGAAAACAGTGCGAAGGCATTTTTCTCTGGAAACTACAACCTGGTATCCGGCAACTTTATAATTGAATTTGTCTGTGATATTTGAATAAAAAAGCTGAACTTTAAAAATGCGATATAAATCTTGATTCTACTGGTGAATAGAAGATTTGATATAAATTAATATCTATGAAAGGTACGGCTGCGGTGCAAAAAAAATACTCGCTCGATTTAGAATCATTAGACCCCAAAAACTTCATTATCATAAAAGGTGCACGTGTTCACAATCTGAAGAATATTGATGTTGCCATTCCCAGAAATAAGTTAGTTGTTATTAGCGGATTGTCGGGTTCAGGAAAATCTTCTTTAGCATTCGACACACTTTTTGCAGAAGGACAGCGGATGTATGTGGAAAGTTTAAGCTCGTATGCACGCCAATTTTTAGGGCGAATGGAAAAGCCCGAGGTTGATTATATTAAAGGCGTTTCACCGGCCATTGCGATAGAACAAAAAGTAAACTCCCGCAACCCGCGTTCGACTGTTGGTACTACAACAGAAATATACGATTACTTAAAATTATTATTTGCTCGTGTTGGTCATACGATTTCACCTGTTAGTGGTGCGGAAGTAAAAAAGAATACGGTTACAGATGTTGTTGATTGGGTATTCAGCCATGCAGATGGAACACGATTTATGGTGCTGGCTCCGTTCAAAACAAAGCATGAAAGAAAACCTCACGAAGAATTACAGGTATTGCTGCAAAAAGGATTCACGCGTCTGTATTTGAACGGTGAGGTGATCACCATGGAAGAGTTGATTGAAAAGGGCACAAAAGCAATTCCTTCTAAAGCTGATGCATGGATTTTGATTGATAGAAATGCGGTGAACAAAACAGAAGAAGATGCTCCTTTCCGGGTTTCAGATTCTGTGCAGACTGCCTTCTACGAGGGTGATGGCGATTGCAGAATCGTTGTGCCGAATGGTGAGACCAGAGATTTTTGTGACCGCTTTGAAGCCGATGGAATAGTTTTTGAAGAACCTTCTGCAAACTTCTTTAGTTTTAACAATCCCTTTGGTGCATGCAAAACCTGCGAAGGATTTGGCCATGTGCTGGGTATTGATGAAGATTTGGTTATACCTGACAAATCATTGTCTGTTTTTGAAGGTGCCATTGCCTGCTGGAGAGGAGAGAAGATGGCAGACTGGCTAAAGCCATTAATTAAGAACGGAATCAAATTTGATTTTCCGATTCATCGCGCCATACAGGATCTGTCGCCCGAAGAAAGACAACTGCTTTGGGATGGAAATAAATATTTTGAAGGCTTAACAGCTTTCTTTGCTTACTTAGAAACACAAACATATAAAATTCAATATCGGGTAATGCTTTCCCGATTCAGAGGAAGAACAAATTGCCCTGATTGCAGAGGTACGCGTTTGCGAAAAGATGCTTCGTATGTAAAAGTTTCTGGCAAATCAATTACAGATATTGTATTAATGCCGGTTGCGGAAGCACTGGAATTTTTTCCTGCAATTAAATTGCAAAAACACGAAGTGAAAATTGCCGAACGATTGTTAACCGAAATTACAAATCGTTTATCTTATCTGGAGAAAGTTGGTTTGGGTTATCTCACGTTAAACCGTTTAACTGCATCGCTTTCGGGTGGAGAATTTCAACGTATAAAATTAGCCACGTCGCTGGGCAGTGCATTAGTAGGCTCGATGTATGTGCTGGATGAACCAAGCATTGGCTTGCACCCTCGCGACACAAACAAGCTTATTGAAGTGCTGAAGATGTTGCGCGATATGGGCAACACGGTTATTGTGGTAGAGCATGAAGAAGAAGTCATGCGTGCTGCCGACCAGATTATTGATATTGGTCCGGATGCAGGTATACACGGCGGCGAATTGATGTTTCAAGGTGTAATCGATGATATGATTTCGCACAGCGGTTCGTACACAACCGATTATTTAACGGGCCGCTCTTCCATTGAAATACCAAAGCAACGCAGAAAGTGGAACGCATTTATTGAAATAAAAGGTGCGCGTGAAAACAACCTTAAAAATATCAATGTAAAATTCCCGCTGCATACATTCACTGTTGTTACAGGCGTGAGTGGTTCGGGCAAATCTACCTTGGTAAAGAAAATATTATTCCCTTCGCTTCAGAAATTATTTGGCTTCTCCGGGGAGTTTACCGGCAAGTTCGACCGCATGGATGGCGATATACGTGAGATTACACAGATTGAATTTGTGGATCAGAATCCGATCGGTAAATCTTCACGCTCGAATCCGGTAACGTATGTAAAAGCATACGACCTGATTCGTAATTTATATGCAGAGCAGCCATTATCCAAATCACGCGCATATAAGCCCGGACATTTCTCGTTCAACGTGGAAGGCGGAAGATGTGAAATCTGTCAGGGAGAAGGAATTGTAACCGTTGAAATGCAGTTTATGGCTGATGTGCATTTGGTTTGCGAAGCCTGTAATGGTAAGCGTTTCAAGCAAGAGATCCTGGAAGTAAAATACAACGATAAAAGCATTTCAGAAGTATTGGATATGACTATTGAAGAGAGTTTACTTTTCTTCAAAGACAAACCCAAATTGATTGAAAAGCTGCAGCCATTATCAGACGTAGGTTTGGGTTATGTGCGATTGGGACAATCGTCCAGCTCATTATCCGGCGGCGAAGCGCAGCGTGTAAAGCTTGCGTCATTCCTTGGCAAATCTCCGGAAGAAAATAACGATCATATTTTATTTCTGTTTGATGAACCTACAACCGGTTTGCATTTTCATGACATCAGAAAATTACTTGACTCCATACAGGCATTGGTAAACAAAGGCAACTCTGTTATTGTTATCGAACACAACATGGAAATGATTAAGTGCGCAGACTGGATTATCGATATTGGTCCGGAAGGTGGCAACGGTGGCGGTGAAGTGATTTTTGAAGGTACACCGGAACAAATGCTGACATGCACCAAAGGGCATACAGCAAAGTATTTGAAAGAGAAGTTGCGGTAAGATCGAAGAATTTTCTAATGTTTGCCCAAAAATATTGATATTAAATATATCTTGGCAAACATTAGAAAATTATTTATAATTTCTTTGAGATCTCATAATTGCATTTTTACATTCATGAAGAACTGTTTGCTTTATAGCATCAATCAATTTCAAATTTTTAAGAACAGGTTTATCATCTATCATACTTTTTTCAATGCTTATTAAATAATTCATGAAAGTTTCTATTCTATCCTTTCTTAAAACCATTCTATCAGCAACAGAGTATTCTTGTTCAATAGCTAGAGTTTGATTTGAAAGAAGAGTATAAAAATCATTATCATAAATATTAGTATCACATAAAACAGCCTCTATGTATACCATTTTTCTACAAAGAATATTTAAATAATATCCTCCTGACGAGGCAAGGCTATATGAAGGATTATCTAATTGTTCATTATTAGAAAGTATTAAATGATTTTTTAAAAGGGCATTTAATATTTCCATAATTTTTTCTTTGGAAATACCTAGATGACTGATTGTTTTAACTATTATGTTAAGTTCAACCTCAGCCGAATTTTCAGATCTAGAATGTTGATATAAAAGATTTAACATATATAGCCTAACGAGCTGAAGTTTTTTAGATGAGATGGCGACATCAAAGACATTAATTGCTTCAGAGTGTTTTTCCTTATAATGTCTCCATTGTGACAACATACACCCTTTAAAAACTTCATGATATGGAAAAACAAAATTAGCCTCACCTTCAAGGTAATTTTGTATAGCCTTATTAGCTTGTATGTGTGCAGAGGAAAGAAAATTCTGGATAAGAGAAATTCCTCGTCTAGGATTTCTATCACTTAAATATTCTAAAAACTGCCCATTTTCTTCGTTTAGAAGACTTCTCTGTACAATTGTAAAAAAAATACTTAAATCATCAACTTTTAATGTTGCTCCATTAGGTAATTCAATTTCTGCAGATGTGTCTTCGAGTATTTTCTTTGCATAGTTTAATCTTTTGGATAAAATCTCCTTAAATGAAGGTGCTTCTATCCAAAAACGCTTTAATTCATATGCGTTAAATATTGAATCATTTCTATGTTTTATATATGTAGTATCTCTAATTGAAACTAATATATTACAATGGTTTTTTTTGGAAATAGAAATGGCTTCAGAAAAGACATTTGTTTCTAGCGCTTCATCTTCATATAAGTCAACATTGTCTATTACAATTACACAAAGATGATGTTTTACAAGGTACTTAAGTATTTTGTCTACATAAGGTTCGACGGCTTTGTAATCTTCATGAATTAATTCATTAACAACTTTATTGAATTCTTCTTTATTATTAGCAAACAAACCACCATATGGACCTCTTGACAGTTTGTTAACTTCATCTTCATATGCGGGTACTACAACGGTATTATAATCAGTAGGATTCGTGGGGTGTTCTTCAAGTAAATAATCAAGTATTGCTTGATAAATAAACTTTCTAGCATTGCCAGTTTTCCCTAATTTTTCTAAATCAATATAGATCCAATGCGCTTTTTGTTTTTGCAGTAATTCTTTCCCTTTGATTAATTCAAAATGTTTCAAAAATGTAGATTTGCCCGAACCTACAGAACCAATAATTAGAGTTACTGGGGGAGTAATGCCAGTTTTTGAAATGGAAACATATTTTGAGAACTCATCATTAGGCATACTTTTCTTAATTCTCTGAGCAGGTAATAATTGCTCAGGTTTATATGCCATTAAATGCATATTTAAGGTATTATCATATTTTGTACGATTATCTGTTGTAACATAGCATTTTTGAAGAACTTCTTCATTTTCTAAGAGTGCCTCAGAAAGAATTGCTTTATCTACAGCTGGAGTTATATAATCAGCAATATTATTTCTACCTATTTTTGAGTCGGAGTCTTTTAGAACAGAATATAATTTATTAACAATTTCAATTGATGGAGATACATCCAACTCATTTAGACTGCCTTTTTCTACATTGTGACACGCTAAAATATCGAACAAGTATTCTGCATCTTCAATATTTTCAAAAGGAAAAAGAATTGTTGCATAGATCGAATCTCTGGGATTTTCAGGATTAATAGGGTAAAAACACCAGCAGTCTCCATTTGTTGCTGCAACAATATTTGCTTCTATATTCTTAGCATATTCTTCCGCTTGTAATAATGCCTCATTTATCTCCCCAGCCCCTAATACAGTCCCAGTTAATTTCAATTTTCGCTTTTTTGTAGGTGAAGGAAAAGATGCGCCAACCTTTTTTGCTTCTATAATGATTTTCTTGTCTCCTGAAGTTAAAATATAATCAATGTATCCACTTCTAACCCCATTAGTATGTGACTCAACACTTATTTGACCATGATCCCATTGAAGAACTTCTTTAATTATTCTATCAATCACATCAAATCGAGTTTGTGCCTCCGAGCTATTTTCTAAATGTTTGTTAAAGGCCGTTTTATTTATTTGATCATATGTTTCTGAAACTTCTCCCCAATCTTTCATAATGTTCGATGCTTATTTAGTTTTAAAAATAATTTATTATATAAAGTTAAAATTTTCAATCCTGGCGAAGCAGCAATACAATACCTTTATATATATTGATCTCATAAACTGCTACTAATAAATATCTATGGATTTGAATTAGAAAACAAATAAGGTTTTTCACATGTGTGAATAATTCAATCCCCTTTTTATGTATCGGATTCAAAAATACCCCCAAACCAGCTTTCCCGCCTGCAACACAGCTAACCCGACAAAAATAAAACTAACAATTTTATTCAGCATTTTTTCAGAGAAGAGCGAAGGGGCATTACCATAGAACCATTTTTTGCAATAGTAAGCATAGATAAAAAGCATTACCAAACTTCCCGCACAAACACCAATAACAAATGTTGTCATAAACAGCAGATCGTCTTTCATCCAGCCTATGCTTATAAAATAGGTGCTGTAGCCCAGCCAGAAAGTAATTTGTGTAGGATTGATCAAGCCGATAAATAAGCCTTGTACAAAATCGTTTGAGCCTTTAGGTTCTTGTTCATTGTGTGTAGGTTCAACATGCTTTTTTGTGAGAAACATATAGGCTAATAAAATAAAAATCGGCACGGCAATTATTTCAATTACATTACCAATAGCTTTGTTCGCCAAAAAATAACCGGAGAATATAACAGCTACGAAGCAATAGAAGAACTCGACAAATACGGCTCCGCAGGCAAAAGTCATCGCTTTGCGCAAGCCTGTTGATGTTGCACGTTTGATTGCTAATAAATTGAAGGTAGAAGGAGGAATAGTGCCTATAAAACTTATAATGAACCCAATGAAAAAATGACTGATGAATAGCATATTGGTATCAAGAACAGTTTTCCTTACTCAAAATTAATAATCAGAATATTTTACCTGTTATTTTCGACTGCTTTATTTTGGCTAGATATTATGCATTAAATTTTACCAATCGCCGCCTGAACCGCCTCCGCCGAAGCCACCGCCGCCGAAGCCACCAAAACCGCCGCTATCGCTGCCTCCGCCGCTACCAAAACCACCACCACCGAAACCAAATGTTGGGCCAAAACCACCAAAACCGCCACCCGGTCTTCCGCCGCTGTTGCCGTTATTATTGCCTTGATTTTTTCGGTTTATAAAACCAATTATACCTATTACAATAAGAATAAATAAGAAAACATACGCTGGTTTGATTCCGCCTTTATCTGTAACCGGATCAGCAGTATATTCATGTGCCGAGTAGCGAATAATATCATCAATGGTAAAACTTATTCCATTAAAATAATTGCTTCGTTTGAATTGCGGAATAAGATCGGCTTGAATAATTCTGTTGCATCTGGAATCCGGCAGTACGCCTTCCATGCCATAGCCTGTAGCAATAAAAGCTTTATGGTTTTCTTTAGAAATTAAAATAAGTACTCCGCTGTCTTTCTTCTTATCGCCAATACCCCACTTTTGCCCTAACTGAAAGGCATAGTCAGAGATATCGTATTCGCCGAGATTGCTGATGATAACAACACAAATCTGTATGGATGTAGAATCATTGAAGGAATCAACCTTTCTTTCCAGCTCTGCAATTTCTGTCTGATTCAGCATGCCTGCAAAATCATTAATCAATCGTGGCGGATTCGGTGGATTTGGAAAATCTGAATCGCCGCCAAATGCAGCAAAGCATAAGCATGAAGACAATAAGAGTAAATAAAGAGCCCTCATTTAATTTTTATTAAAAGAAATTTCGTTCGACAATTCATTTACATCATTCTTCGAATAAGGGAAATGCTCGCTTAGTTTTAAGCCAGCCTTTTCAATGCCTTCGCATAAGCCGACAGCATATTTTTCATTCTTGAAATGTTCAATAACAATTTCTTTTATTGAGTCCCAAAAACCGGCAGGCACTTTTGCATTAATGCCTGCGTCGCCAAGAATGGCAAACTTCCGGTCTTTAATAGAAAGGTAGAAAAGTACACCATTTTTAAGCGCAGTCTTATGCATCTCCAGCATAGTGAAAACGTCGGCAGCACGATCCATTAATTCATACTTGCAATAATTTTCCAAGTGCAGGCGAATTTCGCCCGAAGTAGATTTCTCAGCGTTATGTATGGATGAATGAATTGCTGCCAGTTCTTCAGCGTTGAAAAAGGTGTCAGGCATACATTAAAATTTTACTGTAGGAGCTTTCTCTGAGCCGGCATCAGATTTGAAATAACCTTTTTTCTCGAAGCCAAACATACCAGCAGTCATATTGTTTGGAAAGCTGCGAATGTATGTGTTGTATGATTGAACGGCTTCATTAAAATTTCTTCTTGCCACAGCAATTCTGTTTTCAGTTCCGCTTAGTTCAGCACGTAAATCAGAGAAACCTTGATCCGCCTTTAAGTTCGGGTAGTTTTCAGTGATTGACATTAATTTGCTAAGAGCACTTGTTAACTGGCCTTGAGCAGCTTGATATTTTTCAATATTTTCTTCTGTTAATTGATCCGCCTTAACAACAACTTGCGTTGCAGATGCACGTGCTTCAACAACTTTTGTCAATGTTTCTTGCTCAAAATTAGCATAGCCTTTTACTGTTTCAACTAAGTTTCCGATCAAATCACTGCGACGTTGATATTGTACATCAACCTGAGCCCAGGCAGCTTCAACACCTTCTTGCTTTTCAACCATTGAGTTGTAGCCACAAGAACTAAATAATAACGAGATAACTGTTACGTAAAAGGAGATTGTTAAAAGACGTTTCATTTCTGTGAAATATTAGTTTTGATAATAAAATGTATAGGGTGTAATAATTTGATTTTTACCTTTATTAAAAATACTCTATATGAATGGAAAAACATAGTGTTCAACAAGCTAAATTTTTTGTAGATGTTGCAGCACGCAAAAGTGTAAACTTGAATAAACCGAAGCAGATTTTACGTTATTGCCTTATAAAACAAACAGGGCCGGTATTTGCCGGCCCTGTTATAAAGTTTAATGTGTGTAATTAAGCAGTTGCACCTTCTTTTAAGCGTTCTGCATTTTCTGCCAAACGAAGTTCTTCAATAAAATCATCTATATTCCCGTCCATAACGGCAGGAAGGTTATGCACCGTGTGGCCAATGCGGTGATCCGTTACACGGCTTTGCGGATAATTATATGTTCTGATTTTATCAGAGCGGTCTCCGTTTCCAATCATAGAGTTACGCTCTTTGCCAAGCTCGTCCTGCTGTTTTTTGTATTCAATTTCATAAATACGGGAACGCAATACTTTTAATGCTTTGTCAAAGTTTTTGATCTGAGATTTCTCATCCTGGCATTGCACAACAGTACCCGTTGGTATGTGTGTTAAACGAATAGCAGAATACGTTGTGTTTACAGATTGCCCGCCCGGACCTGAAGAACAGAAGGTATCTTTGCGAATATCACTCATGTTTAACTGCACGTCAACTTCTTCCACTTCAGGCAATACTGCCACAGATGCGGCAGATGTATGGATACGCCCCTGTGTTTCTGTTGCAGGCACACGCTGCACACGGTGTACGCCGGATTCGAATTTTAATTTGCCATATACGTCATCTCCGGCCACACTGCAGATAATCTCTTTGTATCCGCCGGAAGTTCCTTCTGTAGCATCGATCAGTTCCATCTTCCAGCCCATGCGATCACAATAGCGCTGATACATACGGAATATATCACCTGCAAAGATAGAAGCCTCGTCACCACCGGTACCACCGCGAATTTCAAGGATGATGTTTTTACTGTCGTTGGGATCTTTTGGTATTAACAATTCTTTAATAACCAGTTCGATTTCGTCTTTTTGAACAGCCAGACTTTCAAGCTCTTCTTTAGCCATTTCTCTGAAGTCAGGATCTTTTTCTGCACTCAGGATTTTTTTAGAGCTATCGATGTTTGCTAAAATATTTTTGTATTGCGTGTATACCTCAACAATTTTGTTAAGTTCCTTATATTCTTTATTTAAAGATGTATAGCGTTTCATGTCCGACATAATGTTCGGGTCCAGAATTGCTTCTGAAACTTCATCAAATCGTTGTTTGATTGCTTCTAATTTGTCAACCATAATTGTTTGGGTAAATAATATACAAAGATAGAAAAAGGAAGGCAGAAAAAGGAGCGGAAAGCCTATAAGCCGTCTTTCGCGTAAGTTTTTTTGGATTCAACCACAGTTTTTAGTCGATTCAGGCTTTCCTGAAACAGAGAACCTGCAATATTATCCATCATTAAAATGATGTAGCGGTTTGGCAAATGAAAACCAACATCTCCGTCGAGACTGATTGTTACTATTGACTCCTGATCAGGTAGGCTTTCAATTAAAATATTCCCTTTCGTATTAAAGCGGTTATTGATTAAAAGTGAAAAGGTAACATGGTCATCCAGTTCATTGTCAACAATTCTGATTTCACCTTTTCCTAATTTATCTCCCTGGTATTTCATGCCGCTGCCTATACCTTGTTCAGGCCCAAAGAAGGTTTGTTCCAGTGAGTAGTCTTTGTTTACATTTAAGGCAGTCCAGGAGCCCCATTTCTGCATTTTATTCAAATAAGGGAAAATGGTCTTCCCGGGACGGTTAATAATTACAGATCTTTCTACATGATAAGAGGACGGAAGTATGATACCTATCACCACTAACAATAAAATTACTGAAAGCAGAATAAGTACACCCTTTTTAAAACTATTTCCTATTATTAAACTAGACATAGATGCAATTTAAAAAACACAACCTTATAAACGAATGAAAACGCAATAGAGTTAATGTTTTACTATTTTATTCATCGATCAGGCAGCATGCTGAACTTCTTATAGGCCAAATTCGTTGCCGCAAAATCCTTTTCAAGTTACATAAATTATACAAATTATAACATAAAGCAGCTGCTTATAGAAGAAATTCCACAAAGCATTTTTAAATACTGTTATGTATAATAAACATCGTGTTTATACTCAAAAAGGCTTGCTGAAAGGATATAAGTGGCTATAATTCAATATGCAATAGCATATTTGCGAACAAACAAAGAGGTATTTCAACAAAAAGACCGATACACATGTATCGGTCTTTTTGTTGAAAGGCTTTTTAAATATAATCAACGTTGGTGCAACATTGCCTGCTGTATTTTCTTTTCCGGTGCCGAAGCTTTCTCTGCACTTAGGTTTGTTCTGAAACCAAAGAAAAACGTTAGAATATTGGATTTTGTTGGTGTTCCGTAGGAAACAGTAGGATTTGCATTTTGAGGCACCAATCTATAATTGTCTCCATAAAAGTTATTAAAGGTATATTCTACACCAATAGTAAATGCTTTCATATTAAACCCAACCGAACCGGAATAATTAATCTGATTGATGTCGTTATTGTTTTTTCTTCTGCTTTTTTCTCCGCCTTGAAAAACTTTTTCTTTATAATCAATCTGAGCTAAAAATTCAGCGCCAAGATAGAAGTATGTTTCTTTGCCCATGTTTCCAAATTTCAATCCAATAGGAATGCCTAAGCAATACGCGCGGCTTTTAACAGTAGTGTTTGAGCTATTATATTTTGTAATAAAGCCTAAGTTTGTGCAGCCAATACCAATATATGCACCAAAGAGGTTGCTAAAATCTTTGTGCATTTGAAGGGAGTAATTTGCAAAAGGAGCGAAACGCAAAACACTGCTTACGTTATTGCCTGCGCTATCATGCACAAGCCCCAATTGAAATAGCGTTTTGCTTTCAAAAACGCCATACAATTTTTTATTGCGTTCTTGTGAAAATCCGGAAATACTTAAAAACAGGATTGACAAAACTAAGACTATAAATTTTTTCATAGGTGTTATAAGATTCATGTATACTGTAAATTAACTATTTTGGTCACTTAATATCAAGTTATTTTCAATAACTTCGCAGATTATTAAATCTGCATTGTATGTCAATACCGGTACTTCAATTAAAAAAAGGCAAAGAACGTTCAATCAATAATCGCCACCCATGGATATTTTCGGGAGCGGTTGCAAAATTGCCGGATAATGAAGAAGGGACAATTGTATCGGTAACAGATTTTGAACATAAAAAATTAGGCTATGGCTTTCTCTCACACAAAAGCCAGATTGTGTGCAGAATGTTTGAGTGGGACGATCTCTCAGAAAACATATTGGCGGATACATACTGGTCCGTTAAAATAAAAAATGCATACGCACTCCGAAAAACAGTAATTGCATTTGATAAAACAAACGTATATCGATTGCTGCATGCCGAAGGAGATTTTTTTCCCGGAATTATAGCCGATGTATACGCTGACGTAGTTGTGCTTCAGGTTTTAATAAGGGGCGTGGAAAAACTGGTGCCGGCTATTCAGAAAGCGCTTATTGAAATTGGATTTAAACACATCTATGTGAAAGCTAAAACATCTTCTACGGTATTGGAAGATATTCGTACGGGAAGTGGCTGGCTGCACGGAGGAGTAGAAGTTCCGGTTGTTGTAAAAGAGAACGATGTGTTATTTGAAGTTGATTTTATTGACGGACAAAAAACAGGGTTTTTTGTTGATCAGAGAGAGAACAGAGAATTGCTTCGTTCGTATTCGAAAGGCAAAAAAGTATTAAATACGTTTTGTTATACCGGAGGGTTCAGTGTTTATGCTGCTTCGGGCGGTGCAACGGTTGTAGACTCCGTAGATATTTCAAAAGAAGCGGTGGCTCTGGCAGGTAAAAATATGGAGCTTAATTTTCCGGGCTATAAGCACGGCACCATTGCAGCAGACTGCTTTGATTTTTTAGGTGAAATTGAAAAAGACTATTACGATATAATTGTTCTTGATCCGCCCGCATTTGCAAAATCTGCTAAGGCAGTGGCAAATGCAGCAAGAGGGTATAAGCAAATCAATCTGAAAGCATTCAGAAAAATTAAAAAAGGCGGCCTGCTTTTTACATATTCCTGTTCACAGAATATTGACAAGGATTTATTTCAAAAGATTGTTTTTGGTGCGGCCGCAGATTCATATAGAAATGTTCGCATCATTCATCAAATGCATCAACCTGCCGATCACCCGATAAATATTTACCATCCGGAAGGAGAGTATTTGAAAGGACTTGTATTATACGTTGAATAGGCTTAATAAATATCCTGCAGTTCAACATAGTTAATACGATCTATCAGCAAACTATCTTTAGCTTGCTGACCATGACTGACAGAAAAATTTTCAAGAATTTTTTTAGTTTCAGACGTGTTTATTTTTTTTAACGCATAATAACATTCAGCGCGCATAAAAATTGGTTCTGTAGAATCGCTCAAAAGTTCTTCAAGCTTGGGTGTTGCTGATTCGTATGAAATAATACCAAGTCCCTTGGCAGCTTGCTCCCGCAAATAGGATGGTTTGTCATTTAATTTTTCGAATAAAAATGGACCGATACATTTTCCCGCATCTGATACAGGTTCCAAAAAAAAGTTTCTGGAAACTTTTTGATTTTCAAAAATCACATAATAATTACGGCCCAGGTATGGGTTAAAAAGAAACTTTGTAATAAAATAAAATGCGACACCAAATAAAACAATACATAAAGTAATGATGCGTTTTACATTTAAAAAAATAATTGCCGTAAGCAAGCAATTGATCAGCACAAAAGAAACATAATACTTTATCAGAAAAAGCTTGTTGCAGGCTGAAATCAATAAACGTTCTTTATCAAGAGGCAACGGTTCCCAAACGTAATTTCCGGGGTCTGTAACAACCCACCAAAAAACAAACACCATAACATTTACAACGAGGTAAACGAATGTAGTGGGTCCGTACTTTTTCAAATAATAAATCAACATATATCAGAAATGGCAATAAATATATAAAAAGTGAACCCATTTTCGTATTGATTTTGTTTTAAAGAAGCTATATTTATCTAATTCAATGAGTAAAAGGTAGAATGATTAAAAAAATAATATATTTCATACTTACGATTAACATTTTTGCTTTCAATGCTGGAGCACAAAATGCAGAGAGTGAAGTGAATTTGCTTGTAAAAAATACCAAGAGTATTTTTTCTGCTATAGATTCAAAGCAAAATTATGTGTTTGCATTTCAAACCTCTTCTCAATTCGAGTTCGCATTTTTTGATCCAAACCATAAAAAGATAGGTGATATCATTATATCTATTCCATCAACAATACGGAAGGATGAATATATCGGCATTCAATTACAAGACGATAGTTGTACGCTATATTTTCTTAACGGGCATACCCGGATGGTAACACAACTAAATGTAAGGCGTGCCAGCGGACAAATGTCAAAAAGAACTGTTGGTCAATTAGACTACACAGAAAAATTTTTAAAAAGTATTTATCTAAACGAAACATTCTATTTATTAACAGCTACTCAAGGCCGGAATCAACTGGACGTGCACGCGGTTATCAATGGGGCCATGGTAAAAAATTCGTATCCGGTTGAAATGCCCGATATGTATAAAAGATTAAGCAACGGCAATAACCAATTAAATGAAGATCCGGAAGCCGTTCTTGGTATTGACAGAATTAATTATTCACTTGAAAACAATGTTAAATCGTCAAGAGCAACAAAAAAAATATACGCTTTTGATAACAGCATTTATTTAGTCTTTGACGATCCGGACTTTACGCACGTTATTCATATTGATTTAGAAAACAACACATCGAACTACAAGCAGTTTTTATTCAACTTAGATAAAGGAAACAATTCATCTAGAAAACAAGGCAACTCCTTTTTGTATAATCAGGTGTTGTTTCGTGTAACAATGAATTTGGATCAATTGACATTTACTGTTCTAAATATTGATTCGAATAATACGTACGCCACTTTTTATGCCACACCAACAATGCCCATTAATTTTAAAAACGGCCCGATTATTCAGGAAAATAGTACAGACAAGCAACGTGTTCTGGACGACAACTCAACATTCTTCAAGAAAGCACTTTCAAGCAATCTTAGTATTGCGGTAAATAGAAAAGACAGCATGTACATTGTAGAAATTGGCAGTTATGAAGAGTATACGTCTAATAGCTACAACAATATGAATGGCGGCGGCCCTTCTTTTTCGATGGGGATGGGTATGGGAAGCGGCATGGGCATGGGAATGGGTGGCATGGGTATGGGAATGGGGGGTATGGGCATGGGCGGCATGGGTATGGGAGGTATGGGCATGGGTTATGGTGGCATGGGATACGGCAATCCCTATAATAATTATGGATGGGGTTCGCCAGGCTATTATAACGGTTATTCCGGCTACTATCCATACAATAGTGCCACAACAACCATACGAACACTCTACTTCCATTCAATGCTGGATACAAGTTCGTATCAATACGAAGAAGGCATCGTCCCTATTTCATTGCGGGAGCGTGTAAGTAATTTTGAATCAAGCATGTTTAAGGACAAAAAGCCTAATTTGGTCAGAATTGTAGATTTTAAACAGCAAATCATCATAGGCTATTTGCTGCCAAATAAAAATGTCTTCAAAACATATTCTTTTGATAAATAAATCTTAAAAATCGGTTACCTTTTTGCCCGAAGGGTAATAAATAGACAATAGATAACACAATTCCTGTTCATAACCTGTTAAAGTGAAAAACGACACGCTCCCAATGTGTCGTTTTTCTTTTTATAGCTTACAAGAAATGAATAGAACGGATCTGAGCAGTAATTTCTTCTTCCAGCAATGAAAATTGATCATTGGTACAATCAATAAAAAATTGAAATCCGAAGCCATTTGAATGGATACCATGGATAATAACAATTTTGTGAATAATATCACTTTCATCTGTATAAAAGGCCCAATAACCTACAGAATAAGGCACTTGTAATAAACCGTCGCTGCGCGTGAACGTTTTTACAATTCTAAAATCTTTCTTTTTCTGAAACATGCTTAAGCGGGCAATAGAATATGTTTTGATATTTGCGCCACGTGCATTTTCAACTTTGCATGATTGTGTAACAATAAATGATGTGACAGAATCAATTTGAATGGGAACGCGCTGAAAGTTTATAAATTCTGTGCCTGTTCTTTTATCCTTAAAATCTGAAGTCTCGCTCCATTCTCTGGTGATCTCATACTGAACGGTATTGCCTACCTCAATAGTAGAAATGGCCGGCGGTTGTTTTTTTTGAGCATAGCAAACAACACACGCAGAAACAAAAATAAAGGTAAATATTAAACGCATAAACATGTTTAATCTTTTATGATCTGTACCCAGCTTTTGCAGCAATCTCCATAAGGTGCGCAAACCAGGTAATAATAAACACTGGAGCTTACATTATCTCCGCAGAAATCATTTTTATATGAATCGGATTTGAATATCCGTTTGCTCCAGGCATTATAAATTTCAACATTCCAATTTTCATATAAACCCTGTATTTCAAAACAATCATTTTTAGTGTCACCATTTGGGGTGAACAAATTGGGTATAATAATGTCTTCTAATTTTATGGTGATTTTATCCTGTAATGCGCAATAGTCATTATGAATATCAACCACAATGAAGTACGTATCGCCTTTACTATATTGATGAACAGGAGAGGCTTCCGTAGATGAGTGGCCGTCGCCGAAGGTCCATAAATAATTTAACGGGCCGGTACTTGGGTTGCTAAACTTGATGGTTGGTTTGCCATCACAGTGTGTCATATTTTCCCATGAAATGCCTTTTGTTAGCTGAGTAACATTTATAAGTATAGAATCTATTGCCACGCATCCATTTGTATCCGTTACTGAAACAAAATATTTCTGATCAGCTAAAGGGTAAAAAGATGGATTACAAATAGCAGGATTAGAGAGCCGCACGTTCGGCGACCAGGAATACTGGTACGTAGGATTGCAGGTAACTAAGGAAGAAATTGTATCGCCCAGACAAATAATGACATTGTTTGATGCAATATCGATTAAAGGTCGCGGATATATAGTTATGGTTTTAACAGCCGTATCTCTTCCAATACAAGTTGTGAGATCGGTTGCAATGAGTTTGATAATATATTTTCCGGGTTTATTATAAACATGGTGAATAGGCCCAAAGTCAGTTGATGTAGTTCCATCACCAAGATCCCATTGAAAAGCAGACCCGCCGGTACTGGTATTGGTCAGGGTTACTATGGCAGAAGAATCACAAGTAGTTAAGAGATTTGTTGTAAAGTCAGCACGAAGATTAGACAAATCGAATTTAAAGCATGCGTTATTGCAATTGTCAGAACCTTTTTTGGTAGCAAATGCACCCGGAGTAGTAGGGAAGAGTGACGTGGAAATTCCCGTTGTATTGCAACTGGCACAAACAGATTGATAGGCAATGCCCTTTTTGTCGAACCGGCTAGTACCGCCATCTACGTGATCATCTTCGCCATAGCCACCGTAGTAGGTTGCGTACAACAAACTTTTAAATTCCTTTTCTAATACCATCAGATAAAAATCTGATCCGTCTGTTACCTTGTAGGCTGCATTAGCAGTGGTAGGAAGGTTAAATGTATTCCCGCCGATATAGGCTCCTAAATATTGATTTACGTTTCCGCCCCAGCCTGAGATCAAAATGTTATCGCAGCTATTCACCAGAAATGCTGTAGGTACAATACTGATGGTATTTGCAACATTACCCAGAGTTGTTGATAGCAATGCTGTAGAAAGAGTAGGGTCAATTTTTTGAATGAATTGCCCTGCAGAAGGTTGTCCGTATACACCAGGAGACATCAGGTAATCGCCGGTTGTCTGTCCAAGCACATAAATATTTTCTGCTGCATCAAGCTGAATAAAAAAACATTGATCGTACGCAGGCGTGCCTATATAAGTGCCGTGCAATAAAGTTGTTCCATCACTGCTGATGTGCGTAATAAAACCATCTATATTACCACTGTATGTTTGAATTAATCCGGTAGTGCCCGGAAAATTATTACTGGTGGTACCACCGGCAATGTAAACACTTTTATCTGAAGCCACGCGAATAGAATAACCTGCATCATCTCTGCTTCCGCCTATGTAAGTGTTCCAAATCATGGTAGTCAGATCGGCAGAAAATTTACACACGTATGCATCTGTTTGCCCGTTAAACGTTTGATCATATCCGGGCACAGAGGTATTAATAATATCAGACGAAAACGTTTTAGTAACAACGTAAAATTGGTCTAGCTCATCGCAATATATTTCGCCTCTGAATTGGTCTCCGTAGTTTTGTGTCAAATTTGCACCAATGTAGGTGATGCCGTCGTTCGCACTTCCGCCTAATAGGGTAGAGTGATTTAAGGTGTTACCAAATTCACTTAAGGTAGCAAGGAACAAATCGCTTCCTTTATCAAAAAATATTCCATCGTAAATACTCATTGGTGCAACAGGTGCGCCGCCGTTGAAGGTTACATCGTAGGCCCCTGCAGTTGTAGGAAACGGCAATCCGGGCAATCCGTTGGAAGCTAGGCCACCGTCTGAACTGGTGAAACCAAGTATTGTTAATTCTTTTTTGCTGTTTACAATGCAGCTGCTGGGAACTTCAGTTTCTGTACCACCCAGGTAAGTAGCGTATAACAGTTTTCCCACCGGATCGAATTTCATTATGGCAATATCAGGATCAAACTTTGGATAAAACTGACCTCCTCCTAAATCTACGCTTTCCTGAAAACCGTTGTATTGAATCTGATATGCACCTGTTGTAACCGGATAACCCTGATCGAATGCAATTCCAACCATATATGTATTGCCATCGTCATCATACGTGGCAGAATTGCCCCAGTTATCGGCAGTTGAACCGGAGTAGGTAGAAAATATTAATTGAGGATCAATGATCAGCGGATATCGTTTGTTGTATCCTTTCGGAAAAGCAAAGGTTAGTAAATTATTATCTAACCGGAACTCGCAGGGAACAGCGACATTGGCTCCATTGATTTCCTGATAAGCAACGGGCATTTGTTCGTAAAAATCAGTTACAGAAGTTTCAACGAAAAGTTCTCCGTTTTTTAAATAGACGCTGTCAACTCCTTCGTATCGTAATTTTATTAACGCAGGATTAGCTCCGGCAGCTAAATGAAACTCATACTTAAAACCTGTCTCCTGACCCAAACAAACCAAAGACGTATTCGGATAAATATTATTCAGAACCGTTCCGGAGTAAACACCTGCATTGCTTGCCCATTTACTTTTATCTTTCCCTTTAAAATAATTATGGGAGTACGAAGCTGGCCCTGTTCCTGAAGCAGAAGAAATAGGACTACAGCCTATAAAAGATACTTCATAAGAATGAGCTTTTATAAATGTTGGTTTAGGAGCAGTACTTGCAACTCTTTCTTCAGATGTACCTAATGTAGTGCCTTTACTTCCGTGATGATAAAAGGCCATTGCCTCTGCATCATAAAAATTAAACAAAAAGCGATTTTTCTCTATATACAATTGGCCCGAAGGGATTTCAGACCGGTATAAAACATTTGCATCCCATTGCCCTTTATTTTCGATAAACAGCCCGCCTTTTATTTTTTCAGGGGCAAACTGACCAAATGCAGAAATGGTTTGAAAGAAAACAACTAAAAAAAGCAGTAGATAATTACGGTTACAATACATCATGCCTTATTTAAAGAAATATAACATCTTCTAACACTTTATCCCCTGCCGCTTTATTAAGTAACTCAACTACTTTGTGTTTTGATTGATTTAATTCGTGTTTTAGTGGCGCAGAAGACAAATGAATATATAGTTTCTTGTTACGTATGTATAGGTTCGTAGTTCTTTTGGCTATCGGAGCACCCATTATTTTCTCCCAATTCTGAATAATATAGGTTTCTTTGTATTTGCCGCGCACCCGTAATTGGTCCATCCAATCTTCAATGGCGTCACCAATACTTAACGAATCCTTTTTTCTGCGAAAGTCTCTTTCGGGTTTATTGTACATACGGTTTATATTGATTCTGGAGTGGCGGAATCAGACTGGCTCACCTTTCCCTGATCTATTATAAACATACGAAAATCTTTTGTATTTGACTGAAAAAAGATACTGGAACGGTCTGGGCGTGCATCTGATATAAATAATTGACCAGTAACGTATTTTTGAACAAGGGCAATTAGTTTTTCAATACGCAGATCGTCTAATTTGTCAAAAATGTCGTCCATCAGCAAAATAGGAATATGGCCGGTGCAATCTTTCAAAAGTTCGTATTGCGCCAATTTCAAGGCAATCATAAAGGTTTTTTGCTGTCCTTGCGAACCATAATGCTTAATAGGCTCATTATTAATAACAAATTTGAAATCGTCCTTATGAACACCTTTATTGGTGCGCTGAAGAATCAAATCTTTGGAATAGGAATCTTTGAAAATACTTTCAAAATCCGGCGACAAAACATGGGTTTCGTATTCAATATCTGTTTGCTCGTGCTCGGGCGACAGCAGGTTATAGTATTCTTGAAAAACCGGCAATAAATGCTGCACATATTTATGCCTTTTTTCAGCAATTATTTTACCTGATTGCAGCAGATTATGATCATACGCATCCATTAAGATCCGGTCAATCATAATGCCTTCAGAAGCCTGTTTTAGTAAGGCGTTGCGCTGTTTCAGAAAATGCGTATAACGAATCAGTGCTTCCAGATATGCGTGATCTGCCTGGGAAAAAAGCGTGTCAAAAAACCGACGTCTGTCTTCGGCACCATTTCTGATCAGATCGGTATCGTGGGGTGTTAGGACAATTGCAGGAAATTCCCCTATGTGTTCCGAAATTTTGGAATACGACTTCTTGTCGACCGTGAAATTTTTCTTTTTTCCGTCAAAATCATACTGAATTTTAAATTCTTTTGAATTTTCGCCAAACCAGCCCAGTGCAGAAAAATATGCCTGCCTGGAATGGATCATTTGTTGGTCGGTAGATGCTAAAAAGCTCTTAGTCAAACACAAACAATAAATGGCATCAAGCAAATTTGTTTTCCCGCTGCCGTTTAAACCAGTCAATAAGTTAATATGTCTTGAAAAGGAGAGTTCCAGCTCAGCATAGTTCTTGAAATTTAGGAGACTTATCTTTTCAATATACATGAATTTTATTTATTTTAGCCCTTCAAAGTATACTGTAAACAGCACAAATAAGAAGAGATGGCAAGTGTTAAAGAAAAAGCGAAGGATAACACTAAAACAAAGGTAGAATCCGCAGGAGCATTTACCAAAGAAACATACCTTTTCTGGTATGAAAAAATGCAATTGGTAAGAAAGTTTGAAGAAAAGACAGGACAACTTTACGGTCAGCAAAAGATTAAAGGGTTCTGTCACTTATATATTGGCCAGGAAGCATGTGCTGCAGGTGCAGTATCGGCTTTAAAAAAAGGCGATCATTATATTACTACATACCGCGATCACGGTCAACCGTTAGTTTTAGGTACAGATCCTAAAGCAATCATGGCTGAGATGTATGGTAAAGCAACTGGTATCTCAAAAGGTAAAGGCGGTTCTATGCACATCTTTGATAAATCAGTAAACTTTGCGGGCGGTCACGGTATTGTTGGCGGTCAGATTCCACTTGGTGCTGGCCTTGCATTTGCAGAGATGTATAAAGGAACAGACAATCTTTGTGTTTGTTATATGGGTGATGGTGCCGTTCGTCAGGGCGCATTACACGAAACATTCAACCTTGCAATGCTTTGGAACATTCCAGTGATATTTGTTATTGAAAATAACGGATATGCAATGGGTACTTCTGTAAAACGTACATCAAATGTTACAGAATTATATCAGATCGGTGAATCATACGACATGCCGTCTGAAGCTGTAGATGCCATGAGCGTTGAAGAAGTTCACCTTGCAGTAGCAAGAGCTGCTGACAGAGCAAGAACAGGCGGCGGTCCAACATTATTAGAATTCAGAACATACAGATATAAAGGACACTCTATGTCTGACCCTGCGAAATATCGTACGAAAGAAGAATTAGAGTCTTACAAAGCACAAGATCCTATTGAAAAAGTTCGTGAAACAATTCTTTCCAAGAAATTTGCTACAGAAGCAGATTTAGAAGCAATTGATTTGAAAATAAAAGCATCTGTTGACGAAGCGGTTAAATTTGCGGAAGAGTCTCCATATCCGGATGCTTCAGAAGCATACAAAGATGTTTACACACAAACAGATTATCCATTCATCATCGAATAATTAAAATACTTTTTATTAAACCAAGTAATGGCTGAATTAACCGAAAAAGGTGCACCTCAAAAGGCACAAACTGTAGTAGAAAAAAAAGCAAGTCTTTCTGCAGAAGAACTGATTGAAAAATATAAAAAACCAGCACTGGCAGGTTTGGGTGTTCTTGTTGCAGTAGTTGCAGCATTTGCATTTTACAAATACAACCAATCTCAGAACAATACAGTTGCACACGAAGAAATGTATCAGGCAGAAGTTTATTTCGGCCAGGATTCTTTAAACCTGGCACTAAATGGAATTGAAGCCAAAGAGATAAAAGGTGTAAAAGAAATCGCAGACGATTATTCAGGAACTGAAGCAGGTAAATTGGCATCATTCTATACCGGCATTATTTATTTGAAACAAGGTAAACCGGAAGAAGCTGTTCAGTATTTAGGTCAGTATGATTCTAACGACGGAATTATGCAGGCACGCAGCTGGGCTGCAATGGGCGACGCCTATTCAGAGCTGAATGATCTTGAGAATTCGATCAAGTACTACAAAAAAGCATCTGAACATAAACCAAACGAACAACTTACACCATCGTATTTGATGAAGTTAGGCTTGGCTTATGAATTGAATAATAATTGGAAGGACGCTGCTGAGGCATACGATAAGGTTATCGTAGATTTTCCAAAATCACAGGATGTATCCGACGCCAAGAAGTATAAAGCTAAGGCCATAGCCCTTTCTGCTTCCGAATAAATCATTCAAAAAACATCGAAAGCCAAAAGGGATAAAGCAAAAACGTTTTATCCCTTTTGTTGTATAAGAACAAAATATGTCGAGCGCAGATAAAAATTTAAGCAGTTATTCAGGCGAGATTCCAAACTTGTCTTCAAAGAGATTTGGGATTGCAGTTGCCGAATGGAATGAAGAAATAACAGAACCTTTATACGAAGGCGCTGTGGAAGTACTGACAAAACACGGAATTCCTAAAGCGAACATTATTCGCAGAAATGTTCCCGGCACATTTGAATTAAGCCTTGGTGCACAGTGGCTGGCTATGCAAAAAGATATTGATGCGGTAATTTGTCTGGGTTGTGTTATTCAGGGAGAGACAAGACATTTTGATTTTATTTGCAATGCTGTTTCAATTGGTATTACAGATGTAAATTTGAAATTCAACAAGCCGGTTATTTTTGGTGTATTAACCACCGACAATAAAGAGCAGGCTTTTGATAGAGCAGGCGGAAAGCATGGCAACAAAGGAGATGAAGCAGCCATTACGGCATTGAAAATGCTGGCATTAACAATTTAAATCAAGTAAAAAACAATTAAGTTAATAGATAATGAGAGTTCTAAAATTTGGAGGTACTTCAGTAGGTAAACCAGAGCGTATGCACTCTGTTGCTCAGTTAATCTCTAGCCCAGACCCTAAAGTAGTTGTATTGTCTGCCGTATCCGGCACAACAAATGCGTTAGTTGACATATCAAATAAATTATCAAATAAAGACACAAAAGCAGCCGAAGAAGCAATTGAAAACTTATTTGGTCCTTATCATGCTTTCGTAGAAGAATTATATACAACCGAAGCCGGAAAATATAAAGGGCATGCAATCATGCGTACCTATTACGAGCTTATAAAAAGTTATGTAAAAGCACCTTCATTCGGCGATAAAGAAACACGATTATTTTTAGCTCAGGGCGAATTGATCTCAACAAATTTATTTCAGGAGTATTTAGTTGAACAAGGTTATTCATCCGCATTGTTGCCTGCATTGGAGTTTATGAAAACCGATGCCGACAGCGAGCCAATGCTTGATTACATCGAAGCAAAGCTAAACGAGCAGTTAGCAAAACACCCAAATAAACACCTATACATTACTCAAGGATATGTTTGCTTAAATTCAGATGGCGAGGTTGACAACCTGAAACGCGGTGGTTCGGATTATACAGCAACATTAGTTGGAGCAGCACTTCGCATGGAAGAAATTCAGATCTGGACAGATATTGATGGGATGCACAACAATGATCCCCGTATTGTAAAACGTACGTTTCCGATACCTGAGATCTCATTTGATGAAGCAGCTGAGTTAGCCTATTTCGGAGCAAAAATTTTACACCCTACCTGTATCCGTCCGGCGCAGGTGCGTAAAGTACCTGTACGTTTATTGAATACCATGCAGCCTGAACAAAAGGGTACAGTAATCAATAGTACACCATCAGATCGTGATATCACAGCTATTGCGGCAAAAGATGGTATTACAGCAATTAAGATCAAATCAAGCAGAATGCTTCAGGCACACGGCTTCCTTCGTAAAGTGTTTGAAATATTTGAAAATTATAAAACATCGGTTGACATGATCACAACTTCTGAAGTTGCGGTTTCATTGACAATAGACGATGCTAAAAACTTAGATCAGATTGTAAAAGAGCTGAAAGAATTTTCTATTGTTGAGGTTGATTTGGACCAGACAATTATCTGTGTGGTTGGCAATTTCGGCAAAGAAAAAATCGGCATCGGGAAGCGTTTGTTTGATGCTATGGAAACCATTCCGGTACGTATGATCTCATACGGAGGAAGCTCTTCAAACATTTCTATTCTGATCAATAGTGGTTTGAAAAACGAAGCATTAAATGCCCTGAATGAAAAATTGTTTTTTCACGCAGAGAAAGTATAAAGCACGGAGTACGTAGTACGAAGACAACGAAATAAGTTGCGAGGTACTAGTTGTTAGTCGTTGGACAATAAAAAATTAAACAGAAGAGCCTTTACATCAATGTAAAGGCTCTTCTGTTTAATACGAGTAGAGATGGTCTATTTTTCTAGTCTGGTAACTAGCATCTAGAAACTAGTTACTAGAGCACCTAGTCGTTAGTTTTCAAAATCTCCCAAACCAAATCCGACTCAAATCCACGGGAAATTAAATAAATCGCAATTTTATATTTTTTCTGGTAGTCATTTTTAGCTGTTATTTCACTTTCTTTTTTCTTAATAATTCCGTGAATTGTTGCTATATAGTCCTGCTCATCTATTTCCTTTAATCCAGATTTGATGCAATAAGGACTCAAGTTCCTCATTTCCAGTTCTCTTATAATTCTATTTCGCCCCCATTTTTTTATTCTGAATTTGCCTCCTGCAAACGCTTTGGCGAAGCGTTCTTCATTTAAAAAATTCTCTTCAATTAATTTTACAATAATTACTTCTACTTCATCTGTTTTTATGCCATATTCGTATAACTTTGAGCGAACTTCCTGTTGGGTACGTTCTTGGTAAGCACAAAAAGATGCAATTTTTACAAATGCCTGAGTTGTAGTGTAAACTTTTATACTTTTTGTTGTTGCCATTTCTGTACGTTAACTTTAGATATTAGGATAATTGACAAATAAAAAAACATTAGCAATTCTATTAACAGCAAATGGTGTTTCGAGCTTTGCTCAAGGCTTTACCATGATGTCTATACCTTATTATTTTAATAAGATAGATGATTATTCATTTTTTAGTTTAAGCTTAACAATCATCACACTTGCTTCCTTATTCTGGGCACTCTATGCTGGTTCCATTATTGATGGATTTAACCGTAAGGACGTTTTCCTTGGAACCAATTTCGTTGGTGGTATAGTAATCCTTTCTATTGCCTCACTGGGCTTTAAAGAAGGTTATTTAACCAATATCTTAATAATAATGGTCTATGCATTAACCATGTTTGGTTATGTAATCCACTACCCCAACCTATATGCCTTTTCACAGGAATTGTCCAAGCCCAAAGATTACACGAAAATAACATCTTTAATTGAAATTGTTGGCCAATCTACTGTAATGGGTTCAGCAATTATGGGAACCATGCTGCTGAAAGGTATTGAAGACGTACACGTGCCATTTACGGATATGACCCTTACACTGGAGCGATGGGAAATTCATGAAATCTTTTTGTTTGATGCGATTGCTTACTTTGTATCGTTTCTGATTATACTGTTGATTAAGTATTCGCCAAATATGAAACTGGTAATTTCAGACGAAGGTACTTTGTATGAACGTTTGAAAACCGGTTACATGTACCTTAAGAATAATCAGCTGGTAGCCCTTTTCGGAATTTGTTCGTTTGTAATATTTATCGTGGTGTATATCGAACAATTTGCATTGATGACACCGTACGTATTAAATCACTTAAAAGAAGATGCGCCGGTATTGGGTTTAACGGAATTGATGTACGGCCTTGGAGCCTTGTTCTCAGGTGTTATTATTCAAACCTTATTCAGTAAAATGCCGGTTCTTAAAGCGGTTGTATTATTGACATTTGCTACAGGTGCCATATTCTTATTAAGTTCTTTAACCTGTGCCATTATCATTTTCATAAATGTGGCATTCTTAAAGGGCTTTACAAATGCAGGCTCCCGAATCTTCAGAGTTACATATTTATTCTCCCTTATTCCGAATGAATTGGCCGGAAGAGTAAACAGTTTCTTTAACGTAATGAACACGGTATTCAGATTGATATTCCTGTCTATTTTTACCTTGCCGTTTTTTATGGAAGGTTCAAATATTGTTTATGCGTATGGGATTCTTGCTGTGTTCTGTTTTGTAGCCGGAGTCGTATTAGTAATTAACTACAAACAATTCTCTAAGCTTACTGAAAATATTGCTTCACACGATGAAGAACATTGACATAACAGTTGAGCATTTAGCTGAAATTATTGATGGCTCGTTCGTTCAATGTAAAGAGCCTGATACTATAATAAAGCAATTGTTAATCGATAGCAGAAAATTAATGGCTCCCACAGGAGCTGTTTTTTTTGCTATCGATGGCAAGCATCACGATGGGCATAACCATATTGAAGAGCTATATAAAAAGGGCGTACATATTTTTGTTATTGAAAAGGATGTAGCAGCAGCGCTTTTTTCGAAAGCAACATTTATCCGTGTTCTATCTTCTGTTTCAGCACTTCAAAAATGTGCCGCATTTAAAAGATCTCAGTTCAACATTCCCGTAATCGGCATTACCGGCAGCAATGCAAAAACCATTTTAAAGGAATGGCTCAGCCAGTTGTTAAGTACAGACTATTCGGTTGTAAAAAGTCCAAGAAGTTATAACTCACAGGTTGGTGTACCCTTGTCGGTGTGGGCCATAAATGAGCGGCATCAGATGGGCATTTTTGAAGCAGGCATTTCTACAATAAACGAAATGCAGGCATTGCAAAAAATCATTCAGCCTACTATCGGCATTTTCACTACCATAGGCTCTGCGCATGACGAAGGGTTTCAATCCCGTTCCGAAAAAATACGGGAAAAGCTGGCATTATTTAGATCAAGCGAAGTATTGATTTACTGTAAAGATCACAAGGAAATTCAGCAGGAAATAATTCAGACAAACATCAATACGTATGATTGGTCGTTAAAAGAAACGGCTTCTGTTCAGTATAACATTATTGAAAAAGAATCATTCCAGACCAAAGTAGCTGTCAAAGCGAAAGATACTTCAGGCTCGATCATTATACCGTTTGTAGATGAAGCATCTATTGAGAATGCTTTGCATGCGGCAACAGCACTTTTATATATAGGATATTCAATTCAGGAAGTTTCAAGAAAATTGTCTTTGCTGCATCCTGTTGAGATGCGTCTTGAATTGAAAGAAGCAAGTAACGGCTGTTATGTTATTGATGATTCGTACAACAATGATCTGGCAGGCTTGGCCATTGCGTTGGATTTTTTAGAGCACGTAAAACAAAGTACAAAAAAAACAATTGTTCTATCAGACGTACTGGAGTCCGGACTGTCAACAGATGCATTATATAAAGAAGTAGCATTGAATCTGAAGGCGGCCAAACTTAACAAAGTTATTGCGATCGGTTCTTCTATTCTTGAACTGAAGAAATGGTATACGGGCGAGATTCACTTCTTTGATAGCACGCAGAACTTTATCAAACACATAAAAAATTTTCATTTTCAGAAGGAAGTTATTTTAATTAAAGGTGCCCGTGTTTTTCAATTCGAAAAAATTGTTTCTCAGCTTCAATATAAAATTCACGAAACCGTTTTAGAAATTAACCTTGATGCTCTGGTACATAATCTGAATGTATATAGAAGCAGATTGAAACCTGACACAAAAATAATGTGTATGGTTAAGGCATTCTCTTATGGAAGCGGAGGTTTTGAAATAGCGCAGCTGCTGCAGTATCACGGGGTCGATTATCTGGCCGTTGCTTATGCCGATGAAGGTGCACGCCTTCGGGAGAATGGCATTACATTGCCAATCATGGTAATGAACCCAACCCTGAACAGCTTTGATACGATGCTCCGGTATCAATTAGAGCCGGAGATATATGAACCGAATTTATTGCAGCAGATTATTGAATATGCGGTTGCCAAACAAAAAAATATTGGCATACATGTGAAAATAGATACAGGCATGAAACGCCTGGGTTTTGAAAAAAAGGATATTGATTTTATTTCAAAGCTTTTAACGGAGAACAAACAACACATACAAGTAGTGTCTGTGTTTACACATCTTGCCGCATCAGATGGTGCAGAGCACGATGCTTTTACGCAGCAGCAATTGAATCTTTTCAATCAGATTACAGATGAGTTGAAAAGTCATTTGGAGTATTCATTTTTAAAACATGCTGCCAATTCATCCGGTATCATGCGCTTTCCGGATGCACACTATGATATGGTCCGGTTAGGCATTGGTTTATATGGCGTAGAAAGTGCCGGTCTATACCAAAGTGAATTGCAGCCAATCAGTGTATTTAAGACGCACATTTCGCAGATCAAAGATATTGCAGCCGGCGAAACAGTAGGCTATAGCCGTAAAGGAAAAGTTTTACAAGCTTCCAGAATTGCTACAATTGCCGTAGGGTACGCCGATGGCTATGATCGCAGGTTTAGCAATGGAGTAGGAGAAGTTTTAATAAATGGAGTACGTTGTCCGATTATTGGCAATGTGTGCATGGATATGTGTATGGTTGATGTTACGTATGCACACGCATCCGCTGGGGATGAAGTCATTCTTTTTGGCGAAAACCCTTCCGTATCTGAATTGGCAACCAGAATCCATACAATTGCCTATGAGGTTTTAACCGGTGTGGGCGAACGTGTAAAACGCATTTTTTATTCAGCCTGATTCTACGGGCTACTTATCTATAAAATAATCATTTAGCTTTCAGTTACGCGATATCGCACACAATTGTAGAATATCAGCGTAAAATATGATCGTTTCAGTTGGAGGGTATGACTATGGGTTGTACCTTTGTTTGAATTAAGTCTAAATAAGAATGCCCATTCCTCTTAAAACGGTTGCAGATTTACGTATTGGCGAGCGAGGTACCATTTGTGGTTTTACGGACGAAGAGACGTCGTTAAAATTACTGGAGATGGGTTGTTTACCTGGTTGTGAGATTGAACTGGATCGTAAAGCGCCATTGGGTGATCCGATATGTATTAAAGTATGTGGGTATAATCTTTCCATGAGACTGGAAGAAGCATCAACAATTTTACTTTCTTAAAATAGTTGGCCAGATGAAAAGACTAAAAGTAGCATTAATTGGGAATCCCAATGCCGGCAAATCTTCTCTTTTCAATTATTTAACTGGCTTAAATCAGAAAATCGGAAATTTTCCGGGCGTTACGGTTGATAAAAAAACGGGCGTTTCAAACTTAAGCACTTCCATACAGGCTGATATTATTGACCTTCCGGGCACATACAGCATATACCCGCGTTCATTAGACGAACAGGTTGTATTTGATTACCTGACCGAAACACTTCGCAACCAAAACCCCGATGTATTGGTTGTTGTGATTGACGCATCAAATTTCAAACGAAATTTATTACTATTTACTCAGGTAAAAGATTTAGGCTTTCCTGTGATACTTGCCCTAAACATGTTGGATGTAGCCGAAAGAGGCGGTCTGGCATTTGATTTAGTTGCGTTGCAAAAAGAATTGAATGTTCCGATTGTAGAGATAAATGCACGTACAGGGAAAGGCATTGATTCATTAAAGGCAGCACTCGTTTGTCCAGTGCATGTAGTGCCCGATAGTTTTTATAAATCAGCCGATGTAGCTGCGCCAATTGTTACATATATCCGCAATCGATTTAAGATCAACAGCGATTATATGGCGCTGCTTTTAGCGCATCAACACAAGAAAACATCTATACTGACTCCCGAAGAGAAAGAAGATATTTCAGCATTGGTTGAGAAGCATCATTTCCAGAGCAATTCTCTCCAATATCGCGAAACACTTGCCCGGTACGAGGCTATTCATACGATTATTCACAAAGTAATGAGTGAAGATGCGCGTCAGGGTAAAGTGCGGTGGTCGAATAATCTGGATAAAATTGTAACCCATAAGATCTGGGGATATTTGATTTTCCTTGCCATTTTGTTTCTGATTTTTCAATCTATTTTCGCCTGGTCAGAGATGCCGATGATGTGGATCGACAGTGGCTTTGGCTGGCTGAAAGGCGTTGTTTCAGGCTTTCTGCCTGACGGTTATTTTAAAGATTTTATTAATGAAGGAATTATTTCAGGTTTGCAGGGTGTATTGATATTCATTCCTCAGATAACCTTTCTTTTTGCATTTATTGCTATACTGGAAGAAAGCGGATATATGTCGCGGGTAATGTTTATGATGGATAAAATCATGCGCCCGTTTGGACTGAGTGGAAGAAGTGTTGTACCACTGATCTCCGGAGTGGCCTGCGCAGTTCCGGCAATCATGGCAACAAGAAGTATTGAAACCTGGAAAGAACGCTTGATCACAATTATGGTAACCCCCTTAATGAGTTGCTCTGCACGTATTCCGGTATTCACCGTATTGATTGGATTGATGATTCCTGAAAAAAGTGTGTTGGGAGTCTTTAATCTTCAGGGAATAGCACTAATGGGCTTTTATCTGCTTGGGTTTTTTATGGCAATTATCAGTGCGTGGTTTCTGCATCTCTGGCTGGGAGGAAAAGATAAAAGCTATTTTATTATGGAATTCCCAACATACAAATGGCCGCGTTTCAAAAATGTATTTACATCAATAATTGAAAAGGTTAAAACGTTTACGTTTGAAGCCGGGAAAGTCATTCTGGCCATTTCCATTATATTATGGGTATTGGCAACATTTGGTCCGAGTGATGCTATGGAACAGGCAGAAAGACGTGTTATGGCAGACACATCCGTTATTGCTGATATGCATGATAATAAATTGGCAGCCGCTAAGCTTGAAGCATCGTATGCTGGCCATTTCGGAAAGTTTATTGAACCGCTAATTAAGCCTCTTGGTTACGACTGGAAGATCGGCATTGCACTTATTACATCGTTTGCCGCACGGGAAGTATTTGTAGGTACAATGGCAACCATATACAGTGTCGGAAATACCGATGATGAATTGTCTGTTCGGCAATCAATGAAAGTTCAGGTAGATGAAAATGGACTACCTTTTTATACTGCTGCGCGAGCGGGTTCTCTATTACTTTTTTATCTTTTTGCTATGCAGTGCATGAGTACAATTGCCGTTGTTTATCGTGAAACAAAAGGCTGGAAATGGCCTTTTATTCAATTTACCTACATGGCATTTTTGGCTTACGGAAGCAGTTTTATCTTCTTTCAGCTATTCAAATAATTGATTATTTTATACAATAATTTGTTTTTTCCGGAATGGTTGAATCAAAATTCGATTTAGTATCGTATAAAAGAACTTTTATAGGATTAATTTGTTAATTTTTATTACATAACAAATAAAATGCCTCCCTTATTCCTTATTTTAGGGATGCTAAATCTGCCTATATGAGAATATTATCCCTTCTGTCTTGTATTCTATTATCTGTTGTAACAACTTTTGGACAAATCAATACGGGAAGTCCTGCTATACCGTTTGGTTCAAAAATAGCAGCAGCGGCAAATCCTTATGGAAACGGGATTCTTCCGACTAATTTACCAACAGGTGCATACAATCCGGGATCAAACCAATTTGGTATGTCTCAGGATGCTGCCGATGCTTATAATACCTGGAAGACGAATTATGTAACAGCTTGCGGATCTAATTTCAGAGTAAACTTCGATACGCCTTCACAAACCGTTTCAGAGGGTATTGGTTATGGAATGTTACTGGCAGCTTATGCAGGGGATAAAACATTGTTTGATGGTTTATGGGGGTATTACAAAGCAAACTCAGATGGCAATGGATTAATGAACTGGAGAACAGGCAGCTGTACACCAGATCAATCGGGGGGAGCAACGGATGCAGATTTAGATGCCGCAATGGCACTTCTTGTGGCTAAATGTCAATGGCCATCGGCAACAAGTCCATACAATTACAATACCGAAGCAACAACGTTAATCACTGCAATAAAGAATACAGAAATTCATAATACTTCTTTTCAGGCAATCAATGGCGATGGCTGGGGATTTGGAAGTACTTGCCGTAATCCCAGTTATCAATCACCTGCTTATTACAGACAATTTGCAACGCAGATAACTGCTCAGGCATCAACATGGAATAGCGCAGTAACAGCAGCCTATACACTTCTGAATGCGAATAGAAACACAACAACCGGTTTGATTAGTAACTGGTCAGATCCGAGCGGTGTGCCAAACAGCTGTAACGGAAACAATGAATATGGATATGATGCTTGCCGGAATCCCTGGAGAATGGCAGTCGATGTTTTATGGTATGGTACATCAACAGCACAAACAAACTTCTGTATTCCGATCGCTGCTTATGTGAATGGAAAAGGTGCAGGTAGCGCCGGAGCTCCTATTCCTCAAGCAGGCGGCAGCGGATCTGTTGAAGCGTCTTTTACATCAACATTTGCTGCTGGTATCTGCGGGTCTAATTCGACCTACCAAACGATCATGAATAGTATGTATACCCAAACGCTTGCAACAACAGATGCTTTGCCAAGATATTTCGGGAATACATTACGAGTACTTTCTTTGTTTGTGCAGACAGGGAATTTCTGGAAGCCCTGCAATGCTGCTCCGTTAACAATTAATGTAGCATTAACGGCACCAACAAGCGGACAATTAGTTAACGAAGGTACAGCCATTACACTTACCGCAACGGCAACAACAACAAATGGTACCATTACTAAAGTAGAATTTTATAATGGCACAACGTTAATAGGAACGGCAACTTCTTCGCCATATACAGTTTCCTGGACGGGTGCGCCGGCGGGCCCTAATCAAATTATTGCAAAGGCATATAATTCAAATTCTGAAAGTGCATCTACCACAGCAACACCAATCTTTGTGATCAAAGTAGTGAATCAAGCTGCCACACCGCCAACAATAGATGGCAGCGGAGCAGATGCTATTTGGGGAGGATCAAATACTACAGCCGCATTGAATAATCTGATAGGTGGATCAATAAGCGGACCGGCAGATTTGTCTGCCAATTATAAAGCGTTATGGGATGCCAGCAATTTCTACTTATTGGTAAATGTTACCGATGATGTTAAAGTAAATAATGGGGGGACCGATTATTATAACGATGATGCCGTGGAAGTTTTTTTCAATATTGGTAATGTAGCGGGAACTTCATACGGAGCGAATGATTTTCAATATACCTTCCGCTGGAACGACAATACCATTTATGAAAAAAATAATAAAACGACAGGCGTAGTTTTTAAAAGAATAGATAATGCGACGGGCTATGTAATGGAGATGAGCTTTCCATGGTCAACATTAACAGGAACTCCTGCCATAAATCAATTGGAGGGATTTGATGTTGAGGTTGACGATGACGATGACGGAGGGGCACGTGATGGAAAAATATCCTGGGCTGCTTCTGCTGATCAGGCATGGACGGATCCTTCTTATATGGGAACAGTAATATTAAAAGGTCTTCCATGTTCTACTCCATCAGCGGCAGGTACTATTACCGGCACAACGACTCTTTGTGCGGGTACTGCGGGCATAACGTATTCTATTGCCAGTGTAACCGGCGCAACGGGTTATAATTGGACATTGCCAACCGGAGCAACAATTACTTCAGGCGCAAATACGAATTCAATTACGGTTACTTTCGGAACTTCAGGCGGAACTTTGACTGTAACTCCTACCAATACCTGCGGGAATGGTACAAGCAGTACAAGTACTATAACAGTTAATCCAACGGTTACGCCATCAGTTACCATTGCTGCTTCAGCAACAACTGTTTGTGCAGGCACGAGCGTAACATTTACAGCTACCCCTGTATATGGTGGTACGCCAACGTATCAATGGAGAAACAACAGTACAACTATTGCAGGCGCAACCGGAACAACATATACTGCAACAACGCTGGCCAATGGAGACAAGATTGATGTGATCATGACATCAACAGCAACGTGTACGTCTTCAAGTACAGCAACGTCCACACAAACAACTATGGCAGTTAATCCAACTGTTACGCCATCGGTTACCATTGCTACTTCAACAACAACCGTTTGTGCAGGTGCGAGTGTAACGTTTACAGCCACACCTGTAAATGGCGGTACGCCAACGTATCAATGGAGAAACAACAGTACAAATATCGCAGGTGCAACCGGTGCAACATATACGTTAACAACGCTAGCCAATGGCGATAAAATTGATGTGGTAATGACATCAACGGCAGCATGCGCTTCTCCAAGTGCAGTAACATCAACACAAACAGCTATGACTGTTAATCCAACTGTTACGCCATCGGTTACCATTGCTACGTCAACAACAACCGTTTGTGCAGGTGCGAGTGTAACATTTACAGCTACCCCTGTATATGGAGGTACGCCAACCTATCAATGGAGAAACAATACTACAACTATTGCAGGTGCAACCGGAGCAACGTATACTACCACAACGTTAGCGAATGGAGACAAGATTGATGTGATCATGACATCAACAGCAACGTGTAGTTCTCCAAGTGCAGTAACGTCGGCACAAACAACTATGACAGTTAATCCAATTGTTACGCCATCGGTTACTATTGCCACGTCAGCAACAACCGTTTGTGCAGGTGCGAGTGTAACGTTTACAGCTACCCCTGTATATGGAGGTACGCCAACGTATCAATGGAGAAACAATACTACAACTATTGCAGGCGCAACCGGTGCAACATTTACGTCAACAACGCTGGCCAATGGCGACAAAATTGATGTAGTAATGACATCAACGGCAGCATGCGCTTCTTCGGGTACGGCAACGTCAGTACAAACAACCATGGTAGTTAATCCAACTGTTACGCCATCGGTTACCATTGCTACGTCAACAACAACTGTTTGTGCAGGTGCCAGTGTAGCGTTTACAGCTACACCTGTAAATGGGGGCACACCAACGTATCAATGGAGAAATAACAGTACAAATATTGCAGGTGCAACCGGTAAAACATTTACTACAACAACGCTGGTCAATGGCGATAAAGTAGATGTGGTAATGACATCAACGGCAACGTGTAGCTCTCCAAGTGCGGTAACATCAGCACAAACAGCGATGACAGTCACTGCCTCTCTTGTACCATCGGTTACGATTGCTGCTTCAGCAACAAACGTTTGCGCAGGCACCAGCGTAACATTTACAGCAACACCTGTAAATGGCGGTGCACCAACGTATCAATGGAGAAACAACAGTACAACTATTGCAGGTGCAACCGGAACAACATATACTGCAACAACGCTGGCCAATGGAGACAAAGTAGATGTAATAATGACATCAACTGCAACGTGCCGTTCGGCAAATACAGCAACGTCAACAAAAACAACCATGACGGTTAATGCGAATGTTACACCAAGTGTTACTGTTTCGGCTTCTCAAACAACCATTTGTGCCGGCACAAGCGTAACATTTACAGCTACACCTGCAAATAGCGGCACACCAACCTATCAATGGAGAAACAATAGCACAAATATTGCAGGGGCAACCGGTAAGACATTTACTTCGGCAACGTTAGCGGATGGAGATGCAATTGATGTAACAATAACATCGACTGCAACATGCAGTTCTCCAAGTACAGTGACATCGACACAAACAGCAATGACGGTTAATGCCAGTGTTGTACCAGGCGTTACAGCTTCTGCTTCACAAACAACTATCTGCACCGGCACCAGTGTAACATTTACAGCTACGCCTGTAAATGGCGGAACGCCAACGTATCAGTGGAGAAAAAACAGTACCAATATTGCGGGCGCGACTGCTGCAGTATATGCGACAGCTGCAATTGTCAATAGCGATAAGTTTGATGTTGTAATGACATCGACAGCTTCTTGCAGAACAGCTAACACGGCTACTTCTGCTAAGGTTACCATGACAATCGCTACTTCTGTAACCGCATCTGTAAGTATTAGTGTTACCCCGGGAAGTACAATTTATGCAGGCCAATCGGCAACGTTTACAGCAACACCTGTAAATGGTGGTGCACCAGCACCAACCTATCAATGGCAAAATGGAGGCACAAATATTTCGGGTGAAACAAATGCAACATATACATCTTCTTCACTAGCAAATGGGGATGCCATAAGTGTAGCAATGACATCGAATGCCGCTTGCGTTTCAAATGCTAATGTAATTTCAAATAGCATATCAATGGTGGTTAATCAAAATCCGGCTTTTGATACCAGCATTTCTGGTCCAACGGCGGTTGCTGCAAATGCATCAACTGTAACGTATTCTGTTCCAAATGCAACTGGCATGCAATATACATGGACCGTGCCTCCAGGCGCTACAATTGTAAGTGGGCAAGGCACGAATTCGATTGTAGTTGACTTTGGAAATTCCGGCGGAAACGTAAGTGTGCTTGAAACGAACCCGATCGGACAGACATCAACCGTAACAATACCTGTAACAGTTGGAACAACTACACCGGTTATACTTCCGGATCCAGAGACCCGTGTTTTGGTATATCCTGTTCCTTGTAACGACTATGTAACCATAGACATGAGAATTGCCTCAACAGAAGAGGTTAGTTATTTGTTAATTGATGCAACAGGTAATATTGTAAAAACAGGCACTTTTGAATATACAGGTTTGCCTGTACAAATAGAAACAGGTGTTGCAGCGGGAGTATATCAATTACTACTTCATTGGAACGACAAAGCAGCCATGAATAGAATTACTAAGTTGTAATGGCAAAAGAGATATAAAAAGAGAGGCCGGTAGAATGTTCTACCGGCCTCTCTTTTTATGGGCCTTATAAGGCCTCATGATTAATGAATAATTATTTCTGAATCAATTCTTTTCTATTTAAAATAGATTCAACAAATCGTAAGTCATTGTCGGATGTGAAAATTTTGTAAGGCAATAATAAAAATTGTCCTCTGCCCATCATAAACAAATAATCTTCTTTGCGCTTATATACCTTTTTAAACATTTCCCATTTAACAGGACTTCCTTGTTTTTCATTCAGCTTTATTAATAACTGTCGGCTATCAATCTCGTAACTCATTTTTTCAAACATCATCTTGCTTTGTTCCATTTGAGAAGCTCCCAGAAATTGGATATACCAAAACAACGTATACAAAACTACTGCAAGAACTGCAGGAATAACAAACCACCATTTTTCATCGGGCAATAGAAATGCAATACAACCAAATACAAATGGAAATACAACATACCACCACTGCTCTTTTGCAATAGACCACAAACCAGCTTTAATAAATTCTTTAGGGGTTAACTGGTATTTTTTTGTTTTAACAATCATGAATAATATATATTAAATGTAATGTAAGACTAGATAGAATTGTTTTGCAAGGTAAGCAAAAAATCATTTTGGTTCATGAGGTTTGTAAGGACTTTGACGCAATTCAGAAAGCTTTAAGGCTCATGTCTTTACTTTTATAACTGTGGCTTAGTGAACCAATAGATATGTAATCAACACCCGATTCTGCTACAGCAACGATCGTATGTTCATTAATTCCACCGGATGCTTCAGTTTCGGCTTTACCCTTAATCAGATCAACCGCCTCTTTCATCATAAGCGGACTCATATTATCCAGCATAATACGGAATGCACCACCTTCCTGCAATGCCTCTTTAACTTCAGCAATGCTGCGGGTTTCAATTTCAATTTTCAGATCACGGCCAGTTTTTTTAATGTATGCTTTACTGTTTTGTAATGCATGCTTAATCCCCCCCGAAAAATCAACATGATTATCTTTTAATAAAATCATATCAAATAAGCCATACCGGTGATTTACACCACCGCCAATACGCACCGCCCATTTTTCCATCATTCTGAAATTGGGAGTAGTTTTTCGTGTATCCAGCACTTTTGCTTTTGTATGTGCTATAAGCGATTGAAGGTCGTGGGTATAACTGGCAATTCCACTCATACGCTGCATCGTGTTTAATACCAAACGTTCGGCAAGCAAGATGGAGTGTACAGAACCATTTACGGTAAGAGCAATTTGGCCAGGCTCAAACACATCTCCGTCTTTCATATTTATTTTAACATTCAATGAAGGATCAACTCGTTTAAAAATGCGGCCCGCTGCTTCAATGCCTGCCAATATTCCCGCATCTTTTAATATTAATTGAGCTTTGCCCTGTTCCCCTTCAGGAATGGAAGCCAAAGAAGTATGATCTCCGTCTCCTGCATCTTCAGCCAAAGCTCTATCAATGAAGGTGTCAATTGCTTCGGGTGTTAAATAGTTATACTGCATGCGGCAAAATTAAGGATAAAAACTAAAAAGAAATGAACCGGACGGCTATTCTTGAAATTATATGAAAACAAAAAATCCCGCTTTTTGAGCGGGATTTTTTTGCGAAAATATACTATATAAATTAAAACTACATGAAATTACTTACGCTCTATAACAATTGAATCAATCAGATATTTGCCATTAACGGGCTTAATAACCATTGTAACACGCATTATTCCGCCTGCATATACGTATTCACCAATTGTAAATTTAAAATCATCTTTATCAAGCACTTTGTGGATATAGGTAAAGTTGGTAGGCGGATACTTTTTCATAAAATCCCGCATTACAAACTCTGCCTGGGTCTTGCTGTAATTATTTCTATCCTGGTCCGGAAGCTGAATTTCAATCATGTCTCCCATATAGCCTGTTAAATCTTTCGAATTAGCCATTTTAACAGAAATACGAATATTTTCTATAATATCAGGAACGGCTTGGGACGATTGTGCTTGAGTATCATTTGATTGAGACAATACTGCAAACACAGATGACAATAAAAGAAAATTTAAAACAGAAATCCTTTTCATACAGTTGATTACCAAGCCAAAATAATGCCAATAAAGTAGTTTTAAGAAGATTATTTTCTTGTTAGACATAACATACATAGTATTAGTAAAATAAATGTTAGAGATATAGCATCATCACCTGATCTTATAAAGGTTACACGTAAATCTTTCAAATAGGTTTATAGACGAAAGATCGAGCACATAAAAGACCGTGCACATAAAGTTTACAATACGAATAACCCATACTCACAGAATTTATTCATAATTTTAAGCAACATTTACAGAACTCAAATAATCCTTAATAATGAATAAGAAAGTAATATTAATGATCCTTGATGGTTGGGGCTTAGGTACAAATCCTAAGGTTTCGGCTATTGCTGCTGCTAAAACACCGTTTGTTGATTCTTTATTTCAGAACTATCCGCATAGTAAGTTAGAAGCATCTGGTCTGGCTGTTGGATTGCCGGCAGGTCAAATGGGAAATTCAGAAGTTGGGCACATGAATATTGGAGCCGGGCGCGTTGTTTACCAGGATTTAGTAAAAATTAATCTTGCTGTTGAAAATAATACGTTGGCAGATGAACCTGCTATCAAAGAAGCATTTGAATATGCTAAAAAGAACAACAAAAAAGTTCATTTTATAGGGTTGGTTTCGGATGGTGGTGTACACTCCCATGTGAATCACGTGAAAGGCCTTTGCAATATTGCACATCAGTATGAGTTAAAAGATGTCTTTGTACATGCTTTCACCGATGGCCGTGATTGCGATCCGAAAAGCGGCTTAGGTTTTGTAAAAGAATTACAGGAATCTATGGCTAAATCTACTGGTAAAATAGCTTCTATTATTGGTCGTTATTTTGCTATGGACCGCGATAATCGCTGGGAGCGTGTGAAGCTTGCATACGATGTAATGGTGCATGGAGAAGGAACGCATGAAAAAGATGCAGTAAAAGCTATACAGGATTCATACACTGCAGGTGTAACAGATGAATTTATTAAGCCTGTAGTGATGGTTGATGCAAACGATAAGCCGCTTGCTAAAATTGAAACAGGAGATGTTGTTATTTGTTTTAATTTCCGTACGGATCGCGGCCGTGAAATTACTGTGGCATTGACACAGAAAGATTTTCCGGAGCAGAACATGCACAAGCTTGATCTTTATTATGTAACAATGACCAATTACGACGATACGTTCAAAAACGTAAAAGTAATTTTTGATAAAGACAATCTCTCAAATACGCTGGGTGAAGTATTGGAAGCTGCCGGTAAAAAGCAGATCCGTATAGCAGAAACAGAGAAGTATCCGCACGTTACGTTTTTCTTTTCAGGAGGAAGAGAGGAACCATTTAAAGGAGAGAAAAGATTAATGGCCGCTTCTCCAAAAGTAGCCACGTATGATCTGGCTCCTGAGATGAGCGCTAACGAGATAAAAGACAAAATCATTGTTGAATTAAAATCGAAAGATCCGGATTTCATTGTATTAAATTTTGCGAACCCTGATATGGTTGGCCATACCGGTGTTTTCGAAGCGGCAGTTAAAGCATGCGAAACAGTAGATAGCTGCACGGCAGCAGTTGTTACTACTGCGCTTGAAAACGGATATTCGGCTATTGTAATTGCAGATCATGGCAATGCTGATTATATGATTAATGAGGATGGTTCGCCAAATACTGCGCATACAACCAATCTCGTTCCGTGTATATTAATAGATAAAGAATATAAAAAACCTATTAAAGACGGGAAACTAGGTGATTTAGCGCCTACTATACTTGAATTAATGGGCATTTCTAAACCTAAAGAGATGGGTGGGCAATCGTTGCTTTAAAATTAAGGGCACGGTTAACCAAATTACATACATAAAGCAAAAAGCCTGTCTGAATTCAGACAGGCTTTTTGCTTTTCAGGCAATTTTTTAATCAAAATCTTAAAATCTCCATCTTTAGGATTATTTTTTACCCTATTTTTGAAAAAAAATATATTTTTTTTCAAAAATAGGGTAAAATTTTAAGTCATTTTTTTAAAAAACATACAAATATGAATAATGTAAGGCTTAAAAATGAGGTGAAATACCCAAAAACCCGTAAAATGGGCTACAATACCCATTTTTCGTTTAAAACAGCTACCTTAAACTTGATTAATAATTGTACTATTCTAATTTTGTAGCAATTCTGAATATTTTGTTTAATAATTATTCTATTGTATTTTTTCAATATTAAAGGCATTTTAAACCTAAATAGTACATAAATATTAGATTTTAGCGTGAAACCGAATTTGCGTCGAATAGTTTTTTGCTTTATGTTTACATCATGAACGATATGAATATTCTAATTTGTTTAATCGATCAGAAAAATTAACCAACCCTTTTATCAAATTATTACCAACTAAACGAATTATTATTATGAAGAAATTTGCACTCGTTACGCTGGCGTCTTTAATGTTCTCAGCGTTCACATCTCAGGCTGGGGAAAAAGGAGATTCTGCGAAAAGCGGAAAATTAACGATTTCTGGATATGTAGATGTTTATTATCAATACAACATGAATAACCCTACTTTTGTATCTCCAGTACAAGGAACAAATACAGCAGGAAGTGCATACGGAACTGTTCCATCAGGTGCAGGAGCTCCTATCCAGGCAGGTGGACAAAATATAGGCCGTATTTTCGATGTGAAAAACAATCAGTTCTCATTAGGATTGGTTCAAACTAAGTTTGCTTATACAACAGACAAATCTGAAGTAGTAATTGACCTTGCTTACGGTCCGAATGCAGCCTTAGGAAACTTTGGTAACTTGTATGGAACGGATATCAACATCAAACAAGCTTACATGTCATACATGTTAACAAGCAAATGGAATGTTACCGTTGGTCAGTTTGGTACACACGTTGGGTACGAATTAATTGATGCCCCTTTAAACTATAACTACTCACTATCTTACTTATTCGGTAACGGTCCCTTCTACCACACTGGACTTAAAACATCTTATGCTTTCTCTGACAATGTTGGTTTAATGGCTGGTATTGTAAATGGCTGGGATGGAATGTATGCTTGGAATGGTAAGAAAACAGCGATCGCTCAATTGTTCTTAAAACCAACAGATGGTTTCAACATCTACCTTAACTACATCGGTGGTGATCAGAAAAACAGTCTTTCCTTCCCTACATTGGGAAGCCCTACAGCACCTATCGGTAATGGTTCAAACAACTTCTCTAACTTATTCGATTTAACAACTACATACCAAATTACTGATGCCTTCAAATTAGGTTTGAACGCAGCGTACGGTTTTGGTAAAAATCTTGTTCCGGATGCAACTCAAAGCGACGGATTCAGCAAAGCAAAATGGGGTGGTGCAGCAATCTATGCTGACTACAGATTCAGCCAGGTATTTGGTTTAGGTCTACGTGCTGAATACTACAACGATAAAGATGGTGTAAGATATATCAGTTATGCAATCGGCCAAGGCTGTTACATGAACGAATACACACTTACTGGAGATATCAAAATGATGGATGGTCACTTCAACTTGAAACCTGAGTTCCGTATAGATGTAGCTCACGTTGATGATAAAACAGTTGGTGTTATGCCAGGACAAACTGAAAACAAAGGTTTCTTACACAATCCAGGTGGAAGCAATCCTAAAACTACAAACATCCAACCAACAATCGGTATGGCTGCTATCTATGCATTCTAATTCATAGCATAAAAAATATTTAAGAATACGGTTAATTTTTTAATCTGGTTAGTTAAAAAACCCAGTCGCCAATACCCTCGGCGCTGGGTTTTTTATTTTTATAATAGTCACCAGTTACCAGAACTCGATGATGTCACATCTCGTTTCGAATTTGTTTTTTTGTTATTTGGGATTTTGAACTCAAAATAAACAGTTTTCCGTATCTTTGTAGTTATTCTTAAATACAAAAATGGAACATTTCTATTCAGACTACAAGATTGGAATGCTGGGCGGCGGTCAGCTTGGCCGTATGTTATTACAGGCAGCCGTTGATTATAATTTAGAAATTCATGTGCTTGATCCGGATGCCGATGCACCTTGTAAAAACTGGGGCGCAAGTTTTTCTACCGGTTCATTAACTGATTTTGATACGGTTTACCATTTTGGTAAGGGAATGGATCTGATAACAATTGAAATTGAAAATGTAAATGTTGAAGCCTTAAAAAAACTTCAAAAAGAAGGAACAAAAGTTTGCCCTCAACCTGAAATCATAGAAATGATCCAGGATAAGCGTTTACAGAAAGCCTTTTATCAAAAGCATAATATTCCTACAGCTCCGTTTATTCTTACAGAGTCAAAAGAAGACATTGCAAATCATTTGAATCTGCTGCCTGCCGTACACAAGCTAGGTAAAGAGGGGTATGACGGCAAGGGTGTTCAGATGATAGAAACACAAGCCGATATTCAAAAAGGTTTTGACAAACCAGGTTTACTGGAAAAGAAAATAGATTTTGTAAAAGAATTAAGTGTAATTGTAGCACGCAATCAAGACGGAGAAATTTCAGCATTTCCAACCGTTGAGATGGTGTTTCATCCTGTACACAATCTGGTTGAGTTTTTATTTTCACCTGCTGAGATCTCAGAAGAATTGCACAAGAAAGCTGAAAAGATTGCTAAAGGAGTAATAAATGATATTGGCCTGATAGGAATTCTTGCAGTAGAGATGTTTTTAACAGAAAAAGGAGACATTCTAGTGAATGAAATTGCTCCGCGTCCGCACAACAGCGGGCACCAGACGATACAGGCAAATTACACATCTCAGTACGAGCAACATTTGCGGGCAATTTTGAATATGCCTTTAGGCGCTACTACACAACATTGTCCGGCAGCAATGGTTAATTTACTCGGAGAACCGGGGTATGTCGGAGAAGCTATTTTTGAAGGCCTGGAGGATGCGTTAAATCTGGAAGGGGTTTATCCACATTTATATGGAAAGAAAATCACAAAACCTTTCCGAAAGATGGGGCATGTCACTATTTTAGACAAATCAATTGAAGGATTGAAAAAGAAGTCAGAAGAAGTAAAACACCTTATAAAAATAAAAGCATGAGTAAGCCATTAGTAGGTATTATAATGGGTAGTCAATCTGACTTGAAAATCATGTCGGCAGCTGCTGATATACTTGATAAATTTGGTATACCATTTGAGCTAACAATTGTTTCTGCACACAGAACGCCTGAACGTATGGTTGAATACGGACAAAGCGCAGTGAAAAGAGGATTGAAATGTATTATTGCAGGGGCCGGAGGTGCAGCACATTTACCAGGCATGGTTGCGGCATTAACAACTCTCCCTGTTATAGGTGTTCCTGTAAAATCATCCAATTCAATTGATGGATGGGATTCAGTATTATCAATTTTACAAATGCCTTCCGGAGTACCTGTAGCAACGGTTGCTCTTGACGGTGCAGCGAATGCAGGCATCATTGCAGCACAAATTATTGGTGCATTTGATACAGGCGTTCAGGAAAAATTACAAGCATATAAAATTGAGTTGAAAACAAAAGTAGAAGAGGCGGTTGCGGCGATTGATAAAAATGGATTTCGTTCTTTATTAAAATAAATTGTTTGCAGATGAGGCTTTTTTTAATAATATTTTTCTTAAGCACACAGCTCTCTTTTGGGCAGCAAGAAGTGCGCTGGGCATGTAAAATAATTGAAACATCGGAAACGTACGACGGCACTTGGTATTCTCCTAAAAATGCTTTGGGCATCCCCAACGTTTACCCGGCGTTCGGTGCTAAAGAAAGCGGCTATTCATGGATTATAGGATATAACGAACAGGGATATTTTGAAAAAGACACCTATCTGAAAGTCGCTTTTTGCGATCCTATTATTGCCGAACAAATAGTCATTATTGAAACATTTCACCCCGGAGCAATCACTTCAATAACAATTACAGAAGCATCCGGCAAATCATCAAAAGTATATTCTGCAAAGCCTGCTAATCTTACAGAAAAATCAAGAATTTTAAGTATCCCGATTAAAAGAACGAAGACACCAATCGTGTCGATGACTATTTCAACATCGGCAAAGGATTCGGAAGGCTGGAATTATATTGATGCTATTGGAGTAGCATCTACAACCGCCCCTATTGATTTATCTATTAATTTAAGTAATGATGTGGCCTTGATTGGTACATCAACACCCTTAAGTGACAATATAAATACTCCGCACACGGAATCGTATCCGATCATTTCTTCAGACGGAACCATTTTGTATTTTGCCCGCCTGGGAGACAACAACAACATTGAAAATCCAAACAAAACAGACATCTGGTATTCAACCAAATCGGCAGATGGCAGCTGGAGTAAAGCATTGAATATTGGCAAACCATTGAATAACGCCGGGCATAATTTTGTAAGCTCAATCACTCCTGATGTCAATACCTTATTAATTGCGAACACCTATAACCCCGATGGCAGCTCTTTAAGCGATGGGGTGTCGCTCACAAATCACCTGGCAAATGGCTGGGAAATACCGAAGCAAGTTAAACTCGACGGCTTTGAAAACTTGAATGAATACACCTCCTATTTCTTAGCTGCAGACGGTAAAACAATGCTGATGGGTATTGAGATGAAAGATTCGTACGGAGATCTGGATTTATATGTAAGCTTTATGAAACCGGATAAAACATGGACGAGACCCATGAATCTGGGAAAAAAAATAAATACCTTTCAATCTGACGCAACCCCATTTTTAGCGTCTGATGGCAAAACATTATACTTCGGATCCAGCGGGCATTTAGGATACGGAGGATATGATATTTTTATGTCAAAGCGCCTTGATGATACCTGGCTAAACTGGAGCAAGCCGATTAATCTTGGCCCGAGTATTAATACAAGTGCTGGGGAATTAGGTTTCTCTGTGCCGGCTTCCGGGAACATTGCATATACCTATGCATGGAGAGACGAAACATACCAATCCGATATATATGCAGTAGCACTTTCTCCAATGGTTAAACCAGATCCTGTTACAATTATTTCGGGGAGAGTATTAGATGCAAAAACAAAAAAACCAATCGGCACAGCAATTGAATACGATATACTATCTAACGGTACGAATGTAGGAATAGCGAATTCAAACCCTACCAGCGGTAATTACAAAATTGTTTTGCCGGGCGGTAATACGTACGCTTACAGAGCACAAGCTCCTGGATATTTTTCGGTAAACGAAAATATAACGATTGATTCACAATCTGTTTATACGGAAATACATGTAGACTTACTGCTTGTTCCTATTGAAACCGGGCAAAAGATTGAGCTGAAAAACGTATTCTTCTATCAGAGTTCGCCAAAATTAATTGAATCTTCTTATCCGGAATTAGACAGGATGGTAGAAATTTTAAAGACAAACCCATCTGTACGAATTGAACTGGATGGACATACAGATAATCAGGGAGATCCGGCATTGAATTTAAACTTATCTGAGAAGCGGGTAGATACTGTAAAAGCTTACTTGGTTTCAAAAGGTATTGAATCAAAAAGAATCAGCACAAAAGCCTTTGGAGGATCAAAACCTATAGCGCCAAATGATACCGAAGAAAACAGAAAAAAGAACAGACGTGTAGAGATAATAGTAGTTGCACATTAATTCTGACATGATTTAATAAGAATAAAATTCCAAATACAGCATATCAACAGCAAACGCAGCATTCAATTTTCGTTTGTGAAATAAAAATTCGTACCTTAAAGTTCTAATTAGCTAGCCGTATGTTTGATGCGTTTTTAACATTTGATGGATGGATGAGTTTACTAACTCTTACTATCATGGAGATTGTTTTAGGAATTGATAATGTTATTTTTATATCTATTATTTCAGACAAGTTAAATCGCGACATCCAATCTAAGGCGCGTTTTATTGGTTTATCAGGTGCCTTAGTTATCAGAGTTATATTGCTTTCTTTCATTACATACCTTGTGGGAATGGATAAAGCATTATTTGAAGTGTTCAATATTCATTTTAGCTGGAGAGATTTAATACTCATTGCCGGCGGATTATTTTTGGTTTATAAAAGCACTACCGAGATTTATGAAAAAATGGAAGGTATTGTTGAAATAGAAGAAGAAAAGATCAATAAAGGTTTGGGTACAGCTGTGATGCAGATCATTTTATTAGATGTTGTATTTTCTTTCGACTCAATCCTTACAGCCGTTGGCCTATCGAACCATATAGAAATTATGGTTATTGCTGTAATAATCTCTATGGGCGTAATGCTTGTGTTTTCAAAAACGATCGGCGATTTCATAAATAAACACCCTTCCGTTAAAGTGCTTGCTTTAGCATTCTTATTAATGATTGGTATTTTATTGATAGCAGAAGGGTTTGAACAAACAGTACCAAAAGGTTATATCTATTTTGCTATGTTCTTTTCTTTATTGGTGGAAGGCATTAATATGTATTCAAACAAAAGAAATAAGACTAGAGAAAATATTGAAAAAGGCCACCACTAGGCGTTTCTGTTTGTATGAAAAGTGTTTTAGAGAATGAATCTATAAAAATAGAGGTGTCTGCCAACGGGGCGGAATTACAAAGTATTTTTCACAAGTTTTATAAAATTGAGTATCTCTGGCAAGGTGACCCTGCTGTATGGCCAAGAAAAGCCCCCGTATTATTCCCAATTGTAGGCAAGCTGAAAGATAATAGTTTTGAATATGAAGGATTGACATATAGTCTTCCGCAGCACGGTTTTGCAAGAGATAAAGAATTTAAACGAATCTCATCTAGCCAGTCGTCCTGTACATATAGATTAGAGCACAACGAGGAATCATTGAAAAATTTTCCGTTTGAATTCGAGTTAGACATTATTTATTCAATAGATAAAAATTCAACATTGAAAGTTGAATACAGAATATACAATCCTGACAAAGAAAAAGATTTGTATTTTTCTATCGGTGCCCACCCGGGCTTTCGCTGCCCTTTGGTAGAGGGGGAAAAGTTTGAAGATTATTATTTAGAATTTGAAAAAACCGAAAAACTAAATCGTATTTTATTAGATGGGGGATTAAGAGGAGATACGAGTGAAGCAGTTAAAATGGAGAACAATATTTTGCCATTGACAGTTGATTTGTTTGGACCTAAAGATGCCATTGTTGTTGAAAGACTTGTTTCAAAGAGAATATCACTAAGGTCTGTTAAATCAGATCACGGATTACATTTTGATTATGCAGGTTATCCTTGGTTTGGAATCTGGTCCAAACCAGGCCCGTTTGTTTGTTTGGAGCCATGGATGGGTGTTGCAGACGATATTCATTCAAATAAGTCTTTTATAAAAAAAGAAAGTATTCAATTGCTAAAACCGAAGCAGGAGATTTTATTTTCGTATTCGATGGAAATTTTTTGATAAAAAATCATCTAACAAGTTTCCACCATATATCAGTAAAAAAGGCAAAACAGGAAGCAGATATTTTTCCCAGGTTAAGTAAGACAAACTCATTACCAATAGAAAGCATACCCAGCTGCAAAGCACAATAGATTGTAGGGAACGAAATTGCTGAATTGATTTTTTGATAAGCAATGCAAATACCAAACACGCGCACAGGAATAGTAAAAACCAGACTGTTGTTTCAAGAACTATAGGTAAATCATGCGTTGTTTTATGAAACAAGCCAATGGTGTCAATATGCAGAGTAGATTCCATTGCTACCTGAGAGCCTTGAACAGGGAATATGTAGTACCATATAATAGACGCAGACACAACAGTGAATACCCAAGTCTTTTTTATTTCGAATAAAGACAATAACAACAAAGGAAATGTATACAAGATACTTGCAGCCATGTAAGCAGTAATAGCATTTCCATGAAATGCAAAAGCGTGATGAATGTATAACTCCTTTAGTTGATTGGCCGGGCTGGCACCTTGCCAAAACCAGAACAGCAGCCCTGTGCCGGCTATCGGAATAAAAAGCAGCAACGATTTTTTTATGAATGCAACAGTAATCTTGAATTGTTCTTCAGCATATATAAATAAGAAGATAACCGGAATAAAAAACACCATGTATTGCCGGCAAAGAATCGCAAACAGAAGAGCAGTGTAACTGATTAGAATATTCTTATTTAATAAAGCTATAAAAGACCAGATCATACAAAGCTCACACAGCATATCTGTATAAACAAAAAAACTCGTACCGATAAAATACGGGTTCAGCGTTAATACAATTATTGAAATTGCAGAAGCAAGGATTGATAAAGCAGCTGTTCGGAATAAATGATAAGCAGAAAGAATGGTTATTACAGATAATAGCAATGAAAATATTCTGAGTGTAGCAAGATCTGCATTAAAGAGCCAGCCCCAAATGCCATAAAGAATGAATGGTAACGGGCCGGACATTTCTTCATAATGTTTTAATGTATATAATGTAGGTTTGTCAATAAAATCAAGGATGGTAAAGTAAAAATGTTCTTCATCTGTCCAGGGTTTATACTGAAAACCGAACACACGTATTAAAGCAATGCAATAAATAAGCGCGTATGCTGCTACGAAGAAATATTCTTTATTTCGAATGGGTGTTTTTTGCAACATGAATGAATGATAAACAGTGCTGCAATACTACTAATATTGAGAGAAAAGAAAAATTGTTAATCAATAGAAGCTTAAATTAAAAACGTCATCGAGGTTTAAAACCTCAATGACGTTAAATGGCATTAACTTTAAAACCTGAGTTTAATTATTGCTGAACCCGAATCCATTTTCTTCTTCATCCTCATCGTCTTCGTTTGTATCGTTAATATCAAACATAGAACCGATCAGATCTTTAAACTGCATTTCCTGATCCAGTTTGTTTTTACTGATCTGAGAGAATTCGGCTAACCCGTTCAATACAAATTCCATCAATAACAATTGCTGTTCGGGTGTTGCAGAAGGAACATGTTGTTCTACCAATGCTTTTAGTCCCGGCACAGAAAGCAATGTTTTTTCGTAGGCTTCATGAGTCATTTCATTTAGAATATCAATCTTATTGCCGGCACCAAACCAGGCAATAATCGGCTCATAGATATTTTTCTTTTTCTTGTCTTTCTTCAGCTTTTCCGGATTCGGGAACAAATGTGTGAACTCCGAGCGAATTGCTTTTCCAATTAAAAAGTAGGCAACATTCGAAATCCCTTCAAGCTCGCCTTCATACACCAGTTCAACCTTGCCGGTGATAGAGGGAATTACAGCATATAGATCAGAGATACGTCCATACGTATCTTTCTCTCCATTGATCAGCATACGACGTTCGGCATAGCTGAATAAGTTTTCCATGGCAGAGATTGTCATACGCGCAGATACACCACTCTTTTGATCCACAAATTCGCTTTGACGTGCCTGGAAAGCAATCTCTTCAATCAGAATGCTCAACAAGTCGTCCATTCGGATATGTTTACGTTGGTGCGCACTTATATTGGCTTCCTGCGCAGTAATCTCTTTAGAGATATCAATTGTTTTTGGATAATGCGTAAGAATCTGAGAATCGATACGGTCTTTAAGCGGCGTTACAATAGAACCACGGTTGGTATAATCTTCCGGATTGGCTGTAAACACAAATTGTATATCCAGCGGCAAGCGCAATTTAAAACCTCTGATTTGTATATCCCCTTCTTGTAACATATTAAATAATGCTACCTGTATACGTGCCTGCAAATCCGGCAATTCGTTTATTACAAAAATACCTCTGTGTGAGCGGGGAATTAAGCCGTAGTGAATCACACGCTCGTCGGCGTAGGTGAGTTTTAAAGAAGCAGCTTTAATGGGATCTACGTCACCGATCAAATCAGATACGGAAACGTCTGGCGTTGCGAGCTTTTCGGTATAGCGCTCACTTCTGTGTATCCATTGAATAGGAGTACTGTCGCCATCTTCATCAAGTGCATCTTTTGCAAACCGCGACAATGGTTTTAACGGATCATCATTTAATTCAGAGAACGCAACAATCGGCATGTATTCGTCCAGCAGATGCGTCATCATACGGGCAATACGTGTTTTTGCCTGTCCACGCAAACCGAGTAAGATAATATTATGCTTTGCAAGAATTGCAGTTTGCAGTTGAGGAAGAACGGTTTCTTCAAATCCTTTAATGCCGGTAAACGGATTGTGTTTCTTTTTTAATGCCTCGATCAAATTATCACGCATTTCTTCTTTAACACTTTTTGATTTATAACCCGCCGCCTTTAATTGGCCTAATGTGCGGATTTTTTTCATGTCGTATTTCATAGGTAGTTGTTAGCCCGCAATTTTAATTGCGGGAATCGTAAATTATTTAGTTATGTAAACCGTTTAAACGGTTTGGTTTAATTGTTACATTGGCGTCCATGGTTAAAACCATGGGCTAAAAGAATTTTGCATTAGGCTTTTAGCGTTAAGCTCATCGCACTGTTTTCTTTCTGTTCTTGATATAATCTTCAAACACAAAATCACCTAAGCCATCAAGTGAGCTGTAAAATGCTTTGCCATTATTTGTTTGCGTAAACTCGCGTACAAACTGCTGCAGGTAAGGGTCACGCGCAATCATAAACGTTGTAATCGGAATTTTCAAACGTCTGCATTGCGCCGCCATGTTCATTGTTTTGCTGATTACTTTTCGGTCCAGACCAAAACTATTCTTATAATAACGGCCATGCTCTTTTATACAGGTTGGCTTACCATCAGTAATCATGAAGATCTGCTTATTCGATGTTTTTCTTCTGCGCAGAATATCCATAGCTAATTCAAGTCCCGCATAGGTATTGGTATGATAAGGACCTACCTGTAAGAAAGGCAGATCTTTTAATTCTACCGGCCAGGCATCGTCGCCAAAAACAATAATATCAAGCGTGTCTTTCGGATATTTTGTCTTTATAAGCTCAGCTAATGCCATGGCTACTTTCTTGGCAGGAGTGATGCGATCTTCGCCATACAAAATCATGGAATGAGAAATATCGATCATCAATACCGTTGAGCTGAATGATTTGTGTTCGCGCTCGCGGATATTCAAATCTTCATCGTGCAGTTTGAATTCGTCAATGCCATGATTTATCTGAGCATTGTGAATGGAGGATGTCATGTCAATAGAATCAAGCGTATCGCCAAACTGAAATGGGCGTGATTCAGAATTAAATTCATCGCCAACACCGCTTTGAGGTGTTTTATGATTGCCCATGGCATTCTTTTTCAGTTTGCCGAAAATTTCTTCGAGGGCAGATTTGCGGATACTTTGTTCTGTCTTTGATGTAGGCTGCGGTATATTACCACTTCCCGGAACATCTGTAATGAATCCGTTTTCTTTGAGGTCATTAATAAAATCACCCATACCGTAAGCAGGATCGGTGAATTTATATTGCTGATCCAACTCATTCATCCAGGTCAATGTCTCAGACACATCTCCATTAGTGAGTTGCAGCAAGTGCAGAAATATTTTATTGAGTCCGCCAAACCCTTTTTCCTGATTTGGTGGCGGCACGTATGTTGAGAAGCGGTTTCCAATCATGGGAGTATAACAACTAAGGGAGCAATTAAGTTGAAGGTAGTAAAATTTAAAAATGAAAGATTGAATTTGTTTAATAAAAAACGCCGCATTTTTCGAATTCTTAAACAAAGCTTGGAGGGAGCATGAGATCGAAAAATAATCTTTGAAATATTATAAAACAGCCGAAAAAACCTGATTTGTTGCTAGAAACTATACTTTAAAACTTCAATATTGATTTTTCAAATATTTAATTTATTCATTTATAGGTATATATAATTATTTTTTGATTTCAGCCTAGGTCATACCCTATTTCAGAAACCGTAAAAATTATGGAATTTAAGAATAAAATTCCCTCATATTTAGCTATTTTTGTATATACCGTAATTCTTATATGTCAAAAAGATTATAAAATGACCGGGCAGGTTTAACCACTTATTATTTTAAACTGCTTAATTATCAGGCCATTTCATCATTTCTGATATATTTTAATGGTAGCTAGCATCTGAATACAAAAAATTAGTTCGAAGTATTATTATGGGAAAAAGAATTTTCGTTTTCGACACAACTCTTAGAGACGGTGAACAGGTTCCTGGTTGTCAATTGAACACAGAGGAAAAAATCATCGTTGCTAAAGCATTAGATGAGTTAGGTGTTGATGTAATCGAAGCAGGATTTCCGGTATCAAGCCCGGGAGATTTTAATTCTGTCGTTGAAATTACTAAAGCTGTAACACGCCCGACAATTTGTGCACTAACACGTGCCAAAGAAGCAGACATTAACATTGCCGGTGAAGCATTACGTTTTGCAAAACGCAGCCGTATTCATACTGGTATTGGCAGTTCTGATATTCATATTGAACATAAACTTCGTTCTACCCGTGAAAATATTCTTGAAATGGCTGTGGCTGCTGTAAAGCAAGCTAAAAAAGTTGTTCATGAAGTAGAATTCTTCTGTGAAGATGCCGGCCGTGCAGACGAAGCATTTCTTGCACGTATGGTTGAAGCCGTAATTGGTGCGGGTGCAGATGTAGTAAACATTCCGGATACAACAGGGTATATGTTGCCTTGGCAATATGGTGAGCGTATTAAATATTTGATGAATAACGTATCAAATATTGATAAAGCAATTTTATCGGCGCATTGCCACAATGATTTGGGTTTAGCAACGGCTAATTCACTTGCGGCATTAACAAACGGTGCACGTCAGGTTGAATGTACGATCAATGGTATCGGCGAGCGTGCAGGTAACACTGCACTGGAAGAAGTTGTAATGGCAATGGAATGTCATAAGGCTACCTTAGGTCTTGAGACAGGCATCAATCATAAAAAACTGGTTCCGATCAGCCATTTGGTTTCTACCTTAATGCGTATGCAGGTACAATCTAACAAAGCAATCGTTGGCAGAAATGCATTTGCACACTCTTCAGGCATTCACCAGGATGGATTCCTGAAACACCGTGAGACGTATGAAATCATTGATCCGGCAGCAGTTGGCGCTGATTCATCTTCCATCATTCTTACAGCACGTAGTGGCAGAGCAGCATTGAATCACCGTTTGGCAACAATCGGCTATATGTTATCGAAAGATCAATTGGATCAGGCATACACACAGTTTCTGGATATGGCCGACCATTTGAGAAAAGTAGAAGACGAAAACCTGCATGAATTAATGCGCGGCAAAGTTTACGCTAAGTAATCACACAAATAAATTATACATAATATACACTAGTATCTGAATATAGAAATGGGAAAGACCTTATTCGAAAAAGTTTGGAATGCACACGTAGTAACAGAGGTTAAAGATGGTCCAAGTATTTTGTACATCGACAAACAATTGATTCACGAAGTAACAAGCCCGCAAGCATTTGCAGGTATTGAAAAAAGAGGCATTGGCGTTTTCCGTCCGGAAAGAACATTGGCAACTCCCGATCACAACGTTCCTACAAAAGGACAAAATTTACCAATCGTAGAAGATCTATCTCGTTTTCAGGTTGATAAATTAACGGATAACTGCAACAAATTCGGCGTTACACTTTATGGCTTAGGTCATGCATCTCAAGGTGTTGTACACGTGGTTGGCCCTGAAACAGGAACGACACTTCCGGGTATGACAATCGTTTGCGGTGATTCACATACATCTACCCACGGTGCTTTTGGTTCTATTGCATTTGGTATCGGTACTTCTGAAGTTGAGCAGGTATTGGCTACACAATGTTTGATGCAGACAAAAGCAAAAACATTAAAAATTGAAATCAATGGCAAACTTGCTAAAGGTGTGACAGCGAAAGATGTTATCCTTTATGTAATTGCTCAGATTTCTGCAGCAGGTGGTACCGGATACTTTGTAGAATATTGCGGCTCTGCTATTACGTCGCTTTCTATGGAAGCACGCATGACGATCTGTAACATGAGTATTGAAATGGGCGCACGTGGCGGTATGATTGCTCCGGATGAAACTACTTTCAACTACATCAAAGGTCGTGAGTTTGCTCCGAAAGGTGCGAAGTGGGATGAAGCTGTTGCATATTGGAAAACATTGTATTCTGATGCAGACGCCGTATTCGACAAAACATTGAAATATGATGCTGCTGATATTGGGCCGATGATCACTTACGGAACAAACCCGGGTATGGGTATCAGTGTAAATAAAAACATTCCTTCTATCGATCAGATTGAAGAAAGCAATAAAGTAACATTCAACAAAGCGCTTGATTACATGGGCTTCCATGCAGGTGATTCGTTGATTGGCAAACAAGTAAACTGGGTATTCTTAGGTAGCTGCACAAATGGCCGTATCGAAGACTTAAGACAGTTTGCTGATTTTGTAAAAGGCAAAAAGAAGGCAGCAAATATTAATGCCTTGATTGTACCGGGTTCTAAGCAAGTTGAAAAGCAAGCAATTGCTGAAGGTATCGATAAAGTATTAGCTGAAGCTGGTTTTGAATTAAGAGAGCCGGGCTGTTCGGCTTGTCTTGCGATGAATGAAGACAAAGTTCCTAAAGGTGAGTATTGTGTATCTACATCGAACCGTAACTTCGAAGGTCGTCAGGGTCCTGGCGCGCGTACGTTGCTTGTTAGTCCGTTGACTGCAGCAGCTATCGCGGTAAGCGGTAAAATTGTTGATGTGCGTGAAATGTTGAACTAATCTTCAACGTTCCAATTTCATTCATTAATAAAAAGAGTTTAAGACTTTAAAAATATTCCGAAACAATGGAAAAATTTATAACAATACAATCAACTGTCGTTCCGCTTCCAATTGAAGATGTGGATACAGATCAAATTATACCTGCGCGTTTCTTAAAAGCAACGACAAAAGAAGGATTTGGCAAAAGCCTTTTCTGCGACTGGAGATATAATCAGGATGGTACGCCAAAAGCGGATTTCGTGATGAACAATCCGTTGTACAGCGGACAAATTCTTGTTGCAGGTAAAAATTTCGGTTGCGGCTCTTCCAGAGAACATGCTGCATGGGCAATCGGTGATGCTGGTTTCCGGGTAGTAGTATCTTCTTTCTTTGCAGATATCTTCCGTGGTAATGCATTAAACAATGGCATTCTTCCTGTGCAAGTATCAGACGCTTTCTTAAAAAGCATTTTTGATGCAGTAGCAGCAAATGCTAAACAAGAATTAACAGTTGATTTAGCGAATCAGGTAATTTCAATTACGGGAACAAATTTGAAAGAAAGCTTCGTAATCAACGAATACAAAAAAACATGCCTGATCAATGGTTACGATGATATCGATTATGTATTGAGCATTAAAGATAAAATCGAAGCATACGAGAAGACATCGAAGTACCTTGATTTGGTTAAAGCCTAAGGCCTAAAGCTTTTTGCTCTAATAAACAGAATAGACAAACAAGATGAGTAGTTCACTATTCGTCTTACATATAAAAGAACTAGGTAGTATTAATTTTAATCGAACAGCTTTAGGCTTTAAGCTTTAAGCGTTCCGCTCAAAAACAGATGGAAAAGAAAATTGCAGTATTAAAAGGTGATGGTATCGGTCCGGAAGTTACGGATCAGGCATTAAAAGTTTTGAAAGCAGTAGAAAAAACTTTCGGTCATAAATTTCATTATACAGAAGCACTTGTTGGTGCAGTTGCAATTGATGCAACAGGAAATCCTTTTCCTGCTGAAACATTGAAAGTATGTCAGGAATCTGATGCAATCTTATTTGGAGCTATCGGTCACCCGAAATACGATAACGATCCTAAAGCTAAAGTTCGTCCGGAGCAAGGTTTGCTTGCGATGCGTAAGGCATTAGGTTTGTTCGCAAATATTCGTCCGGTTAATACGTACAAAATATTAGAAAACGCGTCTCCATTACGTGCAGATCTTGTACAGAATGTTGACTTCGTTGTATTCCGTGAATTAACCGGCGGTATCTACTTCGGTACACGTGGTCGCAGCGAAGATGGCAACATGGCATTCGATACATGTACATACACACGTGACGAGATTCTTCGTATTTCTAAACTAGCATTTGAATCTGCTCGTCAACGTAAAAACCACGTAACGTTGGTAGATAAAGCAAACGTATTGGCTTCTTCTCGTCTTTGGAGAGAAGTGGTTAAAGAATATCATGCAGCAAACTTTGCAGATGTTACGCTTGATTTCATGTTCGTTGATAATGCAGCAATGAAAATTATTCAGCAGCCTGCTTTCTTTGACGTTGTGTTAACAGAAAACATGTTTGGTGATATCATCACAGATGAAGCTTCAGTAATTACAGGTTCTATGGGTATGTTACCATCTGCATCAGTAGGTAGCGTAGTAGGTTTGTATGAGCCGATCCACGGTTCGTATCCGGAAGGTGCTGGTTTAAACATTGCGAATCCGAACGGCGCAATTCTTTCAGCAGCATTGTTATTAGAAACTTCTTTTGGAATGGTAGCTGAAGCGAAAGCAATTCGTGCAGCAGTTGAAAAAGCAATGGAAGATGGAATTTTAACGATTGATATTCGTCGTGAAAAACCAAACTCTACTACTGAAGTTGGCGACTACGTGGCAAACTTAGTTGCTAAAGGAGCAAGCGTTGTTGCATAATTTTAACATTGATTATTGTGAGTACAGAATTAAATAAAATAAGTAAACGTTTAACTCAAGATCCTTCTCAGCCTGCATCTCAGGCAATGATGTATGGAGCTGGGTTTACAGACGAGGATATGAAAAAGCCAATCGTTGGAATTGGCAGTACAGGTTTCGATGGTAACACATGTAACATGCACTTAAATATCCTTGCAGGACAAGTTAAAGGTAGTATTACTCGTGGCGGTATGGTTGGACTTGGTTTCAACACGATCGGTGTGAGTGATGGTATTTCAATGGGTACTGAAGGAATGCGTTATTCGCTTGTATCACGTGATGTTATCGCTGATTCAATAGAAACGATTTGCGGTGCACATTACTACGATGCGTTGGTAACAGTTGTAGGTTGTGATAAAAACATGCCGGGTGCTGTAATGGCAATGGCTCGTTTGAATCGCCCGTCAATCATGGTATACGGCGGTACAATTCACTCTGGTCATTACAAAGGTGAGAAACTGAACATCGTTTCTGCGTTTGAAGCACTAGGTAAAAAAGTAGCCGGTACAATCTCAGAAGAAGATTACCAAGGCGTAATTAAAAATGCTTGTCCGGGTGCAGGTGCTTGCGGTGGTATGTATACTGCAAACACAATGGCATCGGCAATTGAAGCGATGGGATTAACACTTCCGTATTCTTCTACAGCCCCTGCTACAAGTGAAAAGAAAAAGGCAGAGACATTGGCGCTTGGCAAAGCAATGATGCTTTTATTAGAAAGAGATATCAAGCCACGTGATATCATGACGTTTAAAGCATTTGAAAATGCAATACGCGTAATATTGGTATTAGGTGGTTCTACAAATGCAGTTATGCACTTGATTGCAATGGCTAAAGCGGCTAATGTAACATTAACGATTGACGATTTTCAACGCATCGGTAATACAACACCGTTATTGGCAGATTTGAAACCAAGCGGCAAGTATATGATGGAAGACATGGATGCTATTGGTGGCGTGCCTTCTGTGATGCGTTTGTTAGCGAAACATAACTTGCTTCATTTAGATTGTATGACTGTAACAGGTAAAACTGTTGGAGAGAATTTAAAAGAAGCACAAGATCTTCCAACAGATCAGGACTTGATGTATGCTTGGGAAAACCCAATCAAAGCAACAGGTCACTTACAAATTCTTTATGGTAATCTTGCACCGGAAGGTTCTGTTGCAAAAATTACCGGTAAAGAAGGAACATTCTTCGAAGGTCCTGCTCGCGTGTACAACTCTGAAGAGGAAGTAAACGCAGGCTTAGAAGCGAACGAAGTGAAAGCTGGAGAGGTAATCGTTATTCGTAACGTAGGCCCTAAAGGTGGCCCCGGTATGCCTGAAATGTTGAAACCAACAGCTTTATTAATGGGCTTAGGTTTAGGCAACGAATGTGCATTGATTACTGATGGACGTTTCTCTGGCGGTACACATGGTTTTGTAGTAGGTCACATCACACCGGAAGCAATGGATGGTGGTACGATTGGTTTGGTACAAAACGGAGACATCATTTTAATTGACGCTGTCAAAAGAATTTTAGAAGTGAAAATTTCTGAAGAAGAAATAAGCAAGCGTCGCGCTGTATGGGTGAAACCTGCGCCAAGAGCGACATCTGGCGTATTATATAAATACATGAAATTAGTATCTTCTGCATCTGAAGGATGCGTTACCGATAATTAATTAAAAAGCTAGCTTTATGAAGCCTAAGATTAAATTAAGAGGAGCAGAGTACATTGTTCGCATCATTGAATTGTTGGATGCACGTGATCTTTTTGCCTATCCGGGCGGAGCAATTTTACCTATATATGATGCACTTGCATACAGTAGTTTAAATTGTGTACTGGTTCGACATGAACAGGGCGCAGCATTTATGGCCAATGGGTATGCACGTGTTAGCGGTCGTCCTGGCTTTTGTTTAGCAACTTCCGGCCCTGGTGCTACAAACTTGGTAACAGGTATTGCAGATGCGTATGCAGACAGTGTTCCTATGGTTGCCATTACTGGACAAGTAGCTTTACATTTAATCGGTTCTGATGCGTTTCAGGAAACAGATATCACAGGTATTTGTATTCCGATAACGAAAAAAACATATCTACTTACAGGTCTTGAAAATGCTGCAGAAATTTTTCAGGAAGCATATAAGGTATCTGTGAGTGGCCGTCCGGGTCCTGTATTGATCGACGTTCCAAGAAGTATTCAAGGAGAGTATGTTGAGTTGGATGAAGACTGGGAAAGCAAATTTGTAAAACCTGAACGTGAAGTTAAAAACAATTTCTCGGATCAGGATATTGCAGCGGCTGTCGAATTATTCAAAAAAGCTGAGCGCCCGTTGATTTTGTGCGGACACGGCATCCTGTTGTCAAAAGCTTGGGATGAGTTAAGAACGTTTGTACATCGTGAAAATATTCCTGCAATCTCTACCATATTAGGCATTGGCGCTATGGAACATGATGATCCTTTGTACTTTCAATGGCTAGGCATGCATGGCATGAAATATTGCAACGATGCGGTACAGGAAGCAGATCTTATTGTTGCCTGGGGTATTCGTTTTGATGATCGTATTACAGGTAAGCTTGCGGATTTTGCTCCAAAGGCAAAAGTTATACATGTTGATATCGACAGAAGCGAGTCAAGTAAAAATGTTCCTACAAGCGTATTCATTAATGGCGATTTGAAAACGGTTATTGACCGCATGCCGGATACACGCACAGAAAATAATATTCGTGACAGAGCAGCCTGGGTTGCTAAGTTGAATGATATGCGTGAAGAATATCCGTTACAGGAAGCAGACTACAGTAAGTTTACACAGATCTCAGCGATACAGTTGCTGGATGATATGCTGGACCGTACTGCTGTTGTATCAACGGATGTTGGACAGCATCAGATGTGGGCAGCACAATATTGCCAGCGCTTAAAACCAAATCACTTCTTAACATCAGGCGGATTGGGCTCTATGGGCTTTGGTTTGCCTGCAGCAATGGGGGCACAAGCAGCATTGCCATTTAATGATGTATGGTGTATTACTGGCGACGGTTCGTTCCAGATGAACATGCAGGAAATGGTTACCTGTGTGCAGGAAAAATGGCCGGTAAAAATATTGATCTTAGATAATAATTATTTAGGAATGGTACGTCAGTGGCAGGAACAGTTTTATTCTAAGAACTACAGCGGGGTTAACTTATTGAATCCTGACTTTGTAATGCTTGCAAAAGCATGTGGTATGGAAGCCTGCTATGTAGACAATACGGAAGACCTGAAAAAAGCGATACAAACAGCGCACGATCATAAAGGCCCATATTTAGTACACGCACACGTAATGAAAGAAGAAAACGTATTGCCAATGGTTGCACCAGGCACATCGCTTTCAGAAACAATTTACTATCCTGCGAAAGCACAAGCAGAAAAAGTTACGAAGTAATCATCTGTTTAAAAGATAAATTAGCAAAGACAGTCCCGAAGGGCTGTCTTTTTTATTTTCCGGCTATTGAAATTAAAGCCTTAATTACAGATTTTCATAGCTGATTTTTAGCAGGGCACAAACAGAGAAACGCATGCCAGAGCGGATTTCAATATTCTCCCATTAAAGAGTTGAATTTTTTAGGTACGTTGTTTTTAGTGACGATCATCAAATGTATGTATGACAATCCTCATATATTTCTTTAACAAAGGTTAATACTTTTGTAAAGCAAATCACTAATACAAATAGTGAAAGCTAGAAAATCGATCAATTTCCACCTAAAAACAAGGTTCATTAATTATAACATGAAAAATCTGCTATTATTAACGCTTATACTCTGCCTGCCGTTATTATCCTATTCCCAAGACACTATTCGCACATCAAGAGGTTATAATATTGATTATAAATACCTGTATTTGAGGGTAGATACAGTTCATAATATAACCCAAGCCGTATCTTATTTCAGAGGGATGCACTCCTTTTCGATCAAAATAAAAGAAAAGTATTTGCATAAGAACATGGATTTAAGATATAGAAACCCATTCACAATCTATGCTATTCATGGTGAAATCATAGTTGAGAGAAAGAATTATCAATTTGTTTGCAAATATTAATAAATAATAGGGTTGGTTTTTTAAATAACTTGTTAATTACAGGTTATTAAAATTTAGAAAGACAGTTCGGAAGAGCTGTCTTTTTTTGTTTAAGGAAATCCCGCAAGTAGAAATTTTCTTGGTTTTGAAAACGAGGATTCTTTTGAATACTAGGAATTAAATCATCTGTCCATTTTTTTAATAATGATATATGTGTTGATATAGGCTGTCTTAATATCATAAAACAACAAAGGCCACCCACATCCGGGCAGCCTTTGTTGTTTTATGATAAATGGAGCTGTTCTTAATGAACTAAAAGTCCTTGAGCTTTCAGGTAATTCAATTCGCTCAGTTTAAGATTATAGGCAGCTTGTGCCAAGCGGAATTGCGCATTGTCATAGCTTTGTTGTACGGTACGGTATTCAATATAATTTGAAAGCCCTTGCTTGAATCTTTGAGAAGCAATAATAAGATTTTGATTGGCTAGCTCAACACTTTTCTTTTCTATTTCAACAATAGAAGAGTTGTTTTTAAAACTTAAAAAAGCTTTATATAAACTTGCCTGCTCCTGCAGTTGCGCAGCCTCTAAACGTATTTTATCAGAGCTGATCATCACCATTTGATTTTTAATGGCCGTATTTGTAGTGAAGTTGTTCAGCAACGTCCAGGAGAAAATAAAACCAATATTGTATCCATAGTTTTGGTTATAGCGGGTAAAACCAATACTGTTTGTAGTAGTTTGGTATGTGTAGTTTCCGGTAATACCTATTTTAGGATATAAGTTTCCGCGATATTCTTTTAGGCCAAGCTTAGATATTTCAACATTTTTTTTCCCGATGTTGATGGCGGTATTATACATATTTATATTGTCTAATGCTGTTTCATACGTAGGTGTTGTCTGCACTATGATTGTGTCAGGTACTGAAAACTCAATGTCGGGAGATCTCTTCAAAAGATTATTTAACGTCACACGTTGTTCATTCAGCAAATTCTGTTGTTGAATAATTTCAACCTGAATATTATTATAATCTATTTGAGTTTGCAGAACATCAACATTTGAACCCGATCCGACTTTGTTTTTTTGATCGGCCAGTTTTTTTTGATCTTCTCCTAAAGCCAGTGTAGTTTGAAGAGATTTAATGTACTGCTGAACACTGATCATCTGGTAATACGCAGAAAGAGACAACATCAATGTATTTTCAATGGTTTGTCTGTATTGAAGATTTGTAAGTTCTTCATTTCTATTAAGCTTGCTTTTTGTAGCAAACATTTTTAATCCGTCAAAGAAATACCAGGTAGCAACGATAGACGGTGCGTAATTGGTTGAAAACAATTCCTGTTTACTAACATTGGATGAAGGATCTGAATATTTCAATGTACTTACCGTATGACCAATACCTAATGGGGTGTTGGGACTACCGGCAGAAATTGAAACCTGTGGCAGCATACCGGTAACACCACCGGATACAGTACCTCCTGTAGATTGGCCGCCACCAACCAAACCAATGTTGTTATTGTTTTCAGCTACTGCAATATTGTTTTTAGCAATCTGAATGTCAAAATTATTTTCGATCGTTAGCTTAATGAGATCTTCCAGTTGCAATACTTGCTGGCATTTGGCCAACGGAGAAAGCATGCAGATGAGTATAAGAGAAAATAAATAACGCATATTTTAGTCAGTTATATTTGTTTATGCTTCATTGTCTGTTTATATGATATTAATATAATTCGATATAAGCCAGCACTAAATTACGGCTGCTTGTTTTGAAATAACAAGCAGCCGAGTTGAATTAATTATCTTGAGTTTTTTGTTTTCTTGACAGGAAAGTATACATCGCCGGAATAACAAACAGGGTTAGTATTAAGGATAATAGCAAACCGCCTATTACTACAATACCCATACCCATTCGGCTTTTAGAGCCGGCACCTAAGGCCAGTGCAATCGGAAGTGCACCAAGTGCGGTTGCCAGGCTGGTCATTAGAATTGGTCGCAGACGGCCCGCAGCGGCTTCCAGAATAGACTCCTGAATGCTCTTCCCTTGTTCTTTCAAATGGTTTGCAAACTCAACAATAAGAATACCATTTTTAGTTACAAGACCAATCAACATGATAATACCGATTTGACTGAATATGTTCATCGTTTGGTTGAAGTACCAAAGAGACAACATTGCTCCGGCCAGGGCTAGAGGAACGGTCAACATAATAATAAACGGATCGATAAAGCTTTCAAATTGTGCTGCCAGCACAAGGAATATAAGTACTAATGCAAGAAGGAACGCAAACATAATATTTGAAGAACTTTCTGCATAATCTCTGGAAGACCCTGTCAATGCTGTCGTGAAAGATTCATCTAAGATTTTATCTGCAATTTCATTCATCGCCTCAATACCATCACCAATTGTTTTGCCCGGAGCCAGGCCGGCTGAAACAGTTGCAGATTGATAACGGTTATAATGATAAAGCTGAGGCGGACTGCTGTTTTCTACAACTGTAACAAGGTTATCTACCTGAATTAATTGACCTGTGCTGCTGCGTACATACATAGCTTTCAGATCCATTGGTTCATCGCGGTTAGCACGGTCTACCTGACCCATTACCTGATACTGTTTGCCATTCATTGTAAAATAGCTGAATCGTTGACCGGATAACGTTAATTGAAGCGTTTGTGCAATATCCAGTACAGACACCCCAAGTGATTTTGCTTTTTCTCTGTCAATAGATATGTTTAATTCCGGCTTGTTAAATTTAAGATCAACATCAACACCCTGGAACACCGGATTTTTATTTGCTTCGTCCAGAAATAGCGGAAGCTTTTCTTTCAGCTTATCAAAGTTGGGTGCCTGCAAAACAAATTGCACCGGCAATCCTCTTGTACCTCCTACAGATATTGTCTGTTGCTGAATAACGAATGTTTTAGCTTCAGGGAATTTCTTGGTTACTTTTGTTATGTAAGTAGCAATATCGTTTTGAGAGCGTTTTCTGTCTTTTGGATCTGAAAGCATGATCCGGAAAGATCCTGAGTTAACAGCTCCCGATCCACTGAATCCAGGCGCAGTAATGGCCAATGCTGTTTGAGCTTCAGGAACAGAGTCTTTGATAAATACACTGAGTTTGTCCATAAAACTATCCATGTATTCATACGAAGCTCCTTCAGGTGCTGTAGCAGATAATCTAAGCGAACTGCGATCTTCAAGCGGAGATAGTTCTGAAGGAATAATTTTGTTCATCCAAATAATTACACCAATCGCAATAAGAATAATTGCAATTGCAATCCATCTTCTTTTAAGAAAATTGGAAAGTGCATTTTGATACCCATTTACCATTGCCAGGAAGAATGGCTCTGTGGCAATATAAAATTTACTTTTCTTGTTCGGATCTTTGCGCACCAGCTTGGCATTCAGCATCGGTGTAAGTGTAAGAGATACAAAAGCAGATATCAATACCGAACCGGCAATTACAACACCAAACTCCCGGAATAGCCGTCCGACAAAACCCTGCAAAAATATTACAGGCATAAATACGGCAGCTAGTGTAATAGACGTAGCAATTACAGCAAAGAAAATTTCATTGGACCCTTCAATGGCGGCCTCAAGCGGTTTTTTACCTTGTTCAATCTTCTTATAAATATTTTCTGTTACAACAATACCATCATCTACCACAAGACCGGTAGCAAGTACAATTGCCAGCAGGGTAAGCACATTGATAGAATAATCCATCATGTACATGATAAAGAAAGCACCAATCAATGATACAGGAATATCGATTAACGGACGGAAAGCAATGAGCCAGTCTCTAAAGAATAGGAAAATAATTAAGACCACCAGAACAATAGCAACAATCAAGGTTTCCTCAACTTCATCTACAGATTGTTTGATGAATTTTGTATTATCCATCGCTATCTCCATAGTGTAGTCTTTCGGAATATCTTTCTTGATAGATTCTATACGTTTATAAAATTCATCTGAGATTTCAAGATAATTCGCGCCTGGCTGAGGTACCAGACCAAGCCCTACCATTGGCACGCCATTATTTTTCAATGCAGTCTCTTCGTTCTCTGGCCCAAGTCTGGCGTAGCCAATATCTTGCAGCCGTACAACATTATTTCCGCTGGTCTTTACAATAAGATTATTAAATGAATCTTCGTCTGTAAGTCGTCCTACTGTTTTTACACTCAATTCAGTTCTGTTGCCTTCAATTTTGCCACCCGGCAATTCCACATTTTCCCGATCGAGTGCTGTTACTATGTCTGATGCGGTTACACCATAAGAAGCCATTTTACCCGGATCCATCCAGATACGCATAGCATACTTTTTTTGCCCCCAGATCTGAACTGTACTCACACCGGGAATCGTCTGCAATCTTTCCATGATTACATTTTCCGCATAGTCGCTTATCTGCAGCTGATCTTTCGTATTGCTTTGCAGAGTTACCGCCAAGATGGCATCAGAGTTTGCATCGGCTTTTGTAACGGTTGGAATAGCATCAATATCCTGAGGTAATTGACGTACTGTTTGTGACACCTTATCTCGCACGTCATTGGCCGCTGCTTCAAGGTTTGCACCCAGATTAAACTCTACGGTAATTGAACTTGAACCCTGATTACTGGCAGAGGAGATAGTACGAATACCTTCGATGCCATTAAGTGCTTTTTCCAAAGGCTCTGTAATCTGAGACTGTATTACGTCTGCATTGGCACCTGTATAACTGGTACGAACAGTAATAATAGGCGGGTCAATAGAAGGAAATTCGCGCACACCGAGAAAATCAAAACTGATCATCCCGAAAAGAATAATAACAAGGCTCATTACAATGGCCAGTACCGGTCTTTTGATGCTTATGGTGGATAATGAAGCCATGAAGTATGTTTCTGATTTTTTAAGAAGTTAAAAGAAAGGGAGGGTTAAAATGTTTTCGTCATTCTAATAGGAGAATCTTTTTTCACAGTCATTACTCCGGTTACAACAACAGTATCACCCATTTCCAGACCTTTCACAATTTCTATTCGCGCGGCGGTTCTAACACCGGTCTCCACTTTTTGTTCTTTTGCTATTCCATTTTTGTATACATATACTTTTTGTCCTTTTAGTATTGGCACAATTGATTCGGTTGGCACCATAATAGCTTCTTTATTTTCACCAAGTACTAAATGAACACGTGCAAAGGCTCCAGGGAAAATTTTCCCACTGTGATTGGCAGCAACTGCACGTAGCTGCACAGTTCGTGTTGCCAGATCAATTTTCGGATCTATAGCATAAATAGCGGCCGTGAACGTGCCATCTAAACCCTGTACACTGAAAACAACTTTGTCTCCTTTTTTAATATCATCCATGTATTGCTCCGGAACAGAAAAATCAATTTTCAGAGGATCAATTTGCTGCATCGTTGTTACGATTGTAGAAGGTGTTACATAAGCACCTTCACTCACTTTTTTCAATCCCATGATGCCATTAAAAGGCGCTCTGATTTCTGTCTTGGCAATCTGAGCATTCATATTGTCAATATCAGCCTGAATAGTACCTATGCTGTTAATTACAATATCATATTCTTCTTTGCTGATACCGTTTATTTCAAGCAATTGCTTTTGGCGGTCAGCTTTTTCTTGTGCAAGAGCTAATTGAAGCTGAAGCTTTTTTAATTGAGCCTGCAGATCTGCATCATTGATTTTCAGAATTAAATCTCCTTTTGAAATTTTTCCGCCTTCAACAATATTCAGGCGGATTATTTTTCCTGAAACTTCCGGATTAAGCTCTACTTCTTCATTTGCAGACACTGTTCCCGAAGAATATACTTCGTTATCCAGCACTTCAGATTTAACTATATACCCCGTTACATTAACAGAAGGCGACTTCGAACCTCCGGCAGGCCCACCTAATTCCGGTTTTTTTTCGGTTAGGAAAAAAACCTTAATCAGGACTAGTGCCAAAATGATTACAAAAATCAAGAGCGGAGTTTTTATTTTACTCATAACTATTTTTTATTTTTTATTTTTTTAAAATTTACTTTCATTTCGTCAGATGGCAACGACAAAAGATTGTTTTTAATTGAATCGATTACTTTATAAAACACTTCTTTTTCTTCTTTCTTGATTCCTCTGAAAGCCTCTTCAGTAGTCTCATTGAAAGCTTTTACGATTATAGGGATGAGCAATTCAGCCTTTTTTGTCAGGCATATAAAATATTGTCTTCTATCAGCATCGTTCACTACCCGGTTTATCAAACCTCTTTCATAAAAGTAGTCCAGAACTTTCACAACAAATACTTTGTCCGAATCTATTTTGTCTGCCAATTCTTTAGGCGTAATTTTGTTTTCACCTTCTTTAATGACAAGTAAGAAATAATAATATCTTTCAATTTCTAATGCACTAAGCTTTCGGGTAAAAACGCCATAATAAAGTCTTGACAGATAGGTGAGCTCTTTGCTAATTGGCTGTCGCTTATTATATAATGTTGTTTTGCTTATCAATTTTTATGTAGCGTGTTGGTTATACTCCACATTAGACGGCAATTTAATTAGTTTCCTTTGCTAATAGTTAATAAAATTAACTATTAGCAATAAATACCACAGATTCGCTACAGAATCTAACGGTCCAATAAGAACTAATCTGTTGATTATCAAATATTATACAATACTCCGCCGAAAAGAGTGAAAGGATATAATTTGTCATAAAACCAAATTGATTGTTAAGGGAAAATAAATTGTAGCATCGTTTATTCAAAGAGATAATCGTTGGATAGCACAACAAAAGTTCAACGGTATTTTTAACGATGTTCCAAAATGAATACCCACCCGATTAAAACAATATCATACACGTATTGTTTGTATTCACTTACACTAAAATGAAAACTTTTTACATGTAGCCCACACGAATATTTTAATTCTATTCATTTCAGTATTAATGAGAATATTAATTGTAAATTATATAAAAGGTATTCGATAGCATATTCCTTTACGCTCTATTATTACTATTAACAGAGCAATTGATGAACGGTAGTATTTACAGATTAATTATACAGACATGAATTTTTTAAAGAAAATTTCAAAAGCACACTTCATTGTATTCACAAGTTTTGTAATACTATTGATCGTATTTAGATTGGCATTGCCATTTATTGTTAAAAGTTATTTGAACAAAGAACTTGCTGATATGGGCACTTATAAAGGCCACATAGAAGATATTGACATTTCACTTATAAGAGGTGCATACATTATTAAAGATTTAAAAATTGATAAAGCGAGCGGGAAAATTCCGGTGCCTTTTCTGGTGGCTCCTAAAATAGATTTATCTATTGAATGGGCCGCACTGTTAAAAGGTGCAATAAAAGCGAAAGTAATTTTTAAAGAGCCCGTATTAACGTTTGTTTCCGGCCCTACAAAAGAGACTTCTCAAACAGGCATAGGAACAGATTGGACAAAACCTTTGCATAAGTTATTGCCTATTGATATTAACAAATTAGAAATACATGACGGCAAGATTAAATACAAAGACTTTTATTCAACACCCAAAGTCAACATGTATATAAATCAGGTGGAAATGCTGGCTACAAACCTTTCAAACATTGAGAATAAAGAGCAGGTTTTGCCTTCGGATGTAACAATTAGCGGCACTTCTATCGGAAATGGCGACTTATCTATTACCGGAAAAATCAATGTACTTAAAGAAGTACCGGATGCCGATATGAATATGAAACTAACAAATGTGAACTTAGTAGAGGTAAATGATTTGGTCAGAGCGTATGGAAAATTTGACTTTGAGAAAGGCACGATGGATTTATTCAGTGAAATGACATTGAAGAATAATGGCAATGTAGATGGATATGTAAAACCGATACTAATGAATGTGCAAATATTTGATTGGAAAGAGGATGGCAATTTGCTTCAAACCATGTGGCAAGCTGCTATGGGAACAACGTTTGCAGTTTTTAAGAACTATCCTAAAGAACAGTTTGCAAGTAAAATACCTATTAAAGGAAACATAGATCAAAAAATTGAACCGGAGCTATTGCCCGCATTTTTTGGCGTATTAAGAAATGCATTTGTTGAAGCGTATAAAAAATCTCTGGACAATTCTGTTTCATTTGCAGGCAATACAGATGATCAAAAGAAACATCTTTTGTTCTTTAATGAAAAGAAGAAGGGTAAATAAATACGGTTACGTTAACGTTACCTGATACACATATAGCCAATACCTTTCCGGTATGGGTATTAAACGGTGTACTGAACCATTTTTTTCGTATATATGTTCGATTTCCATATATTTCGTTTTTTAATTAAATTACCTGAGATATAATATTGCTGCAATAGGGTGGCATGTATTTCTCTTAAATTATTTTCCGTATTGAAAACATTATCCGTTAATGTTCCTTTTCGCTTTGCGTTCTCATTACCCTGGGAACTCTCATTTAAACCTTATCTGAATTTCATCGAACTGCAGATAAGAGAGTCAGATAATGCGATCTACAGATCGTACCTGAAATCAATTGCAGACATCTTATATGCAAATCCGGCGTTGTTAAAACCAATTAAAAACTGGTCGGCACTTGATCCGTTTAAAGATTTAATCGATTTAATTCATGTAAATCATATTCCTTCTCAGGGCACAAATCACTTATACGCTATTGGTACACCATCTGCACCAATGAAATTTTTTTCCTACTCAGAAGAATTTAAAAAGTTAATTTCTGACGCTGAAGGCAATCTCAAATTGCATTTGCATGATGGGTTTATTAATGAAGAATATGCAAGAAGGCTTTATCAGGACATTTTGTTTAAATGTTATGGAATAGAAGAAATTACACAGAATTCTTTTCAAACATTGCTGCGCCTTACGGATGATAGTGAAGGCTATAAACGATACTATCACTTTATAACCAACAATCAGTTCGTTGATATAAATTATTCAGGCACGTTACCTCCACTGAATGACGAATGGGTTGAATATGCAAAAGGAAATATTTCATCGATTAAGGAAGTAAAAAAGCAGTTGCCTCTTGATCGTTTTGGTCTGGAAGGATTCATTTTATTTACAGTTAAAGATGAAACGATCAATGAAGCATTAAATGAGTTGCGTGAAAACGTAGCTACCATGTATACCTTATCCAGAAAGGATGCGTATCTGCGAATAAAAAACAACACCCTTTCTTTATTGCAAAAGAAATCTATTGAAGTGGGCTTTCTTCCATTGATTGACATTAATAAGAAAATATTTTATCATAAATCATTTAACTATACCAGCATCTTATTTAAGATCCTTCAAAAACATTTAACAACAATTTCGTTGAATGAATTTTTAGGGCGCTTTATTGAAATGTGTTCACAACGGCAGGAGTCTCCGATACAAATGTTTAATAGCGCATCAAACGATGTAAGCAGAGAGTTGACGGAATATTTAATTGCTGAAAATGTTAAGAGTTTTTCGATCATACCCGTATTTCATCAGCAAAATTTGGTAGGTGTTATTGAACTTGCAAGTTCTGAAACAGAACAGATCACGCCCGACGATGTTCGTAAGATAGAATCAGCGATGCCCATGTATTCAGAATTTATCGTTTATCAAACGAATAAATTGCACGAACAGATGGAGTCTTTTATCATGCACAACTACACCGCTATTCAACCGGTAGTAGAATGGAAGTTCAACGAAATAGCCTGGAACACCATGCAAAAGGCACCAAACACCAAGCTTCCGGATATTTCGTTCAAGGAATTAACACCGTTTTATGGAGCTGTAGACATAAAAAATTCATCTATTGAAAGGCAAAAAGCAATTCGCAAAGATTCAGACGAGCATTTAAAACGGGTGGAAGAAATTCTGTCAAAATACGGAGAAACAAATGTTATTTCAAAAGAGCACATTTCTTCCTGGCAAAGCTCACTCGAAGAAAATCTTGCAGACGAACAAGAATTGAATTTACGTCTTTTTATAGAAAAGGCTTCTCAGGATTTGCTTGAAAATTATCCCGAAGTTGATATTGAGTTTTCTCACGAAGAAGAATTGAATTATGAGCAAAGTCTTTTAATGATTAATAATGCCTTGAAAGAAGTGCTGGATATACAAGAGCAAAAATTGAAAAAAAACATCCCGGTATACTTCGACAAATTCAGAACAGATGGTTGGGAATACACTATTTATGCAGGCCAGTCATTAAGTCCGGACATTGAAATAACCTCCGACATGATTTTAAAAATCAAAGAGTGGGAGATTGAAACCATGCTGAATATGGGCATTGTATCTGCATCGCTGCATAAAAAAATTCCTTATAAATTAGAGACGACTCAATTGATATTAGCCAATACAAGTCCATTAGACATTCGCTTTAGGGCCGACGAACATCGCTTTGATGTGGAAGGTTCGTATAGTATCCGGTATGAAGTTGTAAAAAAACGCATTGATAAAGTACACATCCGTGATACAGACGAGCGGCTAACGCAACCGGGTAAAATAGCCATTGTATATATTTATGCGAATGAAATAGAAATATATCTGAAAGCAATTGAAAAATCTGTTGAACAAGGTTTACTATTGAATGAAATCGAATATTTAGATTTGGAAGATCTGCAGGGAGTGGTTGGCTTAAAGGCCATTCGGGTAACGATGAAACCGAATAATGTATGAACAGGTATATGTATAAATTGCTAATCTTTATCGTACTGCTTACGGCTTGCAGCGCCGATTCAAGCAAATCAGTTTTTGCAATAAAAGGATACGATTGCCCGAAGATGCAAAGCGTTGTGCTGGAAGATCCGCTTAAAGAAATTTCGGGTATTGCGTACGATAGTAAGACAAACACTTTTTTGGCAATAAATGACGAACACGGAACAATATATAAATTAGATGCAGCTACATACCGCATTCTGGAAAAATTTCACTTCGGAGAAAAAGGAGATTATGAAGAGATTCAATTATTGAATGACATCATTTATGTTTTGCGCAGCGACGGCACTATCTTCAAAATGAATTATGATGGTAAAGAAATAACAAATGCAGAAACGGTTGAATACACAGAAAAAAAAGCTGAATTTGAATCGTTTTACATAAGATCAAAAACAAATGAACTCGTTTTAATTCCTAAAAATTCCAAACAAGAAACCAAAGAAAAACAAACGGCAGCTTATATATTGAATCTGAATACCAATAAATATAGCCTGTCAGACGCATGTATATTGAACTGGGAGGATCTGAAAAAAGCAAGTACATTGCACCCTTCAGCTGTTGCCATCCATCCTGTAACAAAGGAAATTTATTTACTGGCTTCAATTGAAAAGCGCTTGATTGTAATGGATGAGTTCTGGAAAGTGTTGGCTGAATATACATTAGATTCTAAGAGTTTTGAACAGCCTGAGGGAATAACTTTTGATGCACGCGCGAATCTTTACGTATCGAATGAGGCGGGAGATCATAAGCCAACAATAATAAAAATACCTATTCTAACAGAAAAATAAATATGCTTTTAGTGAAGCTCATACGCTCTCATATAATACACACTTTTTTATGCTTGTTGATTTTTCCTGTGAGTATGAATGCTCAGACAGAACAAAAATCTCAGGTTGTGCATCGATTTATTTTGATTGGAGATGCAGGCCGTTTGGTTAATGGAAAAAATCTTGTTACGGATGCAGTAGCGAATTACGTTAACAAAGCAGACAGCAATGTCACCATACTTTTTCTTGGAGATAACATCTACGAAAAAGGATTGCCGGACATTGATGACAATGACTACGACGAAAGTGTCGAAGTATTGAAAAAACAATTGCTTCCGTTTGCCGACTATAATGCAAAAGTTTATATGTTGCCTGGTAATCATGATTGGCAGAAAAGCGGCCCGTTGGGTTGGGAGCGAATCAAACGGGAAGCCGCATGGGTAGATAGTTTACATCAAGACAATATCGTTTTTTTGCCTCAGGAAGGCTGTCCCGGTCCGGAAGAAATTTTAATTAACGACAGTTTGGTTCTGGTTATACTGGATACACAATGGTGGCTGCATCCGTTCGAAAAACCCGGAATACAGGATGATTGTGCATGCAAAACAGAAGATCAGGTAATTGCTAAATTAAAAGACATCGCATATCGCAACCGAAACAAACGCATTGTTTTTACATCCCATCATCCTCTGCGCAGCTACGGTATACACGGCGGTTATTATACATGGAAGCAACATATATTTCCCTTTACAGAGATGTCGCACAATGCGTATGTTCCATTGCCTGTTCTCGGATCCTTATACCCATTGGTACGCGGCACATTCGGGAATATTCAGGACTTAAAACATCCGGAATACAAGAACATGATTAAACGCATTGAAGATGCCATGTCTGTTGCGCCCGATGTAATCTATGCTGCGGGCCACGATCATTCATTACAGCTGATTCAGGAAAAAAGACACAGTTATATAGTAAGCGGTTCGGGGATTAATCGCGAGCAGGTAAAGAAGGGGAGGCACGCCTCGTTTGTTTCAGATCAAAGAGGTTTCGCAGAAATTGAATACAGAGCAGATGGTACAGAAAGAGTCGTTTTTTATGAAGTAGATGAAACATCTGCCTATAAAGAAGCATACGCCAGCATGCTGCCATTTAAGAAAAAAATTAAAATTGCTTCTGATGCAGATGAGCACTCGTGCATCACTGACGATAGCATTACCGTATCAATTGCTCCGGAGTATAATGAAGTAAATGGATCACACCGGTTTTGGTTTGGCAATAATTACAGGGCGCTCTGGGCGACGCCTGTTAAGCTTAAAGTATTCTATATCGAAAAAGAAGGACTTGAAATTTTGCAGCAAGGTGGCGGACAGCAAACCAAATCACTCCGTATGGTTGACAAGTCAGGTAAAGAATGGGTATTGCGTACCGTTCAAAAAGATCCGGCAAAGGCATTGCCGGAAAATTTAAGAGGCACAGTTGCAAAAAAAATTGTACAGGATCAGATTTCGGCCGCCCAGCCATACGCGCCATTAACCGTTCCACCGTTAGCAACATCCTTGGGTGTTCCGCATGCAACACCGAATATAGTTTTTGTGCCCAACGATCCTGCATTGGGCTTCTATCGAAAAGACTTTGCTAATACAATATGTATTTTTGAAGAGCGCGAACCAGCTTCTAACAATGCAGATAAAACATACAATACCTCAAAAGTATTAGAGAAACTGCAGGAAGACAATGATAACAGCATTGATGAAAAAGCTGTGCTTACAGCTCGCATGCTTGATCTTTTATTGGGTGATTGGGACAGACATGAAGACCAGTGGCGGTGGGAGAAGACCAGCGATGGTAAAAAGAGTATTTATGCCCCGATTCCCAGAGATCGTGATCAGGTGTACTTTATTAATTCCGGAGTCTTGCCTTCTATCGCTTCCCGCAAATGGATATCTCCCAAATTTCAAGGCTTTGATGCGAAGATCAGAGATGTAAATGGTTTCATGTTTAATGCTCGTTATTTCGATCGTTTTTTTCTGAATGAATTAAGTGAAGCAGAATGGAAAATCGTATTAAAACATGTTCAGCAAACGCTTACTGATTCTATTCTTTCGGCGGCTGTACATAGGCTACCCGACACTATTTATGCACAGTGCGGAGACAAAGTTCTATCAAACCTTATTAGTCGTAGAAATTCGTTATATAAAAATGGAATGAACTTCTACAAGTTCTTAGCTCGCACAGTTGAAATTCCGGGTTCGGACAAAAATGATTTTTTTGAATTGAATTATCAAAACAAAGGCAACCTTACACTGAAAGTCTATAAAATTAAAAAAGACGGCAGCAAAGGTAGTGTTGTTTATGAACGCACCTTTGATAAACGAACAACCCGTGAAATAAGGCTTTATGGGCGGGGAGGAGAAGACATTTTTAGCGTTATCGGTGCGGGACATTCTTCCATTGAAGTGCGAATGATTGGCGGCGATGGGGTAGATAGTTTTAACGTCGACAAAAAGGTTCACAACAAATACAATATTAGTATTTATGACCGGTCTGATAAACCAAATGTTTTTCCCGGATTTTCTAAAGCAGTAGTACACACTTCTGAAAATAATGCAATTAATGAATATAACGGGCGCACATTTAAGTATAACCAGCTGTTGCCGCAAGCTGCCGGTGGTTATAACCTTGATGATGGTTTGTGGCTGGGTGCCGGAGCGCAATACACTACACAAGGTTTTCGGAAAGAGCCTTATGCGCAAAGACACCGAATCATGATTGGGCATGCGCTGGCTACAAAAGCCACCAACATTAAGTATTACGGGCATTTTGTAAAATTCATTGGCAATAATGATTTAAAAATAAATTTCGATGCACGCGCTCCTGATAACGTATCAAACTTTTTTGGCACGGGAAATGAAACTGCATTTATTAAACAAGGTAACAAGCCAATAACCTTTTATCGTACGCGCTACAACCTTATTACAGGCCAGGCAAAACTTGAGCACACGTTTGCTAAAACAGTTAAAGTATATGGTGGTGTAATTGGCCAGTATTATGCGATTGATTCGACAGATAACGCAGGTCGCTACATTACGGGGTATGATGTACAAAATCCTCCTCAGAATGTGTATAGCCAAAAAATATTTGCCGGCCTAATCGGCGGTTTTCAGATTGATACACGAAATAGTGAGGTTATGCCGATTCGCGGAATTTATTGGCATACGTTTCTGACAGGTATGCAGCAATTAAATGAAACGGATAAGCGATTCGGTCGCTTTGAAACGGATATGACGGTTTACACGAGCTTCAACAAAGACCCAAGGTTTGTGCTCATTAATCATTTTGGTGCAGGTTTAAATGTGGGGGATCCTTACTTTTTTCAAATGTGTTATCTGGGAGGAAGTACTAATTTACGGGGCTATAGAAATTATCGTTTTGCAGGAAATAGTAAAGCTTATTATAATGTTGAAGTACGGGTTAAATTATTTGATTTTACTTCGTATCTTTTCCCTGGCTCTGTAGGCTTGATCGCTTTTAATGATGTAGGTCGTGTGTGGGCAAAGGGTGAGAATTCGGATATATGGCACGACGGTTATGGGGGTGGTTTTTACATTATACCTGCACAGATGCTTTTAATAAATATGACCGTTGGCGTTTCCAAAGAAGGAGTCTTACCATACATTTCAGTCGGCATTAAACTTTAACACTCAGAAAAAATTATATGAATAAGGAATCACTCATTCATCTTACAGAAAAATATGTGCGCAAGCTATACGCTGATACAGACAAAGAACTGTATTACCATAATCTGGCACATACAGAACGTGCAGTTAAGGCTACTGAAAAAATTTCAGCGCATTATGCAATTAATGAGGAAGACAAATTAATAGTAATGCTGGCAGTGTGGTTTCATGATGTCGGATATCTTTTTTCGGGTAGAGACGGACACGAAAAAAAATCAGTAGAGCTAGCCGAGAGTTTTTTAAGGCAACAAAATATCGACGAAGAGATTATTGTTAAAATCAAGTACTGTATTCTTGCAACACAAATGCCTCAACAGCCCAGAACGTTGCTGGAAGAAATTATTTGTGATGCGGATCTATATGATTTGGGCACAGAGCACTTTAAAGAAAACAATAAGCTAGTGCGGAAAGAGGTAGAGCAGATGTTCGGAAAAGAACTTACAGGTGCTGAATGGAGGAGGTTCTCATTGGAGTTTTTGAAAAAACAAACATTTAAAACAGAATACGGAAGAACGCATTTACAAGAAGGCCTGCAGAACAATATAAAAGCCATTGAAGAAAAACAAGCTCAAAAAGATTCAGATAAAAAGGATATGGAAAATATAGAGAAAGAAGAAAAACATAAGGATAAAGATAAAGACAAAGACAAAGTGAACAGAGGTGTGGAAACTATGTTTCGTACCACGTCTACCAATCATTTACGCCTAAGCGAAATGGCAGATAACAAGGCAAACATTATGATAACCGTTAACTCTATTATCATATCTGTATTGCTGACAGTATTGTTCCGGAAATTAGAAAACGATCCGCGGTTTTTGATTCCATCCATGTTGCTTTTATTTACATCACTTACAACAATTGTATTTTCAATATTTGTTACCCGACCAAATGTAACCAGCGGTGTATTCAGCAAAGAAGACATACATAACAAACGTGCAAACTTATTATTCTTCGGGAATTTTTATAAAATGAAAATTGAAGATTATGAATGGGGTATACAGCAGGTAATGAATGATAATGATTTTTTATACGGAAGCATGACTCGCGATATTTATCATTTGGGCGTTGTATTGGGGAAAAAATATAAGATGCTGCGTATCGCATACAGCTTCTTCATGTTTGGCTTTATCATTTCCGTTTTGTCATTCGTATTTGTGGTAATACCAATGGGACAATAATGAAATAAAACTATAGATAAACAAAAGAGTCCCGCTAATTAGAGGGACTCTTTTGTTTATGTGTTCCAGTAACTAGAAGCTAGTATCTGGTTAACTCATTTTACCAATCCGATTTATTTGCCGGGTCGTTTTGAAATTCTTTTACAACGCGTTTCAAATCTGCAGTTAAAGCAAGAAGATTTGAATTCGTTTTGTTTTTAATCAATACCCACGATTTACTTGTCATTTTAGTAGCACCACATTCCGGTGTAACGTTTTCCAGTTTCCCTCCTGATGCTTTTGTTTTAACATCACCTACGTGAACAAAATCAGTAGCAATGTAACGATACTTGCCGTCTTTAATAAATATTGAAAGGGTAAATGTAACAGCACTTTTTTCAGTAGAACTGCCGTTAACACTTGGGTAGTCAACTGTTGTAGATGCGTTGTAAACTAATTTGTCGCCTGCCTCTTCTTTTAAAGTAAAACCTTGTTTTGTCGCCCAGTCTTTAACCACTTTAGTCAGATCGGCTGGTTTAACACCTGTAGCATCTACAACTTCCAGGTATGTAATCTTTCCGGTTCCGGCATCAACAGGCAGGTTTTGTGCAAATGCAGTTGCTGTTAAGCCTAATGCAATAAGTATACTAAGTACAATTCTTTTCATATATGATTATTTTAATACTTAATGATACTTAAATTATTTTAATAATCAAAAAAGTAATATGTTGAAAGTTCTACGTTTTAAGCAAGATAGTTGACATATCTCTTCTTAAAACGTAGAACCTATTACTTAAAACGCGTTTAGCTGATAATTTTATCTAAACTTGTTATAACGGCAGCTAAGCGGATTGCGTCCCACACACGTTCTTCGCTTGCACCTAATTCTCTGACAGAATGTTCGTGTGCATTTACGCACATTTCACAACCATTTACAGCACTCACGGCCAGGCTTATCAGTTCGAAAAATTCTTTCCCTAAGACAGGCTTCATCATAATATTCATTTTGATTTTTGCCTGCATGGTATTATAAGATTCCTTTTGCTGAAAGTGCCTGAAACGATAGAAAACATTATTGCCGGCAAGCAAACTTGCACAGGAAATAGCTTCGTTTTGCTCTTCGGTTGTAGCACCTTTTTCTGTAGCTAATTGCTGAAGTCCTTTCAGCAGCAGATTGTTTTTTTGATTTGCAGCAATTGCCAAGGCAAGCAGTACACTTTCTTTTTCAGAAAGGTGATTTGTGACAAGCACGTTGCTTACATTCACTTTTAAATCGCGGACGTATCTGTTATCCGTGTTGTCGAGCGTTTGTAATACAGCCGGTGTGGCCTCATTCTCTATATGTAACAGCTGTAATAATTCAGCTGTTGTTTCGGTTGCTTGTATCATACGTATAAATGTTTAATATGCATTAGGCATATAAGTGAAAATTAAGCGTGAATGGTTTCTTGTCCTTTTTCCCAGTTGCATGGGCATAGTTCATCAGTTTGCAAAGCATCTAAAACGCGGATCACTTCTTTCACATTTCTACCAACGTTCAGATCGTTTACGCTAACCCAGCGGATAATGCCTAGGGGATCTACGATGAAAGTGGCGCGTAAAGCAACTTTTTCTGCGGCTTCAAGAATGCCCAATTCTTCTGCAAGTGATTTAGAGGTATCTGCCAACATTGGGAATTTCAACCCGCGCAAATCATCGTGATCTCTTCTCCAGGCAGCATGCACAAATTCAGAGTCTGTTGATGCACCAATTAATGTAGTATCTCTGTCTCTGAATTCTCCATAAGCATTATTGAATTCAGCAATTTCAGTCGGACAAACAAACGTAAAATCTTTTGGCCACCAGAACATGACTGTCCATTGGTTGTTTTCATTCACCATGTTTTCAGAAGAAATTTCAGCGAATTCTTTACCTTTTTCTATAGATACTACGGCTGTTTTTTTGAAGGCGGGAAATGTGCTTCCTACACTTAATATTCTGTTTTGCATATCGGTACGTATTTAGTTGTAATTGAATAATACAAATGTGGTCCAATCGGAACTATAATTCAAATCGATTGTTTTTATATTAGTATAGATTTAAACTATATTGTAGTATGATGCAATCACTAACCCTTACACAACTGGAATATATTATTGCTGTAGATACATACAGACATTTTGTAACAGCATCTGAAAAATGTTTTGTTACACAGCCAACCTTAAGCATGCAGATCAAGAAGCTGGAAGATGAGTTAGGGGTTATTATTTTTGACAGAACCAAACAGCCGATTGTACCAACTGAAGTAGGAGAAAAAATTATAGCACAGGCAAGAATTGCACTTGCTGAAAGTAAAAGAATATATGAGCTGATAAAGGACAATAGCAATGCTGTTTCAGGAGAGCTTACAATTGGCATTATTCCTTCGCTTGCACCGTACTTACTGCCATTGTTTATAGGTACATTCACACAGAAGTATCCGTTGGTAAAAGTTAAAATTATTGAGTTGATGACAGAAGAGATTATTCATCAGCTGAAAAAGGACACACTTGATGTGGGCATTCTCGTGACTCCATTAAATGAAAGTGGTGTAATTGAAAAGCCTTTATTCTACGAGAAGATGGTCTTATACATTAATAAGGAGCATCCGTTAGCCCGGAAAAAAATATTAAAAACAACCGATATTGCCACACCCGATCTGTGGTTGTTAAGCAAAGGACATTGCTTTCGTTCACAGGTAATGAATTTGTGTTCGTATCAGCGTTCAACACAGAATGAACTGCCATTCGAATATGAAAGCGGATCTTTAGAGACACTGAAAAAATTTGTAGAAAAGGAAGGCGGCTACACATTGCTGCCGGAGTTGGCTGTAGATGAGCTGAATAAAGATTCTACTATACGAATAAAGCAATTTGAAACAGTTCCTTTGCGGGAGGTGAGCTTTGCTTATACACGCAATTATTCCAAGAAGCGATTATTGACACTTCTGGAAGAAGAAATCAAAAAAGCTATTCCTAAAGCATTGTTAACCAAAGCAAGGGGGAATATTGTTGATTGGCGATGAATATATATCCAGGCCTGTGCGGGATCTAGCATGGTTCTTGTAACGTGTATTAAACAGCCTTTTGACCAATAACCAAAAGGAATCCGTATCTTTACTGAACCACCAAGTCGTTTTTAAAAGAGCGATTCGCTCGTTTTGAAAACATCTCCTATGAAGCCTCCCAAATTTCTTATTCCATCAACACCTTTCTTCTCAGAAATGAGAAAGCGTATTAACGCACATTTTGCCGAAGTTGAATCTAAGCCTACAGGTGGTTTGCAGTTATATGTTAAAGCAGGCATTATACTAATATGTTTTGTTGCTGTGTATGTGCATGCGGTGTTTTTCACGTCGCCGTTTGTGCTGGTAAGTTTATTGGAATGTATTTGTCTGGGCATAGCTACTGCAGCAATAGGTTTTAATATTATGCATGATGGAGCACACGGTAGTTTTAGCAAAAAGGCGTGGATAAACGAATTGGCAGGGCTTTCATTAAATGTTTTTGGCGCAAATGTTTTTATGTGGAAATCGAAACATAATGTCATCCACCATACATTTACAAATATTGAAGGGCTGGATGATGATATAGACGCAAAACCTTTTTTGAGATTATGCGACAATCAGAAAAAATATCAGATACACCGTTTTCAGCATTTATACTTTTGGCTGGTATATTCTTTCTTATATATGTATTGGATATTTTTCACTGATTATAAAAAATACTTCACAGGTAAAGTAGGTGAGATAAAAATTAAGAAGATGATATTTTGGGATCATGCAACCTTCTGGAGCTTTAAACTGGCACATGTTTTTTTATTTATTGCATTCCCGATATATATGGTTGGTTTTTTACCATGGTTTATCGGCTTTATGACGTATGCGTTATGTACAGGTTTTATTATGAGTATTGTATTTCAATTGGCGCATACCGTTGAAGACACACATTTTCCTATGGTAGATACACATTCAGGAACGCTTGAAGATGAATGGGCCTTGCATCAATTAAAAACGACAACAAACTTTGCCACAAAAAATAAGATTGTTTCCTGGTTATCGGGTGGGTTGAATTTTCAGATTGAGCACCATCTTTTTCCGCATATTTCACATATCCACTATCCGGCTATAAGTGAAATCGTAAAACAGGTATGTAAAGAATATGATATTACGTACAATGAATACGCACGCGTACGATTTGCTGTGGCATCACACATCATTCATTTAAAGCAAATGGGAGCTCAGTAAGAGAGCACGCAAATTATTTAGCTCCTTCGTTGTGGATGTTAGCAGTTGCCATTGCAAGCATTTCGCTGAATGTTGATTTTCTAGCTTTAATTCTGCTTAAAGAAACATTGGTAATACCCAGATAAGAAGCAATGTGGCGTTGAGAAACACGCATGAAAATATATGGCCTTGTTTCTATAAGGTTATTGAACCGCTGCTCCGGAGTTTCAGACAAATACGAATGCAAGTGATTTGCATAGTAGATAAGTCGAGACATTAATATGTTTGTAGTGATAGTTGCCATCTCAGGCATTTTCAATATCATCGCATCCAACATATCTTTAGTAAGGTAGTATATGGTGCTTGGCTCAATTGTTTCAATAAAATATTTGCTGGGTGTATCACTAAACATACTTTCAACAGAAGTCAGTAATTCGTTTTCAAAGAAAAATTGCAGGGTGATATCTTTGCCTTCTTTTTCAAAGCCCATTCGCACACTTCCATTTTCTACTATAAAAATTCTATCGGAAATGTCGCCGGCATTTAAAAGTCTGGTTTTAGAAGAGACTTCTATTTTGTGTAGATATTTAACGTAATCTTTCCAATCAATTTTTAAATCAGACAGATAGCCGGATGTTTGTGTTTTCATAGCAGTAGGGATTATCTATACTAAATATACATTGAATTATGAGACAAATCAATTAAAATAATTAAAATAATAAAATAAAATTCACCGTTTTAAATTATAGTGTGTCTAAACACGCATTTAACATGATAAAATTAAAACATGATTTCATGTGTAATATTATTAATTAATTTTATCAAATTTGATAGTACTTGATCTGCTTCATGTCATCTAAGTGATTGATATAAGTCATTTTTAGTAAAAAATAAACACAAAATATTACATTTCTATGATATTAAATGGGTAGTGAAGCATTTACATTATTATTTAATACTTTTTAAATAATTCCGGCAATTCCATTTATGGAATGTAACTTTCATCAATATTTAAAAGCCAAATGGCCTGGGCAGGATTTGCTACCGGTGCCTGATATTAATTGGGCTGGCTACAAAAACGAGGAGGATGTATGTAAAGAGCCTCACAATTTTGGCTTTATCTGCATTTAAACGCCGGTAATCTTTAATTCTACTGCATAAATAAGTAATATTGGTTAACCGTTCGTTAGTACATATTCATTGGCACCTCAGCAAGACAAATCATCCAGAATACTCTACATAGGTATTATTTTCAGCATGTTTATGTGGGGCCTGAGTTGGCCTTCAGGGAAAGTTGCTGCTGCGTATGGTTCGCCGGTTAATATTGTTTTTATCCGTTACGCAGTAGTCTTTATAAGTTTCCTTCCGCTTTTTTTATTTGCTAAAGCACCGTTACTGATTACCAGAAAAGGATTACCCGCATTGTTGCTTGCAGGTCTTTTGCTTGCATTCTATACCTATTTATTTTTTTATGGGCTGAAGCATGGACTGGCGGGGGCCGGCGGCGTATTGGTTACAACAATGAATCCAATCATGGCGTATGGAATCGGATTGGTGCTGAATAAAAAAATGCCTTCACGAAATGAAGCAATAGGTTTGCTTATTGGCTTGTTAGCTGGCGCAACCTTATTAAAAGTATGGGGAAATGCAGATGAACTTTTTGCTTCGGGGAATTTATATTTTCTGTTAGCAGCTTTTACATGGGCGGTGTTAAGCAGAGTAACCTCGAAAGCGTCAAACTATGGCTCGTCGATAAGCTTCACGTTGTGGATGTATCTGGCAACCGTGCTGATTATGCTGCCGTTGGTTGATTACAATGGATTGTTAGAAACGTTTGCGATTGCCGATGGCTACTTCTGGTGGAACATTGTTTTTAGCGCAACAATTGCAACGGCTGTTTCTACCACATTTTATTTTTATGCAACAACCACTCTTGGTGCAGAAAAGGCAAGTAGTTTTATTTTTCTTGTTCCGGTATCGGCAGCACTTTCTTCCTGGTTCTTTTTAGGGGAAGCATTATTACCGCATACCATCATTGGAGGTATACTTGGTATTGTAGCGGTGTATATGATTAACAGAAAGAAGTAATAAAGGCAAAACAATAGAATCTTAATTCGCCGCAGCGAAACTAGATTGTGTTTCAAACAAAGAAGTAAGCATCAATTATATGTTTACTCTTCATACATTTTCAATCTGTTCTTTGCGGCAAGGAGTTCTGATTGAAGGCTGTTAATTTTTTGCAGAAGATTAAAAACAACATCAATACTTTCAATGTTCAGATCCAATTCGTGGTGCATGCGGATCATCTTTTCAATGTCCCGGATTTTATCTTCTTGAACATAGTGTGTTTGCTCAATTGTATTTATTTCTATCAATCCCATTTCACTCAAGTTGTTGAAGAAAGACACTTCAACCTCATAGTGTGTGCTTAATTGTTTCAGCGGAATAAAGTTTTCTATATTCATAACGCTCTTAGTTTAGATAGTTCAGTGAATAATTCTTTTTCTTTATCAGTCAGTTTTGTAGGCAATGAAATAGTATAGGTAATGTATAAATCACCGAATACACCTTCCTTCTTATATAACGGAAATCCTTTCCCTTTTAGTTTAACCTTTGTGCCATTTTGTGTTTCCGGAGCTACTTTTAATTTTACTTTCCCATCAAACGTTTCGACCGTGATTTCTCCCCCTAATAATGCTGTATACAAATCCAGCTCAACTGTTTCGTATAGGTCGTCGTTGTCGAGTTTGAATTTAGTATTGTTTTGAATAGAGAATTGAATATGCAGATCTCCGTTGGGGCCGCCGTTCAAGCCCTCACCACCGTGTCCTGGAATTTTTATTGTTTGTCCGTTTTTAATACCTGCCGGAACAGTAATGCGGATATTTTTCCCGTTTACCGTTAATGTTTGTTTATGGGTGGTATAAGCCTCTTTTATATCGAGTGTGATTTCTGCATTGTAATCCTGTCCGCGAAATTTTGTGCTCCGCCCTCTAGACCCACTGCCTGCATTAAACATGGACTCAAAAAAGTCGGAATAATCACTTTCAAACGGATTGCTTCCACGAGAGGAGGAACCTTGATTTGGCGGTCGTTGAGTTCGTTGTTGGCCAGCGCTTTCGTATGCATCGGCGTGTTTCCAGTTTTCACCGAAAGCATCATACTTTTTGCGATTCTCTGCATTGCTCAGTACTTCATTAGCTTCATTAATTTCTTTGAATTTTTTCTCAGCTTCTTTATCATTCGGATTCAGATCCGGATGATATTTTCTGGCGAGCTTGCGATAGGCTTTTTTTATATCGGCATCTGTAGCACTTTTTTCAATGCCAAGAATTTTATAATAATCCATAAACGTAATTTGAAATTTTAATTACTATAATTTCAGCATTTAGTTTTATTAAACCAAGCAGAAAATATAGTTGCGAGTTTCTAGAGACTTGAAATCAGAAGCTAACCACTAGTTTTGATCATTCCTTGCTGCTTCCCAGCCAATGATTGCAGCCTTTCTGGTTGTTCCCCACATATATCCACCCAGGTTTCCGCTCGACTGGATAACCCGGTGACAAGGGATTAAAAATGCTACCGGATTACTTCCTATTGCTGTGCCGACGGCTCTTGATGCAGTAGGTTTTTGAATATGCTCCGCAATATTGCCATAGGTTGTTAGGTTTCCCATCGGAATTTTTAATAAAGCATTCCACACGTTGAGTTGAAAATCACTTCCTTTTAAATGTAATTTTATTTGATTCAGTTTACTCCAATCGTGTGTGAAAATATGCAAAGCATTTTGCTGCATATCGTCAACGAACTGTTTGAAATGGGCATTGGGAAAATGTTCCTGCAGGTCCATCCATGCTTGTTCTTTGCTTTCGGCAAACGCCATGTAGCAGATTCCTTTGGGAGTAGAAGCCACTATTATTGTCCCAAAAAGCGTTTCTGCAAAACTATAGTTTATAGAAAGTAAAGAACCACCGTTTTTAAATTCGCCCGGCGTCATGCCTTCAATGCTAATAAATAAATCATGCAGTCTGCTGCTGCCTGAAAGTCCGGCTGCATGTACTGCGTCTGATAAAGTAGTCTCTTTATTTTTCAGAACGTCTTTGGCATGTTCAAGGCTGATGTATTGTAAAAATTTCTTTGGGCTTACACCTGCCCAGTCGCTGAACAATCGTTGAAAATGAAACGGGCTTAAATGTACATGCTCTGCAATCTTATCCAGACTCGGTTGTTCCTTGTAATGTGCCTTTATGTATTCAATGGCTTCAGCAATGCGCTTGTAATTAACCTGCTCCTGTTCATTCATTTGATTCAACATTAGAAAACAAAAGTATCTTATTCAAGGTCATAATAAAACCCGAAACTTGCTATTTTGTTTTATAAAAAAATCTTTCGAATCAGCTTTATCATAAAGAGATTCGAAAGATTTGATTTTTGGAAGATAAAACTTATCCCGGTATCTTTTCTGTAAACATATTTGTCCCGGCTTTGTCATAATAGGTACAAGTCATTGCAGTCATATCAACGGCCCATTTTTCAACCCCGGCTGCCGCTGCCAGTTCGCAGAATTGCAGATAGGTTGTCTGGCCTTGCTGGTGCTCTTTTAAATCTTGTTTTAGTTTTGAAATGATCGCCTCATTTGAAATGGTCAATGCCGGATATTTTGCATCTGATTGTATTGTGTACTTGTTTTTCCCGGAATACACAGTGTGTCCGTCGCTGACAAAATGGGTATATTCTATCAAACCTAATGCAATAAGCTCCTGAATGTAAGAAGGAAAATCTGCACCGCTTTTTACTTTTGCATGTGCCGCTTTAATTTGTTCAAGTGTAAACATAGTTTTATGCGTTTTGATGAATTGCTTATGCAAAGATTCGCATCATTCAATTTGATTAATTGTAAAAAATCGTTTTTATGAATTACTGTCCGAAGAAAAATAATTCTCAGGAGTATTTCCGGTAAACGTTTTAAATTCTTTTATAAAATGTGCCTGATCATAGAAACCCATTTCATAGCTTAATTCCGTTAATGATTTTTCAGAGGAGTGCTGCTGGATAGCATGTTTTAAGCGCACAATAGAAGCAAATTTTTTAGGTGAGGTACCAACAGCTTGTCTGAATCTTTTTTCCAACGGGCTTTGGCTTGTATGCAGCTGTTCCATCAATTCTCCAATGCGAATGGTTCCTTTGCTTTTATGGATAAGTGCAAGTGCGGCCAGTACCATTTTGTCAGGCTCAACCACACGGATACGGTCCAGAAGAAATTGCTCTACCACTGAGATTCTTTCAATATCTGAATTTGCTTCAAATAATTTTTCTTCCAGAATCAGCAATTCAGATTGCAGCATGAAATTATCCAACGAAATGCTTTCTCTGAAAAGCTCATGTAATGGTTGTTTGAAAAAATGTGCTGCTCCGGTCTCGGTAAAGAAAACCAGTACAGTACCTATGAGTGGAGAATTTTTAAAGATCCGGAAACTGTCGCGCAGGCCGCTTACACCAGAAATGGAAAGAGGATTCTCTTTGGTATTTTCAATATAAGACAATTTGCCTTTATATTGAAAGCCTAATACAATAGAAGTGTCGGGAACAATTTTATAGATTTGTTCATACGCATTTTCAGACACAGCAAAATGTTTGATATACGGTTTTAATGCGTCACTTGGTGTATATATATCAAACCGGTTCATGAAAATTATGTTAGACGTGTAACATTAGTAGTTGCCATATTTTACTATTGATTAAACAGTAATAATAATTTTTCCTGTCGTCTTGCCTTTTTCTAATTCTGTGTGTGCATCTTTCATTTTTGCGTATGGGTATGCTTGTGCAATATGGGATTTTATTTTTTCGGATTGCAGCAAATCTGCTATAATAGCCATATCTGCCGCACTGCTTTGTACCAGCATAGCTTTTGCCCTGACTCCTTTGGCCTTTGCTGCAGCCTCAATATCGCCCGACATGCCCGTTGGAATAGATATGACTAACCCGTTGGGCTTAACGGCATCCAGCGATCGTGCAAAAATGTCTCCGCCAACAGTATCAAATACAAGGTCTGCATCGGTAACAACATGCTCGAATTTTTGGGTAGTATAATCAATGTGCTGATCTGCGCCAAGACTTAAGACAAAATCTCTTTTTGCTGCAGACGATGTACCTATAACATAAGCACCTAAATGTTTTGCAACCTGTACTGCATAATGGCCAACGCCTCCGGCTGCAGCATGGATCAATACTTTTTGATTGGGCTGTACATTGGCATGCGTTGCTAATACTTGCCAGGCTGTTAATGCAGCCAGGGTTGCCGCTGCGGCTTCCTGATGTGAAACAGATACAGGTTTGAAAGCAATGTGTTCAATGGGTGCAGCCACATAGTGTGCGTAGGCTTTTCCGTGTCCGGGGAAATTTATCATACCGAATACTTCATCACCTACTTTAAAAGTTGTCACCCCACTACCAATTTCCTCAACAATACCGGACACATCCCAGCCAATAATAAGCGGTTCGTTTTCTTTGATTCTGCCGTAAACACCTTTACCCATGCGTGTTTTAACATCAACGGGGTTAATGCTTAGGGCTTTCGTTTTTATCAATACTTCCCCCTCTTTTGGCTTGGGCTTTTCTATTTCAATATATTGCAACTGATCTACGTTGCCGGGTGTGGTCAATTTAATTGCGTTCATATTAAAGGTGTTTGTAAAATTAGACCTTTCACAAGTTATAAAAATGATGCCGATAATTGAAATGGCTTTTATTATGATCTAAAAAGATTTTCCATGCGTAAGGCCAATAATTTTTTGAGTAAGGGTAGGTAATCTATCCAATACGTTTAGTACAACATGTGTTGTATTTTTTTTGCCGAAAAGGCCTTGTAGATAATAACCTATTTGTATGCGTGAATTGAATTGCGTGTTCCATGCCTGGCGATACGCTTTGACCAAGTCATCCTTGGAGGCATTTGTTGTAAAATAATCCGGCAATAAATTTGCCAGTATGTAAGATGCCCGGAAACCCATACTCATACCATTGCCGCATAAAGGGGTGATAGAGCCAGCCGCGTCACCCAACAAAAAGATACCGTTCATATAGGTACTTTTTCTGTGAAAAGTAATGTTACTGATTACGACCGGTTGCTCAAATAAAAATTCAGATTCAGTGAAATATTTTTTTAGAAATGGGTTTTTGTACAAAACATTTTCTTCTAATGTTTTTAGATCGTTGCCAGCTTCTTTTAATTTATCGGAAGTAGATAAATAACACAAGCAGTATGCATCATTATCTACCTTTGAAATGCCGCAATAGCCACCGTCATAATTATGCAATTCAATTTTGTTGTTCGGAAAATCTCTTTTTATGTGATGCTTAACGCCGATATAATTTATTCGCTGCTTCTTTTTTTCCGTTGTATCTTTTGCAAAATTCGGTGTGTATTTTCCGAAACTTCCGCAAACGATCTGCGCAGTATAAGTGCCAAGAGAAGTTGTAATGATTGAAGTGTTTGCGTCAGAACTTTCAACATTCAGCACTCTGCAATTTTCAAGTACAAGAACACCTTTCTTCCGTGCAATTTCACACAGCATGTGGTCGAGTGTGTAACGGCTGATTCCGAAACCGCCAGATGCTAAAGGCGCATTCAGCATAAACCCCTTTTCAGAAGAAACTCCCAGATGCCTGATTAATGGCAGATTTAAATCGTTTAACGGCAATCCTACTGAAAGTAAAAAATTCCAGCTTTCCATAGAAATGTATTCCCCGCAAACTTTATGAAAGGGATACGTGTTTTTCTCAAAAACAACTGTCTGAACGCCTTTATCTGCCAGCTGAATAGCTAGACTTAAGCCTGCTACTCCGCCGCCAATAATGGCACAGGGATAATTGTTTGAGTTAGGTTGCATATAGTATGAATAGCCTTCAAAATAAAATTAAGAAAATTTCAGCTGCATAGTTTCAATACTAATACCGGGACCGAATGCAGCGGAAAATATGGAAGAACCTTTTTTGGCAGAGATATTTTCTTCAATAACCTGTTTAAGCACAAACAATACGGTTGGCGAAGACATATTTCCATAATTTTTTAACACCTCGTAAGAAGCAGCAAGCTTCGAAGCAGGAAGGTTCAGTGCCGAACAGAAGTCGTCAATAATTTTTTTCCCGCCCGGGTGAATGGCCCAATGGTCAATAGTTTCAGGCACCACACCAACATCATCAAGCATTGCCTTTATATTGGTATTGATCAGATCTGAAACGTATGATGTCAGATTCATCTTAAAGCCGGTCTCGGACAATTGCCAGGCCATATCGTTATATCCATTGTGTAATAACAATGAGTTAAAAGATTCAATTTGAATATATGTGTCGGATTGAAATGCAATAGCTTGACCTGAAACAAGTACTGCTGCACAGCCATCGCCAAACAGTTGATTGGAAACAATGTAATCGTCACTATAATTTCGTTGAAAATGCAGCGTACATAATTCTGTACAAACAATTAATACATTTGCTGCTGCATTATTCTTACAAATTATGTCAGCTTGTTTTAAGGCAAGTATAGCAGCGTTGCAGCCCATGAAATTAATACTGCTGCGACTTATGGTTGGCTGTAAGTTTAATTCCTGAATGAGTTGAATATCCAGACCTGGGGCAAATAAGCCGGTACACGTAACGGTAATAATGTGTGTGATAGAATTTTTAATCGAATCAAAGTTTTTTATGTTCCGGATGGCTTGAAGGGATAAGCTAAAAGCTTCTTCCCGGAAGATAGTCATACGTTGGTTTAAGCCCGGCTCAGGCAGGAGCGAAGCATCTTTAGCATAAAACTCAAAAGCATCGGGCAGCAAGCTATAATCTTTTAAGACTGAATAGCGATTTTCAATACCTGTTTTGGCAGATATGATATTGATTTTTCTTATTACATCCGCATCATTTGTAGAATTAGAATAAAATAAGGAGAAAGATTTTTGCGTGTGCAAATATCCCGGCAGCGCTGTTTCTATTGCTGTAATGTAGCTCATTTACGAACGATTAATAAAGTATAATACAAGGAAGCAGCCATTCATACAGCTTGCCGCAATCAGGTTCATCAGCATGGTGTGCTTAAAATCGGCAGCCTTGTTGTTTTTTATAACCTTGACAAACCAGTAAAAATAATAAATAACTATTGGCAGAAAGAATATCTGTATAAGATAAAATTGATTCATCTTATTAGCAGTACTAAAACTTAACAGATACCATACGTTTGTAATAGCAAACATCACTCCGGTAAAAATAAAGGTGCCGATATAACCAAGTTTGTAGCTTATGGTAACAACGCCGTCTTTAAGATCCTGCTGATGTTGATAAATCTGTGTCAGTGGATACGCACCGGCGATCTGAAAGGTGCAGGCACACAATAAGTATATTGTAGATGAATCTAATTCCAAGGCATGATTGGTTATGCCTGCATAGCAGGTGTAATAAGTAAAACCTCCCTGAAAAAATACCACAACCAGAAAGCCAAGAAAGGGATACTTTTTTAAACGGATTTCACGCGCACTATATGCCCGTGATGCAAGTGCATAGAGCAGTATGCCGACAGCAAAAAAAACATTAAACAATATCAGCCCAAGCAGAACAGCCAGGCAATCGAATAGCAGCGTAAGGTAAAATAATTTTTTTGTAGGCATTGGAGGCTTTTCAAGCCCGCCAATACTATCTTCATCTCTGTCGATGTAGCTGTTGTATCCATTGCTTGATGGATAAACTAAAATATGCATAATGCAAAACGAAACCAGCACATGCCAATCTGTAATAGACTCCCCTGATTGACTCAGTGCCAATAAGAATAACGGCATCAGAAAAAATGAAAATGGGAATCGTAATAATTTGATGGTGTTTTTATCAATTAAATAGCTCATCGTTCCGTTGTTTCACGGCATTTTCTGTACGAATTTATTTGAAACAGGATGAATCAAATACAATCAATAAAGTGAAAATGCAACCTTTACGTAAGATACGTTATTTAAAAGAAATGACAATATCATGTAGATAGGGATTTGCTAACCGGATGAACGAAAAATGAAAGATATGTATTGATACTTAGTAATCAAGAACCTCACAAAAATATCCCAGACCAAATAAGTGACTGGTAACGCTTTCTGTAGCAATTTTCTCGGAGCTTTCAATCCGAAGAATATTGTCGCAATCTGTAAGATCAAAATTAATTTTTGACTGGGGCAAATATAATACGAGTTCGCTTATAATTTTATCTGCGATTTTGCTGTCAGTTACATTTGTTTTAAAAACTTCAACCATTTTAATTAGATATTCATCTTTATTATATGTTTTCCGCATGTTGATGTGCGAGATTATCGCGTGCATTGTAAATCCTATTTGGTATTAAGCTAGACAAAGGTTTTACATATTATCTGCAATTGTATGAATGGTTTAATCGAGTTGAACAAATGATTCCTGTTCAGTAGGCATTTATTCAACTCAATCAATTATTTATTTTTCAAGGAGAGCTTTCAGATTTTTCAAATTCTGGGTTTGCGCATCTTTAATAAATCCTTTCCCTAAACATACCGAAAGCAGGTTAAATGGATATGGAGCGTTGCCGTAAAATTCATTTGTTACAATCGTTTGATTTGCCGAAATAGCTTTTACAAATGTTGCGGCTTTTTGTTCTCCTTCAAAAGGTCTTTTGAATCTTAAATCAACATCAATGCGTTCTCCATCCGTAATTTTTGAAATCTGCTGTTCGCCTTCACCAACATTATTGTCCGTACTATTCCACGCAGCTATAAAACCTACGGTACCATCTGTACCTGTGTATGTGAGTGCTACGTTTGGATCCTGCATTACCCATACGCTATATTTTTCCTGATTTTTAATCAGTTTTATATAGTCAAAAACTTCCTGTTTAGGCTTGTTGATTGTTTCAGAAACAGAAACAGTATATGTTTTGGGAATAAAAAGTGCAATCACAAGCAGGAGTATTATCAACCCTAAAACACCAATAAGAATTTTTTTAATAATTTTCATTTCGATAAAAATATTTAGTGAATAATCAGTTATTTTCTGTGTATGATTTGAAACTATTTAAAATAGCTTGCCAGCCGCCTTGCTGCATTTCTCTTGGGTTGGTGGCTTCGGGTTCAAATGATTCAACTATTTTCGTTGCATTGCCTTCTTTCGAAAAAACAATTTTTGCGGATCTGCCATCGCCCATAGTATATTCAATTAATTCATTTGTTTTCACCTGATCATAAATACCCCAAAAATCAAAGCTGAAGCTGCCATCTTTAGCTGCCATGGTTGTTGAAAATTTTCCACCTGTCTTCAAATCATTTGATGCTGCAGGTGCATGCCAATCGGGTGAAGCCTGACACCATTTTGTGATGTGCTCCGGCTCGTTCCAATATTTCCATACTTTTTCAATCGGTGCATAAACACTTGCTTCTACTGTAATTGGATCTTTCATATCTGTTTCGTTTGCTTGTTTTTTATTTGAGTGTTTATATGGATATACGATGTTACATAATTCATTTTACATCCATATATATTCAATTTAAAGTGTATGTTATCTTATAATTCATTCGGTTAAACGCACCATACATTGTACGTCTTTATCGTTCAGGTACCATTCTACACAATAACCTTGCGGATCAAGATGCGGTGTTTTAAGCAATATTGAGAATGCCTTTTCAATTGCGGATACATCTTCACGGTAGTTTTTGACAACAGTGCTTACATACTTACCCTTTTTCAGCATCAAGGTTTCCAGACCTAACCCATTCGCTTCTCCCGGATTTAATTCTTCAGCTGCAGCTCTGTAGACAATGCTTCCACCTTTTTCCGGCCTTGAAATGCCAAAATACCTGCGTTGAGACGAGTGCGGAATCAATGCGTGTAATTTTTGATGTGCGGCCAAAGCCCCAGCCGGAAAAGAATCTGCCGTTATATAAAAGACAGATACCGCGTTTTCTAAAAAGTATGTTTCCATAATTGTTATTCTTTATTCAATAGAATACAATAAGAAGTTATCGTTTTTATTTTTCCTGTTTCAAACAGATAGGTATCACAATAATTCAGCTGCGTCTGTTTATGCTCCTTGTTTGTATATATGCAGATGCCTTCGATCGCGATCTTGTTTTTATCCTCAATGATATTCGTATTTGTTACAACAGAAGACGCCATTTCTATCAGCATTTTGTCGCAAAAATCTATAATAGTTGCCTTTCCTTTTAATACACGGTCTCCTATAATATGCCATTCAGCCTCATTTGCGAAATAGGCATAAACTTCTTTAAAATTGCCTTGAGAGAATTGTTCGCTTATTGTTCTGTTGCTTGTTTCCATAAATTACTTCTTTTGACCGGTACAAACATAATAGCATAATTTGTAAGTAAAGATGTGTAAAAACGACAAATTGACGGGTTGATTACGACAATTCTTTTCTTTTACTTTGTTTCATGAAAAATGTAACCATTTTAGTTCTTGAAACAGCCATCCCTGCTTGCATTGTGGATCCAAGGTATATGTTTACTGCAATCAACGATTTTTTTAAAATTGCAGAACTACAGCCTGCTTTTTCGGTTAAACTTGTCGGACTTACGAAAGAAGTACAGCTCCACGATGGTTTAATATCCATTCATACAGATGCTGTTCTAAAAGATATAAAGAAAACGGATTTGATTATTATACCTGCATTAAGCGGCAATATACAAGATGCGCTTAAAAAGAACAATGCTTTTATACCATGGATTGTTGAGCAATATAAAAATGGGGCAGAAGTTGCAAGTTTATGTATTGGATCGTTTTTACTGGCATCAACAGGATTATTAAAAGGAAAAACCTGCTCTACACATTGGTTGTTTGCAAATGAATTCAGAACCATGTTTCCGGATGTAATTCTTGCCGACGATAAAATTATTACCGAACAGAACGGCATCTATTCCAGTGGTGGAGCTACTTCGTATTGGAATTTATTATTGTACCTGGTAGAAAAATATACCAACCGTGAAATGGCGATCATGGCATCTAAATTTTTTTTATTGGAAATGAATCGCAATTCGCAAGCAGAATTTGTGATGTTTAAAGGGCAGAAAGACCATGAAGACATAGCTGTACTGAAAGCACAGGAATTTATTGAAGGCCATTATCAGGCAAAAATAACGGTTGAAGATTTGGCAGACAAATTTGGCGTGGGCCGCAGAACATTTGAACGGAGATTTAAAAAAGCTACTGCCAATACAGTAGTCGAATACATGCAGCGAGTAAAGATTGAAGCTGCTAAAAAGCAATTAGAATCCGGCAGAAAGACGGTGAATGAAGTAATGTATGATGTGGGCTATACAGATGCAAAAGCCTTCAGAGACGTATTTAGAAAAGTGGCGGGCATGTCGCCTGTTGATTATCGGAATAAATATAATGCGTTATAAATTCCAAATAACAACGTTCAAATTCCCAACAGACAAAGTTTACATCCGCAGTATTGTTAAGCCCTTTTGTAATTTATTTTTTGTTATTTGAAATTTTAGCAAAGCTATCCTATTCTCAATCCATTCTCCACCATCTTATCCGTAGTAAGCAATGTAATTTCTTTATTGTCTCCCAGTGCACCAAGAATCAGGCATTCGCTTTGAATGTTTGCAATTTGTTTAGTCGGAAAATTGACAACGGCTGCAACTTGCTTGCCGATGAGTTCTTCGGCAGAGTATAATACGGTAATTTGTGCAGATGTTTTTTTAATGCCCAGTGCGCCGAAGTCAATATGCAGTTTATATGCAGGCTTTTTTGCTTCCTGAAAAACTTCTGCTTGCATAATGGTGCCGACACGAATATCAACTTTTTCGAAATCGCTCCAGGATAAATTGTTATTACTGTCTGAACTATAATTCATTTGATTTTTATGATTGAGAATAATTTTCTCTGAATATGTTGTTCTTCGTGACTAAATTATTTTTCCAATTTATTAGCTGCGGCGCACAGACTAGCCTTCACACACTTGTTTAATCTGTTCCAGAATCGGATTCCAACCTTCACCTTTGTTATACACATCCTGATAGCGTTTCTCGCCTTCAGCAGCGCCTTCAAAGCCATCTTGTATAACGGTTAAGATTGTTTGTAAAGCTTGCTGCTCTAGCTTATATGTAACGTTCAAATGGTTTTCAGGAATGTCGGGGTAAGAGGCGAAAGGATCAAACACCGTATAAACGAGAAGCTTGCCTGGCTCGATCGTTTTAATTTTCCCTTTAACAAAAACCATTTCTTTGCCTTCGTAATTGCCTCTCCACAATAAGTCGCTGCCTACTTTCCAATCCGATACTGTTTCGCAGCCAAACATATATAGTTTGGTTTTTGTAGGGTTTACTAATGCATCCCAAACCGCCGTGGCTGCGGCATTGATCGTTATGGTGTTGGTTACTGTTTTTTTATTTTCCATGAATTTTATATTGTCATTAAATTATTCTTCGATAGTATTGTGCCGGTGCCCTAAATTACAGCTTTAACAGATGTGTTTTACTTAACGCCGTAATCTGATTCTTCGGTACGCCCGCTTCTTGTGCATACACATTCCAATTGCTTACTACGCTTATTATTCTTTCAATAATTTCCTTCGGCTTTTTGATGTTCATTTGTTTTGCCACTGTCAATAAATCTTCGTGCGTAATATCTTCCCGTTTTCCGTTTACAGCTAACTGATGTTTCGCTATCCATCTGTTTGATGGGTTATACGCATAACTAACGTCGTAGGCCGGAGACAAACTCCATGCTCCTGTTTGATTCATTAAAAAGGAAATGTTTTTTGTATGGTCATCTTGATTTCGAGCCACAACATTAAAAACCATACGTGTATATAATTGTTCTGCATCTGAATAGGGAAGACGTAATTGACGCATTGCCTGAAATACCTGTTCATAAGAATAGGCCTCCGGGTTGTTGTAATCAAAATGACAAAGCCCGCATAACGTTTGCATGTGTAGTTTGTCATTGTTGGCAACACGATCAAAGCGCTTGGTCATAAAATGCGCACGACCATGTTCCTCGAGTAATTTGCTTGGCATCATTACAATCCCGCAATTTACAGCCATTTTGTAATAAGCATACTCAATTCTTCCATAGCCTTTGGGGTCACCCAATTGCTCGTTGGTAACACCATCGAACTTGATCAGCCAATGTTCAAATCCTTTAGGAACATTTAATTGTCCTGAACGTACTTCGCCAGTCTGCTCGTTATAAGCAATCACAGCCTTTGCACGTGCACCGCCAGCCGATGTTCCCACTTTTATAATATCAGCAAATGTTTCGGCATCTTCTTTTGAAAGATGGCTATCCAAAGATTCTTTTATTGACAATGCTTTTTTCGATAATTCTACCAGAGCATCTATTTCTAAACCTATGGAAGGTTCTTTTTCATTCCGCTCTGTTGGTTCAAACTCCAATGCACCCATGCCACGCGTACCCATATAACACAGGCGTTCCACGGGGCTCATACTTGTTTTGTCACGCCCTTGTGAAGCCAGCCACAAATCAATTAACTGGTTTCCGAACCGATCCGGTAAAGCATCCGACAACAAACCGGGCAGCCCTTGAAATGTTTCTTTGGGTAAACGCGCAAACTGAAAAATATCGCCTTTATTTATATTCGCCAAAGGCATAGTTAATGGAGCAATATCCAAACCCGATTTCAGAAAGTTTGTTTCAAATTCAAATGTTGCGTAGCCTTTATCGTAATTCCACAGTACGGCACCTACATGTTTGCCCCATAAAAGAACATTCGCTACTACCATTCGCTTTCCGGTTTGTTTGGGGTGTTTTTACTTGATGCACGTTTACGCAATTTTATTTGCTGCTCTGCAACTAACAACGGACTGATTTCTTCTTTTACTACAAAGGCATCCAATAACTCTAAGTTATTTAACCCACGCAGCAGCTGAATCAGACTTAACAAATTGCTGATACGGCCATTTTCTATTTCGCTAATGGTACTGCGAAATAAGCCCGAGCGATTAGCAAGCTCCTGTTGTGTAAGGTTATTTTTTAACCGCATGCGCTTCAGTTGTTTGCCTATTTCTTCAATAATGGCCGAATCGCTTAATGCATACCAGTTATTTATGTTGCTTATATACGACATAGTATATGTAAAATGCATTTATTGTTGCTTTTACACAACAAATATACGAATTTATTTGAAAAAAGTTTTATTTTGTTGTTTATAGGCAACATTATGATACAGTAATTGAGTATTTGTTGTTTAGGAGCGACAAAAAAATGGTATTTATTATATTGATGCATATTGAAAAAGGGACTTATTGCTATAGCAGTGATAGTATCATATGATACTATCACATCATTTTATCTTTTTGTCTGAACGATGATTCGTTTGATTAAGGTGAAAGAAAAATGATTAAAAAAATCGCAATTCACATTTACATTTTAATGGACTGAATCTATTTAGCTCAGAAAGTATAGCCTTGGAAAAATCAGATCAATCATTCAAATCACAAGAATTATTGTTCAGACAAAAATCGGGAGATAAGAGAATGAGCAGGTATGTGTTTGGGATAGTCTGAACCTTGATCACATATTGTTTTTTAGACGATAAAAACTATCTTTAATAAATAAATTACTCTACATGCAGTTAAAAGAATTGAAACCCCGCAAAGCCCTTAATAAGGCATTTTTAAAAGTAAAACCAAACAGAACTGAGATAGAGGGTTTCAAAACAAATCTTATACAATTACTCGATTGCATAAACGATACTGAATCGGAAGAGTTTCATAAAAATCTCGTTTCTGATTTTTTAAAAAGAACCTATTACGAACCCAATCACTTCATCAATACCAAAGGCAGAAATGATCTTGTTATTCATAATGGTAATACGGCAAATACAACAGTTGGGGTAATTATTGAAGCGAAAAAGCCTACGAATAAAAGTGAAATGCTTACACTTGAAAAGCTGAATACAAAAGCTTTTCAGGAGTTGGTTTTATATTACTTACGCGAACGCATTACATGTAAAAATCTTGAAGTAAAACATCTGATTGCAACCAATATCAATGAATGGTTTATTTTTGACGCTACGGTATTTGATCGTCTTTTTGCTCAAAACAAAAACTTTGTAAAACAATTTACAGATTTTGAAGGCGGAAGATTGGCAGATACCAAAACCGATTTTTTCTACAAACAAATTGCAGAGCCATTCATTGCTGAAATAAAAACTGAAATAGAATTTACGTATTTCAACATTCAGGAATACCAAAAAGCGTTGCGCAATTCTGAAAAAGCAGATGACAATACGCTCATCGCTTTATTTAAATTGCTTTCTGCGGAACATTTACTAAAACTACCTTTTACCAACGATAGCAATAGTCTTGATAAACGCTTTTACAGCGAATTGCTGCACATCATAGGTCTTACGGAAACAAAAGACGGAAGTAAAAAACTCATTGAGCGGAACAAAGAGGGTGAACGAAACTCCGGAAGTTTACTTGAAGATACCATTATACAGTTGGATAGTCTTGATAAAATTTCCAGACTTGATAAACCATCACAATTTGGTGCAACACAACAGGAACGTCTGTTCAATGTAGGTCTGGAACTATGTATTACATGGATCAATCGTATTCTGTTTCTGAAATTATTAGAAGCTCAATTAATAACATATCATAAAGGGGATACTTCATTTGGCTTTTTAAATTTTGATAAAATAAAAAACTACGATGATCTCAATAGTTTATTTTTCCAGGTATTGGCTCGTAAATACGACGAACGGAATCAGGATGTAAAAAAAGCATTTGAAAAAGTGCCGTATTTGAACAGTTCGTTATTTGAGCCTACAGAAATTGAGCAGGTAACACTTTTTATCAGCAATCTGAAAGATGAAAAACAAATTCCGATACACGCTGCTACTGTACTAAAGAACGACCAAGGCAAAAAACGTACGGGGCAGCTATCAACGCTGGCTTATTTGTTTGAATTTTTGAATGCGTATGATTTTACAAGCGAAGGTGCAGAAGATATTCAGGAAGATAATAAGTCGCTGATCAATGCTTCTGTTTTGGGATTGATCTTTGAAAAAATCAATGGTTACAAAGATGGCTCTTTCTTTACACCGGGTTTTATTACCATGTACATGTGCAAAGAAACCATACGTAAAGCTGTTGTACAAAAATTCAATGAAACCAAAGCCTGGAATTGCAAAGACATTGAAGAGCTTTACGATAAAATAGAAGATCGTAAAGAGGCGAACGATATTATGAACAGCATAAAAATTTGTGACCCTGCTGTTGGTTCCGGACATTTTTTGGTATCGGCTCTCAATGAAATGATTGCTGTAAAAAACGATTTGAAAATATTACAAGACCGACATGGAAAACGTTTGAAAGAATACCATGTGGAAGTAGTAAACGACGAATTGATTGTAACTGACGAAGACGGAGTATTGTTTGACTACAATCCAACGAATAAAGAAAGTCAACGCATACAGGAAACGTTGTTCCATGAAAAGCAGACCATCATTGAAAACTGTTTGTTTGGTGTAGACATCAACCCCAACTCGGTAAAGATTTGCCGATTGCGTTTATGGATTGAGCTGCTTAAAAATGCGTATTATAAAAACACAACCGAATTAGAAACGCTTCCCAATATTGACATCAATATTAAATGTGGAAACTCGTTGGTAAGCCGCTTTGCCATTGATGCTGATCTGGGACTGGCGTTAAAGATGCATAAAAGCAAGTGGACCATTGACAGTTACCGGATGGCTGTTGACACCTATCGCAATGCCGAAAGTAAGGAGCAGAAAAAGGAAATGGAACGCTTAATAAATGATATTAAGTCGGATTTCAGAAGTGAGATAAATAAAAACGATCCGAAGCTTGCGAAGTTATATAAACTGAATGGAGAGCTGATTAAGCTTACCACACAAGAGAGTTTGTTTGGCATGAGCGATAAGGAGAAAAAAGACTGGAACAAAAACGTTGAAAAACTTACGCAGGAAACAAAGAAATTAGAGAACGAAATTGAAGAAATAAAAGCAAATAAAATTTTCGAAAATGCATTTGAATGGCGCTTTGAATTTCCAGAAGTATTAAATGACAAAGGCGATTTTATAGGCTTTGATGTGATAATTGGAAACCCACCGTATGTGACAAAATTAATTCAAGAGGAAATATTTTTTTATCAAAATAATTATTCCACTATCCAAGGAAAAAAATATGATTTATTTAGATTGTTTTATGAAAAAACAATTCCTCTTACAAAGAGCTTAGGCCTTCATACGTTTATTGTTCCAGATGTAATTTTAAATCTCCCACAAGCATCAATATTGCGTTCACATATCCTTGAAAAATATTCAATTATTAGAATCAATACAATTGGGCAGAATCCATTTGATGGCGTTCAATTGGAACCTGTGATTACTTTTATTAAAAATGAAGCTAAATCTTCGAATGTTGAATACTTCGATCTGCATTTAAATAATGAATTAAAAGTTGTTAAATCCGAGAATTGGAAAAATAATAATTTCGACTTCAATTTAAACCAAAATAATTTTACTGATAACCTAATTGCAAAAATAAAGTCAAATAATCTTACAATTAAGGATATTTCCATTTGGAAAAAAGGCCTAGGTGTTTATTCAAGACAACACCTTCTTTTAAAATTGTCGAATGAAGATGTTGAAAAAATTATGTCAGAAAGGCCTTGGACATTAGATTATAAAAAAGATGAAACATTTGGAATGGAACTAGAAGGCAAAGATGTTGGTCGATATGAGGTAAAATGGAATGGTAAAAAGTGGTTAAGCTATGGCCCGTGGCTTGCTTTCCAAAGACCAATAGAGTTCTTTAACGGACCAAGACTATTAGTCAGAGAAATTACAACAAGTGGTAAATATAAAGTCTTCTCATCATATGTAGAAGAAAAATATTATAATAATCAATCAATCAATGTTTAATGGAATTGCAAAACCTAATTCAGACTTTGATTTAAAATATATTCTATCATTAATAAATAGCTCCCTTTTTTCTTATTGGCAAATAGAGACCTCACCAAAAGCAAATAGGAAATTATTTCCAACATTATTAATGGAAACAATAGAGAATTTCCCTTTAAAAGCCGTTGATAAAAATGGCCAAGCTAAGTTTGTAAATATTGTAAATGAAATTATGAACTTGAAAAAAGATGGGCATGAAAGTGCTGCTCTTGAAAAACAAATCGACCAGCTTGTATATGAGTTGTACGATCTAACGGAAGAAGAAATAGCAATTGTAGAAGGCATATTGTAAAATTAATTGTTATAACTATTGTTATGTAAGAGGGCACAAAACTGTATATTTACAAATGATAACAATTGAACTAAAAGACAGTATTTATACAGATTATTCAGGCTATAAAAGATTAATTGATTTTTATCATGAAGCAAATAAATATAAAAATCAAACCATACATATTTGTATAGCAAAATTAGATTGGATAGATGCAAACCTCAGTGCATTGCTTGATGCTATTTTATATAAACTCTCAAAAGAGAATCAGCTTTGTTTCACGATAGACTTCGAGAAAGCAAAAACAAAATTTGATGTGCTGCTTAGAAATGGTTTTGTTAAGACAAACTCACCCATTATTGATAGCCAAAGAAGTACGCTGCCTAACATGCATTTTGAAATTGCAGATAGCAATACGTATATAAAATATTTAGAACAATGGTTATTGCATCATCGGGGCTTTCCTGAAAAATATGCGGCTTTAAAGGATTCATTGATCGAGCATCTAATTGAAGTGTTTTGCAATTCACATTATCATGCAGGAAGTGATTACCCATTTTTTGTATCTGGCCAATTTTTCCCAAGACAAAAATGCCTTATTTTTACTATGGTAGATCTAGGTGAAGGCTTTTTGCCTAAAATTTCCCAGGTTGAACCAACTATACAAAATTCTGTAGAAGCAATTCAATGGGCAATTAAAAAAGGGAACTCAACAAAACAAAAAATGGAGCAGATTCCAGGAGGATTAGGAATAAGCGGTCTTTTAAAATATTGCTCTGAAGCCAATGGAGGTATTCAGATTGTTACAGGAGATGGTTTTTGGAATTCTGAAGACTCTACATCAATCTTTGCTAAAGGTCGAAAAATAAATAAGCCTTTTGTAGGCACTACTGTTAATTTGTTTTTTAGATCATAACTGGTATATTTGTTATCATTCCATGTTCAAAACGAAACAATTAGCTATTTTTTTACGTTGTAAGTACTACTTGTTTATTTAATTTATTCGAAATATGAAACTATCCGTTTATTCAATTCTTAATAATGAATATGCAATCTTTCATAACGAAGGGTTAAATGTGTATTCGATTTTAGAAGAAAAAATTAGACGTAAAGAAAAAACAGAGCTTTCATTTGAGAATATTTCAAGATGTTCTTCTCAATTTTTAAATGCTTGTATTGGTAAGTTGTATTTGTTAAATAACAAAAACGACATGGATTTTTTATTGTCATTTTCAGATACAAATCCTCTTTTGGATTTAAAAATTACTGAAGTTATTGATAATGCGATTCATTCAAAAGATTATGATTCGTTAATTGACAATGCCCTTTGTTAAGCATTTTTAATATTTTTTATGTCTTATAAAATAAAATTAATCGATAACTGTACTATCGAAAACAGAAAATATTTTTTTGATGCCAATATTTGGCTCATGATTTTAAAACCAAAAATTACTCCTACACCACGAGAGCAAAAATATTTAAATTTTCTTGAGCGCTTTAAAACAAGTAATCAAAATCCTAAAATAGTTATTCCCTCTTTAGTACTTTCTGAGGTTATTAATAGATATTTGAGAGATGTAGGTATGGAAAGATATATCAAGAAAAAAAATATTGCAAAACCTACTCCTCCTGATTTTTACAAGAAACAATATAGACCATCCCAGGAATTTAAAAATGACTACCAATTATTATGTGATGATATAAATGACTTTAGTGTTTATTATGAATTCGTTTCTGACCAGCTTGGTGATCAAATCACAAGCGAAGATGTATTATTAAATCCGCCTAAAGGTCTCGATTTCAACGACCATTATTACTATTTATTAGCTAAAAAGGAAAACTACATTATTGTAACCGATGATGCTGATTTTTTTGTGGAAGATGTAGACATATTAACAAATAATATAACATTATACCAAAAAGGTAAGGACAGTGTTCTACCTAAAAAAGCTTAAGTACTTGTTTGCACTGAATCAGTCTTATATGCTTCTTAAAATCATAGTTCAGACAAAAAAAACGCCCCGAATTTCTCCGAGGCGTTTTGTCAATATACAATTTCAACTTTTACTTATGCGTAAACCGTATCAAGCATACCGTGGTCTTTTGCTTCCAGTTTCGTTGTGCCCATTAAGAACAAATCAACGTTACGTGCCGCTTCACGACCTTCAGAGATTGCCCATACAACCAGCGACTGGCCTCTGCGCATATCACCGGCTGTAAATACTTTATCTACATTTGTCTGATATTTGCCATTTGCTTTGATGTTGCCGCGTTCATCGTATTCAACACCCAATTCATTCAGCATACCTGCATGTTGTGGGTGTAAGAAGCCCATAGCTAATAAGGTCAACTCACAAGGGATCACTCTTTCGGTACCTGGCAATTCCTGGTATTTCGGAAGTTTGCTGTCCGGCGCCGTTACCCAGCCCATTTCAGCAATTTTTAAACCGGTTAAGTTACCGTTTGCATCCCCGATGAATTCTTTTGTAGTAATAGACCACAAACGATCGCAGCCTTCTTCGTGAGACGTAGACGTACGTAAGATCATTGGCCAGTTTGGCCATGGCGTCTGTTCGTTTTTCTCAGCAGGAGGTTTCGGCATCAATTCAAATTGTAAGATACTTTTCGCACCGTGACGGTTTGAAGTACCTACGCAATCTGAACCTGTATCACCACCACCGATTACTACTACATTTTTACCGGTAGCTAATAAGTCACCATTTTTATATGCTTCGCCTGTATGATCAATCTCAGGTTTGATGTTCGCAACACGTTTGTTCTGCTGACTCAAAAATTCCATCGCAAAATGTACGCCTTTGAATTGTCTTCCAGGGATCGGCAAATCACGACCAACCGTTGAGCCACCTGTTAATACAACCGCATCGAAATCTTTAACAATATCTTTTGCTTTGATGTTAACGCCAACGTTTGCATTTGTTTTGAATACAACGCCTTCTTCTTCCATCAATTTAACACGACGATCAATTACCCATTTTTCTAATTTGAAATCCGGAATACCGTAGCGCAATAAACCACCTACCTGATCGGCACGTTCGAATACTGTTACCGTATGACCCGCGCTGTTCAATTGAGCAGCAGCAGCTAAACCTGCAGGGCCTGAACCAACAACAGCAACTGTTTTACCTGTGCGTACTTTCGGCGGATTCGCTTTTAAGATACCTTTTTCAAATGCTGTTTCAACAATACTCTTTTCGATGTTTTCAATCGTTACCGGAGGTTTGTTGATACCAAGTACACAAGATGCTTCGCATGGCGCAGGACAAATTCTTCCTGTAAACTCAGGGAAGTTGTTTGTAGAGAATAAAATCTCTGCCGCTTCTTCCCAGTCGTTTCTGTATACCGCATCATTAAATTCAGGTATGATGTTACCCAGCGGACAACCACTGTGGCAGAAAGGTACACCGCAGTTCATGCAGCGTGCCGCCTGATTTTTTATCTGTGTTGCAGAGAAATCTAAATAGAGTTCTTTATAGTCTTTAAGACGTGCTTGCGGATCTCTTTTTCCTGGCAATTCTCTGCCGAATTCCATGAATCCCGTTGGTTTACCCATTGATTACGGCCTCCTTATTTCCTTGACTTTTTCTTTTTAACAAAACTGCTTTGTAATCCGAAGGCATTACTTTAACGAAATCCTTCACGGCACTATCCCAATTGCTAAGGATAGACTGCGCTACATCGCTACCTGTATATTTCAAATGATTTTCGATCATTGTTTTTAATGTTTGGTTGTCTTCGGCATCCAATACATCAAACTCAATCATTTCCATGTTGCAACGTGCCGGGAATGTTCTTGCTTTATCGTATACATACGCAACACCACCACTCATACCTGCAGCAAAGTTACGGCCTGTTTCTCCTAAGATTACCGCCAAACCGCCAGTCATGTATTCGCAGCCGTGATCACCTACGCCTTCAACAACCGCTTTCGCTCCGGAGTTACGAACGCAGAAACGTTCACCAGCTTGTCCTCTTATGTATGATTCACCGTTTGTAGCACCGTAGAATGCAACGTTACCTACAATGATGTTTTCACTTGGTTTGAACTTCGCTTGTTTTGAAGGGTACAAGATTAAGCGGCCACCGGATAAACCTTTACCCCAATAATCATTTGCTTCACCTTCTAATTCAAACTGAATACCGGGTGCTAAGAAACCACCGAAACTTTGTCCGGCAGAACCATTGAATTTATATTGGATCGTAGCATCCGGTAAACCCGCACCTTTATACTTAGTAGAAACTTCATAAGAAAGTAACGTACCTGCTGCACGATCTGTATTTTGAATGGTGTATTCACCTTTAACAGGTGTTTGGTTATCAAGGGCAGCCTTGGCATCTCTTACTAAAGAAAGATCAAGAATGGCATCCATTCCGTGATCCTGAGCTTCTGTTTTGTATAAGCCAACTTCCGGTCCAGCTTCTTCTTTATATAAGATTTTGCTTAAATCAAGATCCTTGAATTTCCAGTGTGTTAAGTCGGTACGTTTTTCTAAGTTCTGAACCTGACCGATCATTTCATCAACAGTTTTGTAACCAAGCTCAGCCATGATTTCTCTCATTTCTTCTGCAAGGAACGTAAACATATTCACTACGTGTTCAGGTTCGCCACTAAACAATGCACGAAGCTCTTTGTTTTGTGTAGCAACACCAACCGGGCAAGTATTCAGGTGGCACTTACGCATCATGATACAACCAACAGAAACCAATGCTGCAGTTGCAACACCAAATTCTTCTGCTCCTAATAACGCTGCTACTACTAAATCTTTACCGGTACGGATCTGCCCATCGGACTGAACCGTGATACGGCTTCTTAATTTATTTTTAACCAGTGTCTGATGGGCTTCAGCTAAGCCAAGTTCCCAAGGCAAACCGGCATGACGGATAGAACTGATCGGAGAAGCTCCGGTACCACCATCGTAACCTGCGATCAATACTAAGTCGGCGTGTGCTTTACTAACACCTGCTGCAATTGTACCAACACCAGCTTCAGAAACCAGTTTAACACTTACACGTGCTTTCGGATTTGAGTTTTTCAAATCGAAAATCAATTGTGCTAAATCTTCAATAGAATAAATATCGTGGTGCGGAGGAGGAGAGATCAAACCTACACCTGGCGTAGAGTGACGTACACGTCCGATCCAGTCATCAACTTTGTGACCCGGTAACTGACCGCCTTCACCCGGCTTAGCACCTTGTGCCATTTTAATCTGCAATTCGTCTGCATTCGCCAGGTAATAACTTGTAACACCGAAACGGCCTGAAGCTACCTGTTTGATAGCAGAGCGTTCCCAGTCACCGTTTGGCTTACGCTCAAAACGAATTTCATCTTCACCGCCTTCACCTGAATTTGATTTACCACCGATGCGGTTCATCGCTATTGCAAGTGTAGAGTGTGCTTCGTGAGAAATTGAACCGAATGACATAGCACCTGTAGCAAAACGTTTGTAAATGTTTGCTGCCGGTTCTACTTCATCAAGCGAAATAGACTCACGTGTTTGTTTGAATTTCAATAAACCACGTAGTGTGATTGCTTTCACACTCTGGTCATCAATCAAATTCGAATATTTCTTGAATACCTGATAATCACCTTTGCGACATGCTTGTTGTAGCAGGTGTATTGTTTGCGGATTGAACAGGTGGTATTCACCACGGCGTTTCCATTGATAGATACCGCCTACTTCCAGTTTCGGACGTGGTACAGGAACTTTCGGATATGCCTGCTGATGTTTGATCAGCGCTTCTGTTGCAATACCGTCTAAACTTAAACCACCAATTCTTGAAACAGTATTTGTAAAGTATTTATCAATTACTTCTGTACTGATACCTAAAGCTTCGAAGATCTGAGCACCTTGGTATGACTGAAGTGTAGAGATACCCATTTTAGAGAATACTTTCAATAAACCATTATCAATTGCTTTGATAAAGTTGTATGTCAATTTCTCTTCCGGCAATTCAGTCTGTAATTCACCGCTGCGTTTCATACCAATAATGGTTTCGAACGCCAGGTACGGGTTGATTGCAGATGCGCCGTAACCGATTAATGTAGCGAAATGGTGTACTTCCCATGCATCACCACATTCTACCACAATACCTACCTTACCTCGCTGACCTTCACGGATCAGGTGGTGATGTACTGCAGCAGTAGCTAATAAAGAAGGAATCGGAGTATGTCCGCTGTCAACTTTACGGTCTGTTAATAATATAATAGAGTAGCCATCATTTACTGCATCTGAAGCGTATTTGCAGATGCGTGTCAATGCTTTCTCAAGGCTGCCCGGCATTTCGTCTGCTTTGAATGTGATTTCCAACGCTTTTGTCTGGAAATGCTTATCATCTAACTGACGAAGTTTTTCTAAATCGTGATTTGTTAAAACCGGCTGGTGAAGTTCAACCATACGGCAATGGTATGGAGATTCGTCCAGCAAGTTTAATGAACCGCCTACATAAGATACAAGCGACATGACCATGCGCTCGCGGATCGGATCAATCGGCGGGTTTGTTACCTGTGCAAATAATTGCTTGAAGTAACTGGACAAGTGCATTGCCTGATCGGATAGAATAGCCAATGGCGTATCAATACCCATAGAACCCAGCGGTTCATAAGCAGTAGTTGCAATTTCAGCTAAGATCAAACGCAAATCTTCTGATGTATAGCCAAACACTTGTTGTTTTTTAAGCAAGGCAGCTTCGTCCGGTTGATTATATATAATCTGTGGTTCAGGCTGATCGCTTAATTTTATTTTGTTTTTTAACCACTCGCCGTATGGCTTGCGTGTACAGATGTCGTTTTTAAGTTCTTCATCACTGATGATGCGGCCTTGCTCAAGATCGGCCACAAACATTTTACCTGGCTGTAAACGGCCTTTTGTAACAACTTTAGACGGATCAACTTCAATTACACCAACTTCAGATGCCATGATAACAGTGTCGTCATCTAATAAGCACCAGCGGGAAGGACGAAGACCGTTACGGTCTAACGTTGCACCTACAATTTTACCATCAGTGAATGAAATAGAAGCCGGGCCATCCCAAGGTTCCATCATAGCAGCGTGGTATTCGTAGAACGCATGTTTTACTTCAGACATGGATTCGTTGCCGTCCCATGCTTCAGGCACAAGCATCATCATTACGTGTGGTAAATAACGACCGCTTAATACAAGTAATTCAATTACGTTATCTAAATTTGCTGAATCAGAGTTACCCGGATCGCAGATTGGCAAAAGCATTTCAATTTCTTCTTTTGTAAATACAGTAGAAGTTAATAATGCTTCCTGCGCACGAATCCAGTTCACGTTACCTTTAACTGTGTTGATCTCGCCATTGTGTGCGATGTAACGGAAAGGCTGCGCCAGTTTAAATGACGGGAATGTATTGGTAGAGAAACGGGAGTGAACAACCGCAAGAGCAGAAACCATTTCCGGTCTTTGTAAATCAAGATAGAATTGTTTTACCTGTGCGGTCATCAACTGACCTTTGTATATAATTGTTCTGGAAGAGAATGAAGCGAAGTAAAAACGCTGATTCACCACCTCATTATTTAATGTTTCTTTAACAATACGCGTAGAATAGTTGCGAAGCACATATAATTTACGTTCGAATGTTTCTACATCCTTTACGCTATCCGGACGCTTCACAAAGAACTGCTCTACTGAAGGTTCAACAGCAATGGCACTATCGCCAATCATTGAATCATCTGTAGGAACAACTCTATAGCCTAAAACCGCTAAGCCTAGTTTTTCTGCCTGACGGTTTAATATCTTTCTGCACTCTTCCTTCAGCTTTTCATCCTTCGGGAAGAATACCATACCGACACCATACTCGCCAAAGGCAGGCAACTTAATGCCACTTTTGACACATTCATCCACGAAAAATTCGTGGGGAACCTGAAGAAGGATACCAGCACCATCGCCGGTATTAGTCTCACAACCGCAAGCGCCACGATGTTCCATACGCTCAAGCATATGTAGGGCATTTGCAACTGTTTCATGAGATTTTCTACCTTTCAGGTTGGCTACGAAACCAATTCCGCATGAGTCATGCTCGAAACTAGAATCATACAGACCGGTTTGATTGTTCTCTCTCATCTACACTTTGTTAAAATAATTACTAGAACAGATACTGGGGTGTTATTGCTTTTAAGACCTGTAACAAATTTTAATTACATTCTGTTCTTCAAACTTTTGTACCGACTTTTAGCCTGTGGACAAAATATTGCGTTTTTAATTCAGAATTCAAATTTTTTCTAAAACATCTACCGATTATTCTTAGAATAGTACCAGAATAAATTGTTTTAGTAGGTTTAAACCACAAATCGACTTTAAATTTACATATTATTTGCGAAAAAAATAAACATATCCACCGAAAATAGTTTGAAAACGAGCTCCATGTAATGTTAAGGGGTATTTCACGAAAAAATTTGTACGTATTCGAAGGTTTCTATCAAAAAAAGCGTCGGCAAAATAGTACATTTATTATGACTTAAAATTTACAACGCGATGAAAATCCATTTTATCCTTTTTCTTTTTTCAAATCTTGGGTTTGCACAATTTCCTAAAATTCCGGGATCCATCGGTGGCGTTTCAACAACCACAATTATCAGTAAAACAAAAAATGTTCTTATTACTCAGCTTGATAAGAGCAAAACAGAATATGACACAACAAGCTTTAATTATGCCATTTCTTTAAGTGATAATGCCGGTTTATACGAAAACGAAGAACATTGGCTGCGCAATCAAAAACTATTTTCAGATGTATTGAAGCAAAGTGACGGCACTTCGCTCACACCCCTACAGCAAGCCGAACGAAATAATGAAGTAGGCGAAATGATGTACGCATCAAACAAATATACTTCCGCAGAAAAAACGTTCTTCTCTTCCAAACTCCTTTTTGAAACAAACAGTCTGACAAGCGAAACAAGTTATAGCAAGGTTATTTCAAATATCGGATTGCTATATCATACTACAGGCCGCTATCTCAAAGCCGATGAGTATGAAAAGCAAGCAATTGCTCTTCGCAAGGAACAAACCGGAGAAGGAAGCATTGCCTATGCCGCATCCATAAACAATTTAGGTGTCTTATATAAGGACATGGGAAAATACACTGAAGCTGAAAAGCTGCTTGAACAGGCAATACAATTGAATAGTATAAATCCCGGAAAAGAATCAGCAGCCTATGCTATCACCCTGAATAACCAAGCAATGCTTTATGAAGAGATGGGGCGTTTTCAGCAAGCGGAACAGATGCTGCATGAAGCATTGAAAATTGCTTCAGCTGTATTGACAGAAAAATCCACGAATTATCAACGGTTGCTTATAAACCAGGCATTGCTGTTTCAAGGCATGGGTCAATATGAAAAGGCAGATGAAATTTATAAGAAGGCAATTTCCATCAAAGAAAAGCGGCTCGGCACCAGCCACCCGGATTATGCGCATTTATTAAATCTTCAGGCAGAACTTTATATGCTTATGAAGAAAACAACAGAAGTTGAATCACTGTTAAAGAAATCGGCAGATATTTATTTGAAAAAATTTGGCCCGAACCACCCTTCCTATGCAAGTGTATTACACAACCTTGGAAACTACTACCGCATACAGGATCAGCAAGCAAATGCATACACAAACCTGAACAAGGCACTTGCCATACGTGTACAGGCATTGGGTGATGTTCACCCGAATGTACTGCAGACAAAAGAATCTATTGCGTTACTTGACTGGCAGGCAAAAAAATACACGACTGCAGCTGCAGGTTTTCAAACGGTTTTAGATCAGGACATGATTTTAATCAACGAAGACTTTTCAGCATTAAGTGAGGCTGAGAAGGCGCGTTTCTGGGATAAGATTCATCCGCATTTCGACCATTATGCGGCCTTTGTTACCGATGCCTATTCACTGATTCCTGAATTAACAGGGCAACTGTATACATATCAGTTAGCAACCAAAGCACTATTGTTAAATGCCAGCAATAAAATCCGTCAGCAGATTTTAACAAGCGGCGATGCAGGCCTTATTAAAGACTATCAGGAATGGCTCGACACAAAAGAAAATCTATCACGCTTATACAGCATGTCTAAGTCAGATTTGACCGAACAGAAAATAAATCTGGATTCGATTGAACGTGCTGCGAATACACAAGAGAAAAATTTATCCGAGCGCTCAAATATTTTCCGTTCAGGTTACACAAGTTCAATTATTACCTGGAAAGATGTACAAAATGCGCTATCCATTGATGATGCTGTGGTTGATCTGATACATATAAACAAATTCAACAAAGAAAAAACAGACACGATTTATTATGGTGCGTTGGTATTAACCAAAGAAATGAGTGCACCGCAATTTGTTGTTTTGAAAAATGGCAATCAACTGGAGAAGCGCTATCTGGCATATTATAGGAATTCTGTAAAGGGCAAAACGGTTGACGAGTATTCCTATGCTCAATATTGGGAGGCAATTGATAAAACAATTGGCATTAAGAAGAACGTGTATGTATCGATGGATGGCATCTATAGCCAGATAAATATCAGTACCCTGCGGATGGGTGACGGCTCGTTTTTACTCGACAAGAAAAATTTTCTGCTGGTATCAAATTCAAAAGATATCTTAAAATTGAAAACAGTTGTTGTTAAACCTATAGCTGCTACGGCAACACTTATAGGCAACCCTGTTTTTGGTACAAATGGAACAATAGCAGCATTGCCCGGAACAAAGATTGAAATAGAATCAATTAAAACACAGCTTGTGGCCAAGGGGTATAAAGTAACAACTTTTGTACAGTCAGAAGCTACGGAACAAAATATCCGTAAAGTATCAAATCCCAAAATACTGCATATTGCTACACATGGTTTTTTTATAAAAGAGACTGCAGGCGAAGAGAAAACAATGGGTGTTGAATCAGAACATTCAGCACTAAACCCAATGCTGCGTTCAGGTTTACTACTTACAAATGCTGAAGCTGCTATAGAAGGTAAGTCTGAATATGGAATCTTAACAGCCTATGAAGTAATGAATTTAAATCTGGATCAGACGGAGATTGTTGTAATGAGTGCGTGTGAAACAGGTTTGGGAGATGTGAAGAATGGAGAAGGCGTTTACGGATTGCAACGCGCATTTCTTGTTGCAGGTGCTGATGCATTAATCATGAGTCTTTGGAAAGTGAACGATGACGCAACACAAAAATTAATGGCAAGCTTTTATAAAAATTACCTGATCTTAAATGATAAGCAAAAGGCATTTAAAGCTGCACAGACAGAATTGAAAGGAATATATAAAGAACCGTATTTCTGGGGCGCATTTGTTTTGGTGCAATAATGAGTCAAAAGAAAATATCCTGCCCTTCTTCGAGCTCTTTATTAATCGTTTTTAAAACATCATCAATTTCATGGGATTGCTTTTCGATCTGATCAAATAAAAAAGGATAATCAACATCAGACTGCATTTTTGCTAATTGAAGCAAACCTAAAATACGAGCCAATGGCCCTCTTACATGATGGGCATTGGCAAAGGCATATTTGACCAAATACGCATTTTTACTTTTAACATTATTGGTCCGTTCCTCAACAATCTGTTCAAGGTGTGCATTGATCTCATTCATTTGATTTTCACTTTCGATCAATTCTTTATTTTGCAATTCCATTTTGATACTTTTTTCGATCAACTCTTTATTGATCAAACTTAGTTCGGAATGGATAGAATCATATTTGTCTTTAAACGCACCAGCTGAATAGGTAATAATAAAGTACGCTGTAAAGTAAACAACAAACATAGTTACTACTTCGCCGGTATTAGGTTTTAAATAAAGTGTTGGATTTTGAAATTGGAAAAAGAAAACGGTAGAAAGACCTATTACAACATATAGATGCATGAGTTTTCTTCTTATTCCATCCAGTAAAATCGAAATGGAAAACCCAACTGCAATAACAGCAGCCATAGAGGCCGTGGTGGCCTGAACGGAAAAAATACTTGAATAAAAAAGAGTTAATAGAGGGATAGATGTTGAGACAATAACCGAAGCATTATATTTATTTTTGGCAGAAAGTAAAAGTGCAACAGCTAGGCTGACTAGAATCATAAAATCAACAATCCCATCAATTCCTCTCATTATACTTTCCGGTTTAAAAATAAAATCGAAAAGGGTTATTAATATTGTTCCAATGAAAGATATTCGTAAAATTATTTTTAGAAAATACGCCTCAATTCTTCTATCTGATTTCATTTAAATAAAACGTTAATTAAAAATAACAATTGAATAAAAATGTAACATAACATCATATATAACTAGCTGGTTTTAGATATTAAATGTACATGAGCCTTTTTACGTAATTTGTTGATTAAAGTTAACTTTTGAATAACAATAAGGTAAATAGAAAATAATATTTACGCAACCCCCTATTAATAAGCATTTTTTATTTTTAACAGATGTTAAGAAGCCTCACCAAAGAAGATAGGATCTTCATTCCGGTGCTCCTGATAGCTTTGGCTATTTATACCATTAACCTAGGGGTAATGCCCTTGCTGGCCGACGAACCAACAAGGGCTGTTGTGTCTTTAGAAATGGTGCTGAGTGGTAATTATATTGTCCCGTCCATTGCTTCAGAGGCGTATCTGAACAAACCGCCGCTATTTAACTGGATTGTAGCATTCTTTATGCATGCCGCAGGAAACTTTTCAGAAGGGGATTTAAGGATTATATCGTTAAGTGGTTTTTTTGCCATAACAATTCTGCACTATGTAATTGCATCAAAGTATGTGTCAAAGCAAAACGCTTTATGGAGCAGTCTGGCATTTTTAACTTGCGGAAGAATTATTTTTTATGATTCTATGATGGGTTATATCGACCCGATTTTTTCATTCATTGTATTGCTAAATTTTTATTGGATTTTGATACAATCCAACCAATCCTCAAATGCAAAAACGTTCTTAATTTCTTATCTCTTATGTTTCATCGCTTTTTTCCTGAAAGGCTTGCCAGCCTGTACGTTTCAGCTATTTACACTGGTGGCGGCATTTGGGTATCGAAACAAATTTAAGTCATTATTTAGCCTTGCCCATCTTTGCGGGATTAGTTTATTTGTTCTGTGCCTATCAGTATATTATTATGAATATGGTGCGTATGCAAGCATTCAACCATTGCTAAATGCGGTTGTTGAGCAATCAACTCAGCGCACGCCTTTATCTACAAAGATTGGAGAAACATGCTTACACATCATTCAATTTCCGTTTCAATTTCTGATTGATTTTATGCCTTTTAGTCTTTTATTGTTTTTCTGCTTTAGAAAAAACATACTATCAATTTTGAAAGAAAATGATTTTGTATTTACAGCACTGATTATATTTTCCGCAAATATCTGGCTGTACTGGCTCTCTGCAGAAACACGGGCCAGGTATTTATTTATGTTTCTGCCTTTATTTTTCACGATTGTGTTTTATGCGTATGAAAAATTCAAATCCGAATTTTTGGAAAAAGGCATCAGAATAACGACGTATCTAATGCTTTTTGTTTTGATTATTATTTTGGCAGTAACACCGTTTCTGAGGCGGTTTAATTTTATTGAAGACATTACCTTTATCTCATGTGCTTCAATTATCGTATGCGCTGCCATAAGCTATATCCTATTTAAAAGAAAGATTTCGGCTTTAACAGGAGTTGTTTTTATGCTGCTCTTGCTTCGATTGGATTTTAATCTTTTAATTCTTCCATTACGCAAAAAAGAATCTCCTGAAAGCATTTATAAATTGACGGGCAAAAACATTGCACTTCAAACGAAAGGTAAAAAACTCTATTTGCTTCAGGGAGCACCTATTAATCACGACATTTTATATTATGCAACAAAAGACCGGAAGGCTATTATCTCTACAGTTAAAGCTCCTGTAGTAGATGAGAATGCCTACTATATCTGTACGAGAGAACAGATGCAGTTTTTTTCATTGAATTCGGTTGAGGCATTTGATGTGTCATATCAAGACATGCAACTTTTTCTGGCAGAAAAATGAAAAGGCAGATTCAACCATACGGCAAACTTCTGATAAAATGTATTTTTACAATAGGAGTATTATTCTTTGTTTTCAGACAAATTCCGTTAACGCGCCTGGTGTCTTTGATCGGATCTGTTAATCTTAATTACATAGGCCTTGCTGTTATATTTTTTATTGGTTCAAAAATTCTTTCATCGTTTCGGCAATTTGAAATATTTAAAAATGAAAATGTCACAGTAAATAAAGCGTACAATCACAAATTGTATTTACTCGGCATGTTTTACAATACGTTTCTTCCGGGGGGTATAGGTGGCGATGGGTACAAGATCATTAAAATTGAAAAGGATTATGGATATACATATAAGCAATTATTAAAAATAGTTTTTTTAGATCGTTTAAGCGGGCTTGTTGCGTTATGCAATATTTTGATTGTGCTATTATTAATTGTTTATGCGAATAAGTATTCAGCAGTGATTTTAGCAGGGGCTATTCTTATAAATATTATTTTTTACTATTTGATCATTAATAAAAAAGTATCAAAAACGATTTATACAAGAAAAACAGAACTGTTGTCGTGGGGTGTGCAGTTGATGCAGTGTGTCTCCGCCTGTTTTATATTGCTGTCGCTGGGTGTTCATGAACAGCTGGATATATATATATTCCTGTTTTTGGTTTCGTCTATTGCAGCATTATTCCCTTTAAGTATAGGAGGTTTAGGAGCGAGAGAGTATACGTTTCTGATTGCAGCTTCTTATTTCTCTATTGATTCAGAAAAGGCAGTCTGTGTTGGATTACTTTTCTATTTGATATCACTGCTTGTTTCCTTGTCAGGAATATACTACGTATTTAAACCCATTATAAAACAATCTGGTTATGTCCATTCATAATACGCTTATTAAAAAAATTTCTGTTGTTGTGCCAATATACAACGAAGAAAAAAACATACCTGAGTTGTGCAGCAGATTGCATCAGGTACTTTCTGTAATGGATTATAAATTTGAAATCATTCTGGTGAATGATGGCAGTGTCGATCAATCCGCTAAAGTGATTTCAGAAATGAGCTTGATTTTTCATGAAGTCAAGGGTATTGACCTTGCCGGAAATTATGGACAGACGATTGCGTTGCGTGCCGGTTTTGAATTAGCAAAAGGAGAAGTAATTATTGCGATGGATGGAGATTTGCAACACGATCCGAATGATATATTTCGTTTCATGCAAAAAATTGAAGAGGGCTATGATCTGGTAGGTGGTTCAAAAGAGCAGAGACCTGACGGATGGTTAAAATCAATGCTCTCTCGTTTGGCTCATAAATTTATCAGTAAGCTGGCACAGGTAGATATGAGTTATTTTGGTGCTACCTATAAGGCTTATCGTTCTTATCTGTTGAAACATTCTAATTTATTGGGAGACAGCCACCGGTTTCTAGGTGCTATCGTTGCACGCAAAGGTATTCGTTATACAGAAATTCCCATTACCATTCACGAACGCATGTATGGTACAAGTAACTATAAAATGACCAAAGTATGGAAGGTGTTGCTTGACCTGATCTTCCTGAAATTTTTTGTTTCATATTTAAAAAAACCATTCCGCTTATTTGGGAGTATAGGCTTTGTGCTTTTCTTCATCGGTTTTATTGGAGTAGTTTCCATCGGTATTGGGAATATCTTTTTTGGGCTTAATGTCAAAGAAGATTTTCTTGTAGAATTTTTTTCTTGTGCAATATTAATTCTGATGGGCATGTTGTTTTTAAGCATTGGTGTTTTAGCAGAAGTTGGTGTGTACAATTATTTCGGACAGAAAAAAATGTCGCCCTATTCTATCCGGAAGATTATCATGAAGAATCATGCGAAAGAAACTAATTTTTAATGCCGACGATTATGGCTGGGATGCGGATGCAAGTACTGCTATTCTTGATTTGATTGAATCTGACAAATTAAAAAATGTTACAGTTCTTGCAAATCATTGTGATGCTATTGCACTTAAAAAAATTGCACAACACAATGCGCATATTTCTATCGGGTTACATATTTGTTTGAATGAAGGATCACCTTTAGTAAAAAACACATTGTCTTTGCAAAATCCAAGAGGCCAATTTCATACTTCTGAAGAGTTATTTAAAAAGGCTCTGTTAAATAAAATCAAATACGAAGATATATTGAGAGAGATTAAGGCTCAATATTGTCTGTTAAAAGAGTATGGTATAGATGTGACGCATGCAGACAGTCATCAACATATTCATCAATACCCGATATTGAGTGCGATGATTATGCAAGCACTTAAAGACACCGCAATTACCCGGGTAAGAAACTGCAGACCGATTTCTATCTATGATAAAAGAAGAGTTATTGTAACAGCTTTTTGCTTGCTTACACAAAAGAGAATAAATCTGTTTACTCATCCGGATGTTTTAGTTACGGATTTTACCAATACAAAAATAAATATTGAAAAACGTGTGCCTGAAATATTAAAAAGAATTGCATCCTCAAATTATAAAACAATAGAGTGGATGTGCCATCCCGGCATTAAAAACCGTACTGGTTCATATCTTCAACGAGAAGAAGAATACACTTTTTTAAAGCAGGCAGATTGGAATATTCTTTTAAAGGAGCTTCCCATTGAATTGGGGCAGTATAAGTTTTTAGATCTACCCTAAATGTTATTATTCTACTAACTGTTTCGTATAGATTATATCAATTGAAAAGCTTTGTCCCTATATCGACCCCATCGGTGTCGGATATTTATAGAAGAAGATATAACAGGTTAATACGCGCAATACCGAAGGTATTATTTTTTCTAATACAATACCTTCGGTATTGTGCGTATTTTTTCTAATCTGATTTTGTTCTATAGCTATGTGGCCCCGATGGGGTCATAATCTATTTCAGCTATAGCTTATGCCTACCGTTTTCTATGAGTTTATTTTTAAAGTCTCCACAAAAACAATATTATTTATCGGGCAGTATAAGTTTTTATAAAATCAACACAACCAGTTTGGCAATGCCTCAATGCGCATGTATTCATTGGTTGATGGATGTGTAAATTCTAATGCATAAGCATGTAATGCAATAGAATTGGGTGCATACTCAACAGATGAACCATATAGGCTATCACCTAAAATGGGAGTGCCCGCAGCGGCTAGCTGTGCACGTATTTGATGATATTTCCCGGTGTGCAGTGCAATATCCCACAATGTATATTGTTCTTTGTACGGGGATGTTGAATAACTCAAGGATACCTTATCTGCATTTGGATGTTCATCTGCATATATAATGGCTTTCTTGTTTTTAGCATCTTTATACAGCCAATGCTGCAGCGTTGCAGCTGACTGCTGAGGTTTTTCAAGGGTTAGGGCCTGATAGAATTTCTTAACCGTACGTTGTGCAAACTGTTCGCTCAAATGCTTTAGCATGGATTTCTTTTTTGCAAACAATACAATACCGCTTACTGGTCTGTCAAGCCGATGAATATGTTGCGCATACACTTCTTTATTGGGATGAATGGATTTTTTAACGTATTTCTGTACCTGTTGCAATAAATTCGGATGGCCATTTCTATCCGGCTCTACCATGAGGCTGCAAGGCTTATTTAATACTAAAATAAAATTGTCCTCGTAAAGAATATGATCAGCAACATTTATAATAATTGACATGTGTTTATGCAGGGGTTAATGAACGGCATTTAATAATTGCATGTATGCCAAAGCACTTTCTTCAGAGGCTTCCGGACCGTTTGCCGTCAGTATTAAACCGTCTATCACAACTTTTTCATGAGCCAAAGCTATAGCACCTGCTTCAATAGCCATTTTAGTGAATACACCGTCAGAGTCAAACCCGGTTGATTTTTTATTTTTCAATAAACCCCAGTGCAGAAAATTTCTGGGTGCGGCACAGATGGCAGCAATGGGTTTGTTTAAATCAAGAAATGCCTGAAAAACAGCTTTCGCTGTTTCATTATGTAGATATTCAGAAGAGCCTGCTCCTCCCACGAAATAAATTCCATCAAATTCGGCAGCGTGAACATCTTCAATCAACAGTTGATTCTGCACTAAAAAACCAAAACGTCCGCTGGATTCCATAGAAGTCGAGGCCGTATGTATTTCTATTCCTGCCTGTTCAAAAAAAGCCTTTGGAACAATATATTCGCAGTCGCGGAAGCGTTGTGAAGCGAGCAGCATTACAATTTTCTTCTTCATTTGACAGAGGTTTATAGGGATCCTTTCAAAGAAATTTTTGCTCAAATATACCTACTATTCATCAAGATAAGTTGATTTTTAAGGGTATTACGTGTCTATAACATTGTTTTTGCTGTGCAATATCATTATTTGAATTATGCCCAAGTAATCAGCCTATTACAACCCTTTTTGAAGATATTCATCGCATTAATTCTTACATAGTTACAAATCCTTCATGCTTTTATCGTAAATTGTAACGCCGATTATAAACAATTTTCAACTTATTCGTAAAAAATGTCTTCGACTACACGTTTAAAATTTATCGACACCAAAAACTCTCAGTTCTTTGCAACTGTAAAGCGGAATGTCGATCAGTACTTTAAGGAAAAAAACATTTCGAAAAATGCCAATGCTTTAATGATCTTTAAGAGCATCTTTTTTTTCGGAGGTGTTTGGGTGTTTTATGCGTTAATAATGACGCAGCATTATTCATTAACGGTGATGCTTCTTTTGGCAATGCTGATGGGCGTTTTTAAAGCGGCCTCTGCATTTAATATTTCTCATGATGCCATGCATGGATCGTATTCTTCTAAAGAATGGGTAAATAATTTATTAGCATATACATTTAATATTTTAGGCGCCAACATTTCTGTTTGGGTGGTGAGCCATAATATTGTTCATCATACATTTACCAATATAGAAGAGCATGATGAAGATTTAATTATTGCCCCGGGTCTGATCAGGCTTACAGAGGGAGATAAGAAATCAAAAGTACAGCGCTTCCAGCATCTGTATGCATTTTTCCTGTATGGTTTTGCAAGCCTTTCATGGGTATTGCGCAAGGATTACATGAAAATGTTTCAGGATAAAATCGGTCAGCATGTAACCAACCATTATACTACCAGAGATTATGTTGAGCTGTTTTTATACAAAGCAATTAACTATACAATATTTATTGTAATACCATTGGTGGTTTTAGACATTACATGGTGGCAATTTATTATTGGCTTTGTAGCTATGCACTTTGCTATGGGCTTTACACTTGGCTTGGTGTTTCAGTTGGCGCACGTAGTGGAGGAAACTTCTTTCCCTGCAACAAACGAAGCCGGAAATATTGAAGAAGCCTGGGCGGTACACCAAATGTGTACGACTGCAAATTTTGGAATGGATTCATTCCTTACAAGTTTCATTTGCGGAGGCTTGAATTTTCAGGTAGAACATCATTTGTTCCCAAAGGTTTGTCATATACACTATCCGGCCATTTCTAAGATCGTTAAAGAAACGGCGGAGTCTATGAATGTTCCTTATTTGTATAATGACACATTCTTTACAGCATTGAAATCACATTACCAGGTATTGAAAAAATACAGCGAGCAGGCTGCTTAACAATGCAGCGATCGTTTAATGAAAAAGGGTGTGTCAGAATTTCTGACACACCCTTTTTCATTTCTATAATCGGTGATTAAATAACTCTTCTACAGGATATATTCATCGATTTTGCCATTGCTTCTTTTAACTGAAGCAATGGGTTTATAAATGGTATTCATCAATCACACGTAGTATTTCTGCAACACCCCATGCCTGAGCTACGCAGCCTCTTGGGTGGTGCGGTGCATCGCCATCAAATATTTCAGAAACACTTCCGATACAACTTTCTTCCAGGTGGTAAGCAAAATTATGAATAACTGTTTGGCTTAAACGATGGGCATGATCACCGCTTACGCGCATCATAACATCTACATAAGCACCCAATAGCCAGCTCCATACGGTACCTTGGTGATAAGAAGCATCACGTCTTCTCCAATCGCCCTGATAAATGCCATAATAGTTATGATCCTGCGGACTCAAACTACGCAGACCAACAGGAGTGTATAGATGTTCTTCCACACAATTAAAGACAGACTGAGCTTTGTCGCCTTCAACTAAAGGGAAGGGGAGGCTTATCGCAAAAAGCTGATTTGGGCGGATACTGTTGTTTGGCTGGTTGTTCTCATCAATCAGGTCATATAGATAACCACCATCCTGATACCAGAATTTCTCTTCAAAAGATGCTTTTGTTTTTTGTGCAGCAGCTTCAATTGCTGCAGCATCCTGCCCTTGATTGTTTTCTTCTAACAGAAAAGCAAATATCTTTAAGGTGTTATACCATAGAGCCTGAATCTCTACAGGTTTGCCCATGCGTGGTGTTACAACCCAGTCGCCAACTTTGGCATCCATCCAGGTTAATTGCTGCCCGTTTTCACCTGCATATAATAAGCCATCTTCAGCAACTTTTATGTTGTATAAAGTGCCCTTAAAATGATAATCGATTATGTCTTTTAATACAGGAAGTATCTCATTTAAAACAAAACTACGATCCTGGGTAGTTTGCATATATCTGTAGATGGCAACAAAGAACCAAAGTGTTCCGTCAACATTATTATACTCCGGCGCTTCATCTCCATCCTTAAAACGATTTGGAAGCATGCCGTTTTTAACACTTTCGGCGAATGCTTTGATGATCCGCTTTGCATCATCAAATTTCCCTGTAGTAAGGCATAGACCCGGCAATGAAATCATCGTGTCTCTTCCCCAGTCGGTAAACCAGTGATAGCCCGCAATTACTGTTTTTAACGATTGCGAACGCTGAACAATAAACTGATTTGCAGAAAGCGTTAATTGCTGTACAATTGAATTGTTCGACTTTCCTTCCAGCAATTGTAATCGTCTTTGTCTTTCCTGCTCATAAAGATGAAAAGCATCTCTGCCTGCAGGATTGCTGGTAGAAAGAATTACTCCGAAAGAATCTCCGGCATTCAGCGTTAGTGAGAATGTACCGTGGTTAAACAGATCTTCTTCGCACTCTAAGCCACGATAGCGCTCTATGGCATAGTCAAATTGAAAAAACCAGTTTGGATCTTCGCGTAATGTTGCGTTTGGAATAGAAATGAAAATTTCAGGACAAGATGGGTATGGCTGTGTAGAGAATATGCCGTTTTCGAATACGCAGGTTTTGTTGAATGCGTCATTCGCTTTATGTAAAGAATGATAGTCTCTGCCGGATAGTAAGGGTAATAATTTGAATGTGAATGAAGATGGTGCCTGCAATACATTGTAAATAATTACGGTTGTATTTTCTTCGTACAGCATGGCAATTGTTTTTTTAATAATTACGCCATTTGCTTCGTACGTAAACTCAGGGAAAAGATCTTTCTTAAATTCTGACAAGTGCACATAGCCCTGAGGTGAAAGTGCTTCACGGTATTTATTTGTATTAAGCTGTATCCATTCATCATTCAAAACAATGATTTCATCTAATTTGGAGACAAGAACTGTGCGTTCAGTAGGCGGTTTTACTGCGGCAATTAATAAACCATGATAACGGCGTGTATTGCATCCGCTCAACGTACTTCCTGCCCATCCGCCAAGACCATTGGTTTCGAGCCATTCAGATCCTTCCCAGATTTTCCCGGATGAAGAGCCGTAAAAAAGTTTGTGAACATCGTTTTGAATGGCTGTTTTGTCTAATCGTAGCATAGTAAATGAGCTAAAAGGTAGGCTTAATACAATTCTTAATATATGGATTCCCGACTTGAATGAGATTGCTGAAATGGTATAGCAATCACGAATGAACCTCTTGCGAAGGTAAACTATATTTTAGATAAAAGTATACTCTTAAAAGTGAAAAATAATAAAAAAGTTAAATGATCGAAATCAGTTAACAAAGGTTATAAGACTATTTAGCAAACCAAAGTTTAAATTCAATATTCCTTCAGAATTGGCGATTGTTACTTACTCTTTAACAAACTCTCCATACCAGATACCTGATTCTTTTACCACTCTTCGCTGAGATTTGAAGTCTGTGTATATCAGACCGAAGCGTGGGTGGTAACCTTCTGCCCATTCAAAATTATCTGTCCAGGTCCACACAAAATAGCCATCAACTTTAGCCCCTTCTGCACGTGCGCGCAATACCTGTTCAATATGGTCCTGCAGGTAAATGGTACGCATGTGATCTGAAATAATTGTATCGTGCTGTTTGTCCTCAAACGCGGCACCGTTTTCAGTAACAAGAATTTTCTTTATTCCGGAATATGAATCAAATTTCTTAATCATGTGATAGATTGATTCCGGATATATTTCCCAGTTCATTAATGTATGCGGCACATTTCGATTTGGAGCAGTTATTAACCGGGCATTCAGATAAGGAGTGAACCAGGAATATTTAACCAGTTCCCGGGTATAATTTTGCACCCCGATAAAATCAAAATCGAAACGCATTTTATATTCATCTCCCGGAAGAATGTATTGATGAATGTTGCGCAACGGTTTTAATGTATCAACCGGATAGCCCATGCCTAAGGTTGGCTCAATAAACATTCTGTTCAGCAAGGCATCTACTTTATGGGCTGCTATATGGTCTCTTTCAACATCTCTGTATGGTTCAATATGAGAGCAGGAGAATGTTGTACCTACTTCAGCATTCGGGTAAATGGATTTAATTGTGCGGGCACCTTCGCACATACTTAATACCGCATGATGTATGGCAGGCAGAAAATTTTTCATTCCACGGCGACCAGGGGCATGCAGCCCCAGGAAATAGCCCGCACCTACAAATACCATAGGTTCGTTCATTACCATCCAGTGTTGCACACGGTCACCGAAACGTTTTACACAAATAGCAACATATTCAGTGAACCAGTTTACAACCTCTCTGTTTGTCCAGCCGCCTTTATTTTCAAGTGCCTGCGGAAGATCCCAGTGATAAAGAGTCACCCAGGGTGTGATGCCATATTTCAGGCAGGTGTCAATAAGACGATCGTAGAAAGCAATACCCGCGTGATTAATTTCACCGGTTCCATTGGGTAATATGCGCGACCATGAAATAGAGAAACGGAAATGCGTAATACCCAAAGATTGCATCAGTTTCAGATCGTCTTCATACCGTGAGTAAAAATCGCAGGCAATGTTTGCATTTTGCTTGCCACGAATCTTGTGTTTCTGTTCGTTGGTAAAGGTATCCCAGATGGATGGCCCTTTGCCGTCAACGTTATAAGCACCTTCGGTTTGATAAGCAGAAGCAGAAACCCCCCAGACAAATGTCTTGTCCAGTTGGTTTTTATAATGCTGTAACGCAGATGTATCGTTGAACAAAGATGATTTAGGTTCAGAAAGTATCATACGTCAAAGTCAAGTTCCTTCTCCCATTTTTGTGCAATCTCTAATGTATTATCGGAAGGCTTATATTTTGCAAGTATCTGATCAATGATGCGTTCAGTAATATCCGGATAATCGACTTCAATACGCGTATCGCTGGCAAGCCATTTCTCGATGGTGTCGTAATGTTTCTTTTTCAAACTTTTAATTACAGGTACGCCCATTTTAGCAAGAGCAGCTGCGTTGCAGTGCTGTTCGTATTGCCCTTTCATCGGTACAACCAAAAGTTTTTTGCCCATGAATAAAGCTTCTGCCGGAGTCTCAAAGCCTGCTCCGCAAATTACCCCTTCAGCTGTAGACATGCTTTTAATAAACAGCTCGTTCTGAATTGGTAAAATGGAAACATTTTTTTCAATGATGGGTTTGGTATTGTGTTTTGAAAAAACCTGCCATTTAACATCTTTAAAATATAAAAGATTTTTTAAGATGCGTTCATCATCATACGCCGGAAGGTATACCGTATAATGACCTAAATTTTCAACCGTGGCTGTGCGTATTTGCTGGCGAATAACAGGTGTAAATATATTTTTATCATAGCGTTCAAAATGAAAGCCATATTGCTTTGTTGTTGGCGCATAATAACGCAATACCATTTGACCTACCAGATCAAACTTGTTTGGCTTCGGAGATTTAGAGGAAATTACAGCAGATTGGTGACTCAGAGAAATACATTCTTTATCTGCTGCGTAGCATGCCCAGGCGCTTACAGGTTCAAAATCATTAATCACCAGATCGTATTGGCGAATGGGAAGTTCTTTTATTTCTTTATACAGCCTTTTTGACTTTAGCTTTAAAAAGGTGCTGTACATATCGACGCCGCCCTTTTTTCCAAAAATAAAACTGAGGCCTTTAAATTGATATTTAACAGGGAAGGGCAAGGTTAAGTCTCCTTGTACACCACTGATTAAAATGTCTACGTCGCCTTTTTTTTGTAATAATGGAATAATGTCCATTGAACGGCTTAAATGTCCGTTACCAGTGCCTTGAATGGCATATAGTATTTTCATCTTTTATAAACTCGAAGAATTTCCAACGCGAAAAGGAGAATAAAATTCTACCCATCTGCTGATTAAATAATCTTCAATCAATTGATGAAAAAACGCTGATATTTTTTTGATAAGGTTCAACATAATCAATTTGGTTTAGTTGAATTTCATTTACAACATAAAAGTACGTTTCAAATATGTCGTACGTGTTATGGCGATATTACCATATTGTTACCTCGAGGCGCATTTATTAATACAAACTTAATAAATGCCTAATCTTCAGCTGACATCAATGTTGTTCTTTTGTAAAGCCCATAGAAATGTGGCTGAATGAATAGATCTAAAAATATTTTCAGCATGAAAACACACTACAGAACAATAGTGCTTTCAGATATTCACTTAGGAACTTCCGGTTCTAAGGCAAAAGAAGTTTCAAATTTTTTAAAGAACCACACCTGTGACACCTTACTTTTAAATGGAGATATTATTGATGGGTGGCAATTGCAGAAATACGGGAAATGGAAAAAATCACACACCCGGTTTTTCAGAAGAGTCATAAAAATGACCGAGCAGCATAAGACACAAGTATATTATCTGCGCGGCAATCACGACGACTTTCTCGATACAATTTTACCGTTGTCTTTCGGCAATATTCATATTGACAGAGAATACATTCACGAAGGTGCTAACGGAAAATTATATTATGTAGTACACGGAGATGTGTTTGATAGTGTTACATCAAAATTAAAATGGATTGCCAAGCTTGGAGATGTAGGTTATACGCTTCTGCTTTGGATAAATAAGCATTACAACAATTACCGGGTGAAGCGTGGCTTGCCTTATTATTCGTTGTCGCAGGTAGTAAAACAAAAAGTTAAAACTGCGGTATCTTACATATCAGATTTTGAAAAGGAACTGGCAGAACTGGCTCGTTCAAGAAAATGCGATGGCGTTATATGCGGGCATATTCATCAGCCGGCCATTAAAGTATACGATGGGATTGACTATCTGAATTCAGGCGATTGGGTTGAAACACTTTCTGCATTGGTTGAAACCATTCATGGAGAATGGAAACTTATTTATTACAATCAGGCATTTGATGAAGATAAAGATATAACCGAAGATGCCGACGATCCACATTTCGTTTTTGAAAACATTGCACGGTTTTCAAAAGATGTTACCATATATAAACCCAGGTATGCGGCCTTTGGCGGCATCAATCCAGATTCCTTAGCAACTAACCAAGAGTGATATGGAACACCAGTCAGACATTCGGAAAAAACTTGTTGATGTTTTAAAAAAACAGAAAACAAAAGTGCATCATATTGCGTTGGATTTTGTTTTGCTGAATGGCAATATTCATTTAAAGTCATTCCGGCTGTACGACTTTAATGAAAAAGAAAATATTATAAAAGGAATGACTATGCAGGAAGAATACAGTTACCTGCGGGAAGATAGGGAGCCGGTCTTTGCTTATTTCAATCTGAAAGAAATTAAAAGTCTGGATGCTTCTGTTTCTAATTATTTATTCCTGACAGAATCTATGCATCAGGCATATTTGTAACACAAAAAAATTAATATAAAGTAAAGCGTTCTTCCTTCAGCTTCTCGTTTAGATAAGAGATTGTAATGCGATACGTGCCTTTTAATAAGGAAGAAACATCTATTACCAATTTGTTCTCTCCTTTATTCAGTTCTTCCCAGACTGAAATTTTTCTCTCCCCTAAAATATTATAAATCTTAATGTTTACAAGCTGGTATTCGTTTGCAACCAATTGCAAATCAATAAAATGTCCTACGCTGGTTAAAATTCGCATGTATAAAAGCCGGTTAACTAAATTTTAATGTGCAAAAATACTAAGCAGGTGTTAACAGATAATTAAGAGCTTATTATTTGAATATGAATTATTTATAAATACCAGAAGGTTAAAAATTGACGACTTAACATTTTGGTAACATTGGAGTAATGATGAGGTAATAAGAGAAGCGTTGCTTTGCACCCGAATAGCTCTTATAAAAATGAAAAAACTAATCGTAACGATAGCAATCGCTATTGAAGGAATTCTATGCGCCTATGCGCAAACTACCCCAGTGGTACCAACCCCCGTTCAGAATTTTGCCGCCCACCCGCGTGCATACACGCATCGTCACTCTGCCTGGTCAGAAATGAACTTTACAGGTTCTATTGATTCAGCCCAAAGATGGCAGTATCAAATAGATTATCAGTACAGACGTATGTCAGATGCCAGCTGGACAGGTGGTAACACAGCAGACATTTTCAAAAATCCGTATCAGCAGGTGTTGAGACCCTGGATTCACTATTGGGTAATTCCTAAAAGAGTACGTTTGTCTTTATCACCTTTAGGATACTGGATTACATACTCTGGTCCGGAAGAAGGCCAGTTGTATAAAGTAAACGGCAAAAGTGAAGGCGCAAGCGTACAGCCAGAATTCAGAATCTGTCCGCAGGTGACTATCAATAACCAATTGGGTCGTTTATTATTCTCAACCAGATATAGATATGAATTCAGATTTGTAGGAAACAGACAACAGCAAATGGGCGGTTTCTGGGATGACCTGGGAGATGGGTATAGCTTTTATCCAAATTCAGTCGGATCAGGAAATGGAAGTTCGCATCAGGGAAGATTCCGTTGGCAGGTACGCGCTCAGTTGTTGTTGAACAGCTCTAAAATGCAAAAAAACTCTGTTTATCTGAATGTTTGGAACGAATTGTTCATCGCCATGGGTAAGTCTATAGATATAACAAAAGCATTGAACCAAAACCGTTTGGTTGCAATGGTTGGTTGGAAATTGCCAACAAATTATCCGATCCGTTTAGAGGCGGGGGTAACATATCAGGCTGTATATAACTATAATTTAGGTGTTCCGGCAAACAACCCTAATGTGACGTATTCAAATAGAAATGTTGAGTTAAATACTGCTTATACTGTATATGTAATCTTTGATGAGTTCCATACGATGTTTAGCAAGAAGAAGAGACCGCAGGACGAACCTAAATTCCCGCATCCGGAAAAGCTATAATGTAATAATCACTTGGTGTACTTGTTAAAAATATTGTGCATCAGGTGATTATCTTATATATTCAGGTTCGGTTAGAATAAATGATTCAAAACCACCTCAATTATTATTGCTGCGGCAGCAAAATCTATCCATTACATTACAATTATTTAATGTTTTAAATAAAAATAAGTACTTAACTTGCGCCTCGGTTGGGCATGTTAAGTACTTTTCATGTTTAACTTCAACTGATATATTCAAAATGAAAAAAATTATCTTTATTGTATTCGCATCCGCACTTTTAGCAGCATGCAGTGGTAAAAAAGAAGGATCTGAAGGTACTGATTCAACAAACGTTTCAGTTTCAGGTGCCGCAATTAAAGTAGACGGCTCTTCAACTGTTTTCCCAATTTCTGAAGCGGTGGCTGAAGAATTTGAAATTGCCAATCCGGGTGTTAAAGTGACAGCAAACTCTTCCGGTACCGGAGCAGGTTTTAAGAAATTCATTCGTAATGAAATTGATGTAACAGGTGCTTCAAGACCAATCAAAGCTTCTGAAGACAAAGATTGTGCAGCAAACAACATTCAATATCTTGAAATTCCTATTGCGTACGATGGTTTGGCAATTGTTGTAAGCAAAGAGAACACGTGGGTAGATTATCTTACGGTAGCAGAATTGAAAAAAATATGGGAACCGGCTGCTAAAGGAACGATCACACATTGGGATCAGGTACGTGCAGGCTGGCCACATGAAAAAATCAATTTGTATGGTGCAGGAACTGAATCAGGTACATTTGATTATTTCACTGAAGCAATTGTTGGAGAAGCAAGATCATGCAGAACGGATTATACAGCAAGTGAAGACGACAATGGTTTGGTAAGCGGTGTAGCTGGCGATAAATATTCATTGGGATATTTTGGCTATGCTTATTTCTTTGAAAACCAGGATAAATTAAAATTAGTTGCCGTTGATGATAAAGATGACACAAACGGCAAAGGTGCGGTATTACCAACAATTGAAACGATTGTAAATGGTACATATCAGCCATTATCCCGTCCTTTATTAATCTATATCAATAAGGCTTCTGCTGCAAAACCAGATGTAACTAATTTTGTAAACTATTACATAGACAACGCCGCTACATTAGTGCCGGAAACTGGTTATGTTGCTTTATCTCCGGAAGCATATAAATTAGTAAAAGCTCGCTTTACGGCTGGTACAACTGGCTCGCTTTTCTTAACTTTGAAGTCTACGGTTGGAGTTAAGTTAGAAGAAGTTTTAAAAACAACTCAGCAATAATTGCTGAATTCCTGAATGAAGCGTTCCGAAAAAATTATAGAATCATTCTTATTTGCCTGCAGTTTGTTAACCATATTAACAACTGTAGGCATTATATCTGTATTACTGTTTGAAACAGCACGGTTTTTTCAGGTAGTACCCATACTAGATTTCTTGACTGATACAGAATGGTCCCCATCATTTGCAAAAGATCAGCAGCATTTTGGAATTATGCCTTTACTGGCAGGCACATTTCTTACAACATTTATTGCCATGAGTGTGGCGGTTCCTCTGGGTATCACCATTGCAGTATACCTGAGCGAATATGCAAACTCCCGCGTGCGTAATATTGTAAAACCAATTTTAGAGATTTTAGCATCTATACCTACAATTGTTTACGGTTACTTTGCCTTAGCTTTTGTAACACCATTGATTCAACACCTTTTTCCAAGCTTAGAACTAAGTAATTTTAATGCACTGGCGCCGGGTATTATCATGGGTATCATGATTCTTCCTCTGGTTTCTTCCTTAAGCGAAGATGCTCTGTATGCAGTGCCGCGTTCGTTACGTGAAGGTTCTTATGCCATGGGTGCAACAAAATTTCAAACAGCATTTAAAGTAATTATTCCGGCAGCTTTATCCGGTATTGCAGTATCAATTATCCTTGCCTTGTCCAGAGCCGTTGGTGAAACAATGATTGTAGCAATTGCAGCAGGGAATAAGCCAACACTTACGTTTAACCCGTTAAATCAGGTTCAGACAGCAACCACGTATATTGTTCAGACAGTAAATGGTGATGTGGCCAATGATTCGATTGAGTACAAAACAATTTATGCCGTTGGTATGAGTCTGTTTGTTATTACTTTATTATTGAACAATATCAGTTTCTGGTTAAAGAAGCGTTACCAACAAGTTTATAAGTAATTGTTATGGCGAAGAAGTTAGGTAAAAGAATGCGCCAGAAACAAGTGCGCAAGAACAAGTGGTACGAATATCAGGACAAATCTTATAAGTTCATTGCATTAGCCGCAACAGGTATAGGTATACTTGTATTATGCGTATTATTATACGATGTTTTTTCAGACGGATTCAGCCGTATTGATTTGGAATTTTTCTTGAACTCATCTTCCCGCAGAGCTAAAAATGCTGGTATATATGCAGCCTTAGGCGGCACCTTATGGATCATGGCGTTAACTACGCTTATAGCATTTCCTATAGGTATAGGTGCAGGTATTTATTTGGAAGAATACAATACCAAAAGTCGCATGTCAAATATATTGGAAATCAATATTTCTAACCTGGCAGGTATACCCTCAATCATTTATGGTTTATTGGGTCTGGAAATTTTTTCCAGAACATTGATGCTGGGCGACACCGCCATTACAGGTGCATTGACTTTGTCTCTATTAATATTGCCGATCATAATTGTTTCTACACGGGAGGCATTAAAGACAGTACCGTATAATTTACGCGAAGCTTCGCTGGCCTTAGGTGCAACAAAATGGCAAACAATCTGGTACCAGATTCTGCCGGCATCCATTCCGGGTATTGTAACGGGTGCAATCTTAGCTATATCAAGAGCCATTGGTGAAACAGCACCGCTTATTGTAATCGGTGCTGCAACCTATATCACTTCGGTGCCAACGTGGCCAAACGAATCGTTTACCGTATTACCGATACAGATTTTCTATTGGATCGGTAAGCCGCAGCACGATTTCCAGGTAAATGCAGCCGCAGCAATTATTATACTATTAGGTATTACTTTTGTAATGAATGGTGCAGCAGTTTATTTGCGTTACCGTTGGCAGAAGAAGATTAAGTGGTAATAATTTCAGTTCATTAACTGTATAAAATAAGCAAAGACTTTAGTATAAGATTGAAGTTGATTTAGAAATCCGAATATCAACATCTGTCTAAAATATAAAAAAGATGAAAATTGAAGCACAAGACGTACACGTATATTATGGTTTAGATCATACACTAAAAGGTGTATCTCTAAGCGTAAAGAAAAATACGGTTACTGCCTTAATAGGCCCTTCAGGTTGCGGCAAGTCAACGTTTCTGCGTTGTATGAACCGCATGAATGATTTGATAGACAAATGTCAGGTTAAAGGGAATATTTTAATTGACGGCGTAGATATTAATTCGCCGTCTGTTAATACGAACGAATTGCGTAAAGCCGTTGGTATGGTTTTTCAAAAGCCAAATCCATTCCCGAAGTCTATATTTGAGAATGTAGCTTACGGACTTAGAGTAAATGGTGTTTCGAACAAAGAATACATCAACGATAAAGTTGAATGGTCGTTAAAACAAGCGGCTCTTTGGGATGAAGTAAAAGACAAACTAAAAAAATCGGCACTTGCTTTATCCGGCGGACAGCAACAGCGTTTGTGCATTGCGAGGGCATTGGCTGTAGAGCCTTCTATCTTATTGATGGATGAACCTGCATCTGCTCTTGATCCGATTTCAACATCTAAAATCGAAGAGTTGATTTATAATCTAAAGGCTTCTTATACCATTATGATTGTAACGCACAACATGCAGCAAGCGTCAAGAACAAGCGATAAAACGGCTTTCTTTTATATGGGGGAATTGGTTGAATACGACGATACACGTACGTTATTTACAAATCCTAAAAAAGAACGCACGCAGAATTATATTACAGGCCGTTTCGGTTGATCCCGAACGGATAGCAAAAAAAATACGTAAAATCATTTTTATAACATTGATTCAATAACCATTATGAATCTATTAGAAACAGAATTAGGAGAACTTAAAAGCGAATTGATAGATATGACACATCTGGTTAAAGAGCAGATGGAAAAGAGTATCACCGCTTTCTATACATTCGATCACGACCTTGCAAAAGAAGTCATGAAGAATGAAAAACGAGTAAATGGAAGTGAATTAAAGATCGATAGTCGTTGCGAACACATATTGGCTTTATTCAATCCGGTTGCTATTGATTTACGCTTTGTTGTGGCTTCTTTGAAAATGGTTTCGGATCTGGAACGCATTGGAGATAATGCAGAAGGCGTATGCAAATTTTTATTAATGTCTGAAAAGCCTTTTGATCCGGTACTAATAGAGAAGATGCGTTTTAAAGAAATGACATCTATTGTACTGGAGATGTTGAATGTTTTATGTGAATCGTTTGAAACAGACAATACAAAACTTGCGCGTACGGTATTTTCTAAAGATGAAATTCTGGATGATATTAATAAAAGTGCCAACAACGTATTGGCAGAATATATCAGTAAAAATCAGGATCATGATAAGGTAATGCAAGCAATTTATTTGTTGTCAATGATCCGGAAGACAGAGCGCGTAGGTGATTATATCACAAATATTTCAGAAGAAATTATTTTCTATGTAAAGGCAAAAGTACTGAAGCATAAAAAAAATAAAGAATAAATTCTTTATACATCCTATATAAAACAAAAGGCCCTTATTCAGGGCCTTTTGTTTTATGGGGCCAATATGTAACTTGTAGTATATGCGCAGTCTATTGTTACTTAGTATGATTATATCCTCTATTGAACTCATTGCTCAATCGGGTACCAATAATAACAATACAAATGCGCCGGTTGAAAAGCAATATAGAGAGACGTTGGTACAGATCTCTCCAAGAATGGATATTGTCATCGACAAACCCCGCATTAATATATATTTAGAAGCCTTATATAATACAAATGGCGTATATGCTTCGATTATCGAGCAGACACGCTGGAACATTAAGCCGGGGATTGATTGGGGTATAACAGACAAGTGGTATGTAGGAGGTTCTGAACGAATCAATATGAATGGATTTGGCATTTATAATTACACAACTCAGGTATATTTTCAGCATAGAGGCAATATCGGAAAAACACTTTTTTTAAAAGAATGCATCTACGAGCAGTATAATTTCACGGATGCAGCTAATACTTCGGCAGGTACAACTACATTATCCCGTCGGCCAGCCGAAGGTCGCTTTGGGCTTGGCCTTGGTGTAGGTCGTTACATTCCGGCTGCGGAAAATCATATTGGTATTTTTGTTTCGTACAGACCGTATATTCAGTTTGACTTTGTGCAAGATGGTGTTGCGTATTATAACAAAAGATTTATTGACTATACAAATCTGCGTATTGATGCAGGCTATTTAATAAGCAACTCCTTTTATGTAGGCCTTTATGCTTCGCGCGACACAAATTTTAGTTATGTGCCTGCATCAGATCCATACAAGAAAAATACGATCACACCTGTTATGGCATTACCTGTAATGTGCTTTTATTTGTTAATCAATCGTCTGAAAAGGAATTAAGCAGTTTTAGATATTTTTATACCAAATAGCAAAAATATAAGAAAAGGCACTTATTCATTTCGCCAAATTGCTAACTTTAACATAATCTTAAATAAAGAAATTATGCTTAAGCTCTTATTGCAACTTTTTAAAACAGGGGCAGTTGTAGATACTGTTCAATTACTTTTTCAATCTAAAATTGAAAATTTAAAAATGGATTTCTACAAAAAGCTTTCTGATGTATTGGCGAGCATTATTTTAATCATTATCATTTCTTTTGTAGGGCTAATGATGCTTCTGTTTTTAGGCTTTGGATTGAGTTTTTATCTGAATATAGTTTTAGAAAGCTCCTACTTAGGCTTTTTAATTGTCGGCGGACTGTTTATGATAGCAGCCTGGCTTATGTCATTAACTATTCGTTCAGGGTATTTGCAGCATAAACTCTATAAAACAATGCTGAATATTCTTGAGAAAAGAAATAATCAAAACGAGTATTGATTTGCATGAATTCTATTTACGAACAATTAATTACTAAAAGTCGCAATGGCATAAAATCCTTTGCGGTATTGCTTGATCCGGACAAACTTGACAGCACTTCTTTAAAAAATATCATTAAGTTATCTAAAGAAAGCAACGTAGATTATTTTTTTTTAGGCGGAAGTTTACTTTCCAAATACAATCTTTCTGAAATCGTTCAAACCATAAAAGAGCAAATCTCTGTTCCTATAGTGCTTTTCCCCGGCAGCCATTTACAGGTAGAAGCTACTGCCGATGCGATCTTGTTATTATCACTGATTTCAGGAAGAAATGCCGATTTTTTAATTGGCCAGCATGTTGTGGCAGCCCCGATAATCAAGCAAAGTAACCTTGAAGTTCTTCCAACAGGGTATTTATTGGTTGATTGCGGCAAACAAACAACCGCTTCTTATATCAGCAACACAACTCCTTTGCCATACGACAAACCATCTATTGCAGCAGCAACTGCAATGGCCGGTGAAATGCTGGGTTTAAAGCTGATGTATCTGGACGGCGGAAGCGGGGCAATGCAGCCGATAAGCATCCAAACTATACAGGCTGTAAAAGAATCTATAGCTTGTCCGCTTATTGTTGGCGGAGGCCTGAATAGTGAAGAAAAAGCAGCAGCAGCATTAGATGCAGGCGCAGACCTTATTGTTGTTGGTACCGGCATTGAAAGTAATCCGGCATTATTGGTTCAGATTTCTAAAAAAGTGGCAGCATATAATAAGCTGATTCGAAATTAAATTAAAAAAAGAAGCCGTTTACTACTAAACGGCTTCTCAAAACTGAACGGTATTCTACTTAAACATAAACTTTCTAGATATTCATCAGAGACTCTCTACGTCTCATTTTTCCTGCAGGTATTCCAAACATCATTTTAAAACGACGACAGAAATACGCAGTATCTTTATAGCCTACTTCACCACCAATCTCACGTATACTTTTCTTGGATGTTCTTAATAAATCAACGGCTTTTTCCATGCGTTGGTATTCAATATAGTCCTGAGGGTTAATACCTGTCAGCATTTTGAAATACTGACCTACATAATCTTCAGAAACGTTTGCCACACCGGCTAATACTTTATTTGACAAGTCGCCACCAAGGTATTTTTTGATGTAAGCAAAGATATCCAACAAACGAGGATCTTTAAAATACGTACTATTTGTTGCTAAACGTTCAACAAATAGGTTTTTGCGAAGAATAAAACGAATGATTTCAACAACAATACGGTCTGTATTAATATTAATCACCCGGTCTTTTCCGGCTTCATCTGCCAAATCTTCCTCAACCGTATCAAGAATATATTGATTTAATTTAGGTGTATCTGTAATGATGAATGGAGGAATATCCAATGAGGTAAAGAAGTTTACAGAATCAAATACCTTTGCTTCAAAAGAAACATAGCTAAATGAATTTGGATCCGTACCGATAAGTGTAGGGTCTACTACAGAGTTTAAAAATTTCTCTCTGTTTGTTAATAATTCTTCGTTAGACAATTTTATAGTGTTGCCCGAACCGTAAGAAATAGAAACGGACCGCCCGCCCGGGATGAATAAAAGCTCACCTTCTTTCACTTTTGTGCGTTCTTCACCAAAAGAAATTTCACCCTTATGCAGCAACACAATCATGTTACTTACATCGTAATAATTATCTACTGTAAGCGATTGAACGATACGAATGGATTTAGACTTGATGTAGCGTACACCAAGGGATTCAATAATTTTATTATAATCTTCCATGACAGTCCATTAATTTTGGATAATTACAAGAAAAAAGATCAGACAAAATATCTTTAGTATTTGTACGAAACTAATACAAAAAACGAGTAAACACAATAAAAATGAAAAAAAATATGCCTATTAATTAAACTTTTATAAGTTTTACCTCTTTTTTAAATAATAGGCTAATGTTATTATTTGAATAATTCGCGTCCAATCACTAATTTTTGGATTTCAGACGTGCCTTCATATATCTGAGTGATTTTTGCGTCGCGCATCATACGCTCCACATGAAATTCTTTTACAAAGCCATAGCCGCCATGTATCTGAACAGCCTCAATGGTTGTATCCATAGCAACTTGCGAAGCAAATAATTTTGCCATAGCCGCCGCTTCGGTATAATCTTTATGCTGATCTTTTAAATAGGCTGCTTTTAATACCAGCAGCCTTGCGGCATCAATTTTTGTTGCCATATCGGCCAATTTAAACTGTATTGCCTGATGGTTGAAAATTTCCGTCCCAAAAGATTTCCGTTCTTTGGAGTATTTTAAAGCCAATTCCAGTGCTCCCGAAGCAATGCCGAGTGCTTGTGCAGCGATACCGATGCGACCGCCGTTTAATGTCTGCATCGCAAATTTAAAACCGAAACCATCTTCTCCGATGCGGTTTTCTTTAGGTATTTTTACATCCGTAAACATTAAAGAATGTGTATCAGAAGCCCGGATACCCATTTTATTTTCCTTTTTACCAACAACAAAACCAGGGGTTCCTTTTTCAACAATGAAAACATTAATGCCCTTGTGTTTTAATTCGGGGTGTGTTTGGGCAATGACTAAATAAACAGAAGCCGAATTGCCATTTGTGATCCAGTTTTTGGTTCCGTTGATAATATAATGATCGCCACAGTCTACGGCTGTTGTATGTTGAGAGGTAGCATCGGAGCCTGCTTCCGGTTCTGAGAGACAAAATGCGCCAATGATTTCGCCGGATGCCAGCGGTTTTAGGTATTTTTGTTTTTGCGCTTCTGTGCCAAAATGCTCAAGACCCCAGCAAACAAGAGAATTGTTTACCGACATGCAAACACCTGTTGAAGCATCAATTTTGCATATTTCTTCCATTGCCAGCACATAAGAAACAGTGTCCATACCGGCTCCTCCGTATTCTATGGCTGTCATGATGCCCATCAAACCTAGTTCGCCAAGCTTTTTAACTTGTTCCGCCGGAAATTTCTGATGTTCATCCCGTTCAATAACTCCTGGCAGCAGTTCTGTTTGAGCAAAATCTCTGGCTGCAAATTTTACTGCTTTTTGTTCTTCGGTTAGGTCAAAGTTCATAATTACTACAAAATACGATTATATATTCATGTACGGTTAAATAAATCAATAGTTTGAACGATATAACAATTTTACACGTAAAATAATATATATTGATTATTACTAACTGAGTATTAAAATAATTAATTCACTTTTAAACTTTACTGCTATGAGCGCAAATTTTGAAAAAGACAACATTACTGGTAAAAATCACGAAGGCGTGAATGCGAATTGGCCAGTAAAATTTCTTACCGCAAATTCAATCATCGGTGATGATGTTTTGAACGAAAAGGATGAAAAGGTAGGTGTTATTAAGGACATCATGCTGGACATTCGAAGAGGGATTGTTGAATATGTAGTAATAGAATGCAGTGGATTCCTGGGCTTTAAGGACAAGCTTTTTGCAGTGCCCTTTTCAGTATTGAAACTTAAGCAAAGCAAAAAGGCGTTTATCTTACAGAACGGATCTGATTTATTGAAAAAAGCACCTGGTTTTGATAAGGCGCATTGGCCGGAAACAAATAGCCACAATTATGCACAGGCAGAAGGTTTCTGGGACGAAAGCTTTATGGGACCAAGCGCAGGTTATTCGTTCTAAATAACTAGTGAATCTATAATTAAGAAAGCAGCCCGTTAATTAGCGGGCTGCTTTCTTATTGTATATAGCTCAAGACTATTTATCCATGTCTTCAATTTTGTCTTTGGCTTTTTTAGATTGCTTTTCTACTTCCTCAGCAGCATCGTCGGTTTTATCTTTAATATTGTCACCGGCATTTTCCATTTTCTCTTTAAATTTTTCAGCCCGTGTTTTTTCTTTACAGGATAAAATAAAATAGCTTGAAATAGCTACCGATAGAATAATACAAATACGTTTCATAAAACAGGATAATTTTTTAGTGAGGCTATTAAAATACGGTTTTTCGGGCAAAATAAAAACACCCGACAATAGTAGTAATTATCGGGTGTCTGGAAATAAAATTAAGAATGTATTAGTCGTCTCGGCTCATGCCTAAATATACCATGACGTAGTAAAGCAATTGAGCAAATGTACCGATCGCAACAACAACATACGTTCTTGCGGCCCATTTCAATGCATCTTTTGCCATGTCATGCTCTTGCGTATTTGTAACGCCTCTGCTTTCCATCCAGGCTAACGCTCTGTTGCTTGCATCAAACTCTACAGGTAAAGTTACTAGCGCAAATACCGTCAATACAAGGTTGCAGGCAATAATTACTAAAAGCACTATCGGTAAAGCTCCCGGACCGGCAAAGAACATACCGCCAAAGATCATGATCATCATAAGTACATTCAGAATGTTTGCACTAATGCTTTGAATAGGCACCAATGTTGAACGGAGTTCAAGCATACTGTATGCCTGTGCGTGTTGCAATGCGTGACCGCATTCGTGTGCGGCAACAGCAGCAGAAGCGGCACTGCGTCCGTTATATACATCAGCACTTAAGTTTACAGTTTTATCTGCAGGGTTGTAATGGTCGGTTAATCTTCCTTCAACAGAAACAACTTTAACATCATAAATGCGGTTGTCGCGCAGCATTTGTTCGGCTACTTCTTTACCGGACAAGCCGGAAAGTAATTCGAACCTAGAGTATTCTTCAAACTTGCGTTTTAACTTATTACTAACATACCAGCTTGCAAGCATGGTAGCAATACTAATAACGATAATGATCGGAAACATATCTTTATTGGTTTAAACTGTTTTTTATTTTTTCAATTATTCCTGTAGTCGAATAGCCTTGTACAAGATCTATTGTTTTTACAGAACCTCCGTTTTCTATGACAAAATCTGCGCCAACTATCTTATCAACGGTATAGTCGCTGCCTTTAACCAAAACATCGGGCTTTATGTCAGTAATCAGTTCTAACGGAGTCGGTTCGTCGAACAAAATGACAGCATCTGTGCAGTCTAACGCAGCCAGCATACGTGCACGGGCATATTCGTTATTCAGCGGGCGTTCAGGACCTTTTAATCGTTTCACAGAAGCATCGGTATTTAAACCGACAACAAGGCGAGAGCCGAGCTGTTTTGCTTTTTCCAGGTAATCAATATGGCCGAGATGCAGAATGTCAAAGCAGCCATTGGTAAAAACCACTTCACCTTCCAGTTTCCACTTCTCAACTAATTTAGCACCTGTTTCAACAGAAACTATTTTGTCCGCATTAGGCATATTATTATTCTTTTATATCTATGTCCGAAATTTCAGTTTTTGTATTTCTTTCGATCAACAATGAAATCACAAAACTAATTCCACCTATTATTGCAACTGTTAATGCCTGTGATGTATGAAGTAAAAAGGCGTACGAGACACCATCATTTTTTGAGACTCCGTAAATAACCAATGCAGAAGAAACTAAAATATGAAAGACACCTACTCCGCCCTGTACAGGTGCAGACATTCCCAGGGCTCCAACAACCAATAGTACAAGACCTGCACCCAGTCCTAAATGTGCCGTGGGTTCAAACGCGAAGAATACAGTGTAAGTCATAAAATAATAACATACCCATATTAGTATGGAATGAAATAAAAATTGCCATTTCTTTTCCAGATCTTTTATTCCGACAATACCTTGCCATACACCTTTCAAAAAGGCATATACTTTTTGAAAAAAAGCGTTTTGTTTTATTTTATTTCTGAGTCTCCATACCACTGCAAATACTACGATGAGCAGTAGTGCAAAAATGAGCAGAACTATATACATGTGCTGCAGGCTGGAAAAAAGATTTCTGAATTTAGTTACAAATATTTCAGTTAGAAAACCGCTTATAAGAGAAAATTCAAAAACGAATGTTGCACCAATTACGATTAACAATCCAATCAAATCAAAAACACGTTCGGCAACAACGCTTCCAAACGTACTGTTAAATGGAGCCTTGCTCATTTTATTTAAGACAAGACAACGAGCCACTTCACCGGCACGCGGCAATAGGAGATTTGCAAAATAGCCGGACATTAACGCTAAAAACGTTTTGTAAACAGGCGGTTTGATATCAAGGGGTTCCAGCAATAAATTCCAGCGAACGGCTCTTGACCAATATGCAACAAGAGAAACCAGAACAGAAAGACTAATCCAAAAGTAATTGGCATGTCTGAAATCATCTGCAATTTTATTGGGATCCTGATCTTTTAAAACGTACCAAAATAACAAACCACCAAGGCCGAGCATAAGCACGTACTTGGTGGTATTCTTCAATATTGCATTCATATTTTTTAGCTAAGTCTGTTATCAGCGTCCGGAAATATCAGCGTAGGCTTCCATTTTTTTGCTTCTTCAAAATCCATAGATGCATAAGCAATTACAATAACGATATCTCCAACCGCCACTTTTCGGGCTGCTGGTCCGTTTAAACAGATTACACCACTATTTTTTTCGCCTTTGATCACATACGTTTCAAAGCGCTCACCATTATTAATATTTACTATTTGAACCTTTTCGTTTTCAATAATATTAGCTGCCTGTATTAGCGCTTCGTCAATTGTAATGCTTCCAACATAATGCAATTCAGCCTGAGTAACTTTAACGCGATGAATTTTCGATTTTAATACTTCAATATTCATGAGAATGATTTAACGATCAAAATTATAAAATAATAACTAGATTATCGATAAGTCTGACACCTTCAACATAAGCAGCGATACAAACTGCTATTTTTGAAACACTATTTATATCTGAGATTGTTTCCAGCGTATTACCCTCAACGATTTCTAGATACTCAACCTCAATTTTTTCAAATTGATTCAAATATTCCTTTCCAATGCGTTGAGCAGCGGAAATGGATTCTTTATTTTGTTTAATCTGCTCTTCTATAAGACAAAGTGCTTTAAAAATATGAGCGGCTGTTTTTTTGCCCTCTTCGCTTAAACGCATATTGCGGGATGACATTGCCAATCCGCTGGCTTCCCGGATGATTGGGCAGGCAATAATTTTAACGGGGAAATTCAATTCGTTGACCAGTTGGTTAATTACGGCTACCTGCTGAATGTCTTTTTGTCCGAAATATGCTTTATCTGGCGAAACAACGTGAAATAATTTCGAAACAACAATGGCAACACCACTAAAATGGCCCGGGCGGTGCGTACCTTCTAAAATACGGTCCAGTATGCCAATATCGATAGTCATTTTAGGTTGAGAAGGATAAAATTCAGCAACTTCCGGCATAAACAGGATGTCGCAACCCGCCTGTTCCATCAATTCAATATCTTTTGAATGCTGAATGGGGTATTTATTGAAATCTTCAATATTATTAAACTGTAACGGGTTTACAAAAATGCTGGAAACGCAGATCGCATTTTCAGCTTTAGCCTGTTTTATAAGGGAAATGTGCCCATTGTGCAATGCGCCCATAGTGGGAACAAATCCAATGGAAAGGGATTTTCGCTTTTCTTCTGCTATCAGAAGGCGTAAATCATGAATAGAAGTAATGCAAATCATGGGGGTGTAAAACTGCGCATTTTCGGGCAAAAGTCAAGGGGGGCTCTAATAATAGACTTGAAAATGTCATATATTTTTTGTAATTTTGACCTGCCGTAATATGTCCGGTTTTATTTTCCATCTAAAAAAGGGTATATGTCTAAATTGAGAATCCTTTACGTCGCCAGTGAAATCAACCCTTTTTTACAGTATTCAGAAGTAGGTAAAATGTTACGTAAGCTTCCTCAGGCTATGCAAGAGCGTGGTTTAGAAGTACGTATATTAATACCTCGTTTTGGATTGATTAACGAACGCAAGAACCGTTTGCACGAAGTTGTCCGCCTTTCAGGCATAAACATTTCTGTAGGCGAAGAAGAGAAACCACTTATTATCAAGGTTGCCTCTATTCCAAATGCAAAATTACAGGTTTACTTTATCGACAATGAAGACTATTTCCAACGGAAATACGTTTTCCATGACAAAGCAAACAAGTTTTATGATGATAATGACGAGCGCGCCATTTTCTTCTGCAAAGGAGTAATGGAAACAGTTAAAAAACTTGGCTGGGCGCCGGATATTGTACATTGCAATGACTGGATGACGAGCTTAATACCATTGTATTTGAAGACTCGCTATAAATTAGATCCTGTATTTAAGGATGCTAAATCTGTATTTACAGTGCACAACAATCCGATCAAATTCAAATTTGGTAAGGATTTGTTCAGTAAAGTTAAAATGCTTGATATTGAAGACACGATGTTGTCAAATTTACATACAGGCGATTACGAAGGATTTATTAAAATGGGTTTACAATATGCTGATGCTGTTATAAAAACAGAATCAGATTATACAGAAAGTATTAATAAGCTTTTTGTTGAAATTGAAAAACAGAAAAAAGTAGAATTATTGGCGGCAACAGATGAAACGTTGGATGAAGAGAAATACTATAATTTTTACAATCAACTGGTGGGCTAAACTAAGCTCACCAGCTTTTCTTTTAATTCCCCTAACCATACTGATATTCTCTTGTAGAAAAGAAGGCGATATTAATTTAGGATCAAAAACACCGAATCAGAATGCAGGTATTTTGTTTACAGATACCTTCTCAATAATAAACCAAACGATCCTTCTTAACGATTCCATCATTAGCGCAGAGCCGAATTACTTGTCCTTTGGTCAATATCAGGACAACGGCAATACAGGTAATTTATATGCAGAAGCGTATTGTGCATTATCTTTATTTGAACAGAACATGGATTATTCAGGTGTTCAAGTAGATTCTGCAAACCTGTATGTAACGTATGTGAATCAATATGGTGATAGTTTAGCGGGGCAGGATATTGGAATTCATGAGATAACGACCGCATTAGACCCTTATGTTCCGTATCAGGTTACCACAAATTTTGTTTCTTACAATCCGACACTTGTTGGGCAGATAACAAACTTTAAGCCTGCCGGCCACATGGTTTCTGACGATCATAATACAGTAAAAATTCCACTGACAAATACTTTTGCCAGCAGGCTGCTTTCGGAAGCAGATGATAGAAGCAATATTGATTTCAATTCAAACTTTTATGGGATTGTAATCAAACCTTTATCAAACACTCCGGCAAATGGTGCTGTAATATCCGCCGCATATAGCGACAGCTATTATGTTGAAGATTCTGCCAACACAAAGATTATTGTATTCTTCAAAAGAGGTTTTGTACCTGATTCTGCTATTTTTAATTTATATCGTTCACCATCTTTTAACAAAGTAATTTCGGATAGATTGGGAACACCTATTGCTTCATTGCAAGCGAACAGAAACTTTATCAGCGATGCTGCTACAACTCAAAAATGCTATATTCAATCCGGCACAGGCATTGTTACTAAGGTTCAATTGCCAACATTAACTAAATTTAATGCTGTCGGAGATAGTTCTTTAATAATCAATAAAGCAAACTTATATGTCCATCTGGACGAAAGCAGTAATCTGAATACCTTTCCACCAATTGTGCAGTTGGAATTGCTGCAATTAAACCCCGATAATACCTATAGCTATGCAGTTACCGGAAGGGCTGCTTATATTCAGGGCTCAGGGTTTAATCAGTTAGGGACCGGTTATCCAACGTTTGATACCATTACCAGTACGGTTAAAAAATATTATGTGTTCGAAATTACATCGTACGCACAATCTGTCATTTATAATAAACTTCCGAATAACGGTTTTATTATTACTCCGGTGCTTAATGCATATACAGCCAACAGGGCTGTTGTAAATAGCTTTAATGCATCTACAAATCCAATGCGTCTGGAAATATATTATACAAAAGTAAAATAGTGTAGTTTATGTGTGGAATTGTTGCTTATGTTGGTCATAGAGAAGCATGTCCTATAATTATAAAAGGATTAAAAAGGCTTGAGTACAGAGGTTATGATAGTGCGGGCATCGCATTAATGACCAATGAACTTTCTGTTTACAAGAAAAAAGGAAAAGTAAGTGAATTAGAGCAATTCATAAAAAACCTGCCTATACATAGTAACATCGGAATCGGGCATACACGTTGGGCAACACATGGCGAACCGAATGATGTAAATGCTCACCCGCATTACAGTTCAAATAAAGAATTAGCCATTATTCACAATGGTATTATTGAAAATTATGCAACCTTAAAAACCGAACTGGAATCCAGAGGACATACTTTTTTAAGCGAAACAGACTCGGAGGTTTTTATACATTTAATTGAGGATGTAAAACAAAACAACGATTGCACATTAGATGAAGCTGTTCGATTGGCCTTATCAATGGTTGTGGGTGCGTATGCCATTGTTATCATGAGCAATAACGATAAAGATTTACTAATTGCGGCCCGCAAGGGGAGTCCGTTGGTTATTGGAATCGGCAAGGATGAATTTTTTCTTGCATCGGACGCATCACCGATTATTGAATATACAAATGACGTTGTTTATTTGAACGATCACGAAATTGCCATTATCAAGCAAGGTGAATTAACCATTAAAAATATTAATGCCGTAACGCAAACACCATACGTACAAACACTGGATCTTGAATTGGATCAGATTGAAAAAGGCGGCTACCCGCATTTCATGCTGAAAGAGATTTTCGAACAGCCTAAGTCGATTAAAGATAGTATGAGAGGTCGTGTAAATGCTTCACTCGGGCATTTACAATTAGGCGGCATTTTGCAATATGCAAACAAGCTTACAAAGGCAGAACGTATTATTATTGTAGCATGCGGTACCTCCTGGCACGCAGGTTTGGTGGCCGAATATTTATTTGAAGATATTGCACGCATTCCGGTTGAAGTAGAATATGCTTCGGAATTCAGATATAGAAACCCAATTATCAGAGAAGGAGATGTTGTAATAGCCATTTCACAATCCGGTGAAACAGCTGATACATTAGCAGCCATTGAATTGGCTAAATCTAAAGGAGCAGTAATATTTGGCGTTTGCAATGTGGTAGGTTCTTCTATTGCCAGAGCTTCACATGAAGGAGCTTATCTGCATGCCGGACCAGAGATTGGTGTGGCAAGTACAAAAGCGTTCACCGCACAGGTTTCAGTGCTTGCCATGATGGCAATTATTGTAGGGAATAAAAAAGGCACCATTACGGAAAGCCAATATATATCCTTGTTGACAGAGCTTGAAACGATTCCGCAGAAAGTTGAAAAAGCACTGAAAAGCAATGAGCAGATTATTGAAATTGCCGAAAAATTTAAAGACGCTAAAAACTTCTTATATCTTGGCAGAGGCTACAATTTCCCGGTAGCATTAGAAGGTGCGCTAAAATTAAAAGAGATTTCTTATATACATGCTGAAGGATATCCGGCAGCTGAAATGAAACATGGTCCGATTGCATTGATCGATACAGAAATGCCTGTATGTGTAATTGCGCCACAAGATAATTCATACGAAAAAATTGTTTCAAACATACAGGAAGTACGTGCAAGAAAGGGACGTGTTATTGCTGTAGTAACAGAAGGTGATACGCACATTCGCAATATGGCAGAATATACTATTGAAGTGCCTGCTACACACGAAGCATTAATGCCATTGCTTACTGTTATTCCACTGCAATTACTTTCTTATCATATTGCCGTGATGAGAGGCTGCAATGTGGATCAACCAAGAAACCTTGCCAAATCAGTAACAGTTGAATAGTTTCAACTGCACAATAAATAGCAGATATTGGATACTGCCTTCTGTCGTTTGTATCCAAAATTAATATTCCGGGTTTTTCAAGAAACCATGATAAATAAAGCTCCCGAAGAAGAGGAGCCCGTCACACAAAAAATAAATTATGCAGATTGCTTTATAAAGCAATCTGCATTTTCAATATACACTCTTTAAGATGTTATGAGCATACATACAATACCTGAAGAAGTTAAAAACGTCATTCTTAAAGGTGAAGCAATTGGCAAAAGTGGTAAAAGCAGAAAGATTATAGGAGGCTCCACAATAAATAATCTATTAACCATACAAGGCATAATGGAGAAAAGCAGGCCATCTAAAACAATGGAAATTGGTATGGCTTATGGTATATCTACCTTGCTTTTTGCGTTGAAACATAAAAGTGTACATGAAAAACCCAATCAGCAGCACTATACAATAGACCCTTTTCAAATAAGCCATTGGGACAGCTGTGGTCTTGAATTGCTGAAGAACGCCGGACTAAGCGATTATGTAAATTTTTCAGAATCGTTTTCTTGCGCTCAGTTACCGAAATGGGTTGATCAAAATATAAAGTTTGATTTAATATATATTGATGGGTCGCATTTATTTGAAGATGTATTCATTGATTATTATTATTGCGCACAGTTACTTAATGAAAACGGCATCATGCTATTCGATGATTGCCGCGACCCACACGTACTTAAAGTGGTTAAGTTTATAAAAAATAACATGGGTGATTTTTTTGAAGAAGAAGACTTAAATCAGTATGCAGAAAGAAAAGGTGCCGAACTTTTTAAATATAAGATCGCTTCCAGACTTGACAAAATACAGCTCAGAGGATTTGTAAAAAAGAATGCTGCTAATAATAGAAATTGGGATAGCAAACTGGGACAATTTTAGAATAGCAGACAATATTTGTTGAAGAACATTCAATAAACATAAAGCGCAAACCACAGCATTAGTCTGTGGTTTGCGCTTTAATAGTGGCTCCGGCAGGAATCGAACCTGCATCTAAAGTTTAGGAAACTTCTATTCTATCCATTGAACTACGATGCCAATTTTTATACCACAAAATTACCCAAAACCTGCAGGCTTTACAACAAGTAATTTGGGTAGATGGTGCAGTGTACAGTTGTTACTTTTTCAATTAATATGGAACGCAGCTTATCAATATTTAGATTTTGAGTAGCAGATATAAAGACCCTATTTTGGTTTTCTTTACCTGTATACATTTTGTCAATCTCTTGTAATGAAAGTGCATCCGGATCATTTTGAATATTCTGCAGATAAACATCTACCTTATTAAAAACAAGTATAACAATTTTATCACTTGCCTTAATTTCAGTAAGTGTTGATTGTACTACCTGCATGTGCTCTTCATAAGACGGATGTGGAAGATCAATTACATGTAATAGAATGTCTGCTTCACGCACTTCGTCGAGTGTAGACTTAAAACTTTCGATTAAGCCGTGCGGCAGTTTTCGGATAAAGCCTACAGTATCTGTAAGCAGAAATGGAATTTCATTTAACACAACTTTGCGCACAGTAGAATCTACTGTGGCGAATAATTTATTTTCAGCGAACACATCAGACTTTGAAAGTCGTTGCATCAAGGTAGATTTTCCAACATTCGTGTAACCGACAAGTGCTACGCGAACAATACCTTCCCGTGATTTACGCTGCGTTTCACTTTGCTTGTTGATTTTCTCCAGTCGTTTCTTTAACAAAGAAATCTGGTCACGGATAATGCGTCGATCTGTTTCAATTTCTTTTTCTCCAGATCCGCCACGTGTACCGGTACCACCGCGTTGCCGCTCAAGGTGCGTCCACATATTAGTAAGGCGTGGAAGCAGGTACTGCAAACGAGCCAATTCAACTTGTGTGCGGGATTGAGCTGTTTGTGCGCGCAAAGAAAAAATGTCAAGAATTAATAAACTTCGATCATAGATCTTGCACATTAATTCTTTTTCCAGATTTCTTAATTGAGAAGGGCTCAGCTCATCGTCAAATATTATAACCGGAATAGAATGCTCTTGTATATATAGCTTTATATCGGCAAGCTTGCCTTTGCCTATATAGCTTCTGATATCAGGCCTGTCAAGCTTTTGTGTAAAACGATAAACGACTTCCAGGCCAGCTGTTCGGGCCAGGAAGTCAAGTTCGTCTAAATATTCAATTGTTTTTTCTTGAGATTGCTGTCTGTGTGATAGACCAACTAAGACAGCTTTGTCGGCAACTTTATGTGTCGAGAAGCCTGCATCTTCTTGCATCATTATTTTTTCAGGCTTTCAACATATATTGTTAACGCCTTTAATTGCTGTTCATTGAATTCGTCTTTGAAACCTGGCATCAAGCCTTTTCCGGTTTTAATATTTTCGACAATTTCAGCAGAGGTTAATTTAGAAACAGATAAGTCTTTTGCTCCGTTCAGCATAAGCTTGCCATCTTTGCCATGGCAAACCGCACATTTTGCTTCAAAGATTGCTTTACCTTCACTAACAACGGAAGTAAGAACTTCTGGTGAGATTTCAATCACAGGGGGGGTAACAAACGCTTCCTTTTGTAAAGTAAGACTGTCTGTTTTGGCCACTAAAAATACGTAGAAGTAAATCCCCAATACGGCAATAGCTATAGGTTTATTAGCCTTTTTCATGGCAATAATACCTAGTGGTATAGAAATAATTACCAAGACGATTTTGACAATTAGATAGGCTTCAATAACCGGACTTATGTAAGTCAGATAAACTCCGGTAATGATGATTAAGCTGCCTAATATCATGTCAGCAATTTTTGTTTTGCTGCGCAGTTTATTAAACGCTTCCATCTTATCTACTGACAGCAAATAAACTTTTGCCAAATAAAGAAAAAGAAAAATCGATGTGATCGTGATGTGTAAATGTAGGAATCCTTTTGCCATATAAATTTATTGTATTAGAATCTCAAAACTAAGGTTTTAACAGCTAAAATGCCAACAAATGCGCTATTATTCACTATATTTAAACGGATAAAGAAATTGATTTGTGAAAATAGCTCTAGTTGCTAACACTTCCTGGAATCTATATAATTTTAGACGCAATTTAATTCGGGGCTTTTTGGCTAAAGGGGACGAAGTGATTTGCATTGCGCCGTATGATTCTTTTTCTGATGAGTTAAAAAAAATGAAGATCACTTTTATCCCGATAGAAGTGCACGCCAAAGGCAACAATCCATTTTTAGATATAAAGCTGGCATTTCAACTATATCGTATATATAAATGTCAGAAGCCTGACGTCATATTGCAATACACAATCAAGCCAAACATATATGGGACATTTGCTGCAGCGCTTTGCGGCAGATCCGTTATTAATACTGTAACAGGATTGGGAACAGTGTTTTTGCATGAAAACATTGTTTCTAAAATTGCTCAAAAGCTGTATGCAATTAGTTTTCGATTCGCTAAAAAAGTTGTTTTTCAAAACGAAGATGACCGACAATTATTTATAGAGAAAAAATTAGTAGACAAAGCAAATACACAGATTATTCGGGGGTCGGGTGTAAATGTTGATTTCTTCATTCAGCAGTCAGGCAAGAGCAAGGAATCTAAAGACAACCCATTTCAATTTTTAATGGTTGCAAGGCTTCTATACGATAAAGGCATTCGTGAATATGCCGAAGCTTCAAAGAAAATCCGGCTTTTACACGGCACCGCAATTGAATGTAAACTTATCGGAGCGATTGATTCGGACAAACAATTAGGTATTCAAGAGAAAGATGTGGCAGACTGGGCGCTTAGCCATGATCTGATTTATCAACCATTTTCAACAGATATTTTATCAGATTACCAACGCGCAGCAGTCGTGGTATTACCTTCATATCGGGAAGGCCTTCCCAAGAGTCTGCTGGAAGCTGCTTCGTGCGCTAAACCTTTAATTGCTGCTAATGTTCCAGGCTGCAAAGATGTTGTTATTGATGAATGGAATGGTTTATTATGCAAAGCAAAAGACGCGGATGATTTATTTCATAAGATGAATACCCTATTTAGTTATTCTGTCTCGAAATTGGACACGATGGCTTGCAATAGCCGCGAACTGGCAGAGAAAAATTTTTCTGATAAAATAATTTTCAATGAGTATTTTTGCTTATCAGAGGAGATATATAACAATAAAAAAGATTGAAATGACATTTAAGGAATTAGAGTTAAAAGACTTGATACTAATCACCCCGTCCGTATTTGGAGATGAAAGAGGGTTTTTTATGGAGTCATATAATAAAGATACTTTTACAAAAGCAGGCCTAGGAATGGAGTTTGTGCAGGATAATCATTCCTGTTCAAGTGCAGGAGTTGTTCGGGGGCTTCATTTTCAGCATGAGCCCTTTGCACAGGGGAAATTGGTCAGAGCAACAAAAGGCTCTATATTAGACGTAGTTGTTGATATTAGAAAAAAATCTCCGACATATAAAAAGGTGGCAAAAGTGTTACTGGACGATAAAGACAAGTGCATGCTATATGTGCCCATAGGCTTTGCACATGGCTTTATTTCTCTGGAACAGTGTGAAGTTCAGTATAAATGTACTAATTTATACCACAAAGCATCCGAAGGCGGATTGCGTTGGGATGATCCTGATTTAAACATAGATTGGGGAATAATTAATCCGACTGTTTCAACAAAAGATCAGGAATTGCCGTATTTAAGGGATATTGAATCTAGCCTCAATTTTTAGAATGAAGAAAATAGCGATTATATCGGTTCTTGTATGTGTATTAAGTTTGTGTTTTTCTTGTAAATCCTATTATCAATATAAGATGTTTGAAACAGATGCAAGCATTTTAGTTGATTCAATTGAACAGGTACGGAACAAATCAACAAGCACGTATACGATACAGATTAACGATGTAATAACACTTGATGTGTATACCAATAACGGAGAAAAATTAATAGACCCTAATAATGCATTAACGGATGGAAGTGCAGTACAAAAAGAAGCTCCTGCGCCGGTAAAATATACTATCTATGCAGATGGCTGTGCACACCTTCCTATGGTTGGAAATGTACCCTTAAAAGGCCTTACGGTTTTTCAGGCCGACAGTGTTTTGGCTCTGAAATTCTCAGCATACTATTCAGCCCCATTTGTAAAAACCACTCTGTTAAGCAAAAGAGTTATTGTGTTTGGTCCGGAGGGCGGCAGGGTAATTCCTTTAGAATATGAGGACATGAATTTAATTGAAGTAATTGCTAGATATGGAGGCATTAAATTAGACGGCAAGGCAAATAATATACGCGTTTTGCGAGGAGATTTAAAGAACCCGGATGTACAATTAATCAATTTAAATACAATTGAAGGTCTGAAGCTAGCCTATACAGATATGCAGCCAGGTGACATTGTATATATTGAACCTAAAAGACGTGTCTTTAAAGAAACGCTGCAGGACATTTACCCGCTTGTAGCAATTTCAACAAGTCTTACAACGGTGTTTTTGTTGATTAAAGCAGCATCGAAATAATATGTCAATGTCAGAAGAACAAAAACCAATTACCACAAATCAATTCGGGCAGTATGAAGAAGAGGTTCAAAATATACTGGACCCGTATAAACTTTTAATAGTTTTTAAAAAGTCATTATTTGCAATGGCTTTAATTTTTGCTTTTACGCTTGTAGGTGTGCTTATATTCATCAGATATGCAAAGCCGGTATATGAATCGAGTGCTACTATTAAATTAGAAAATGACAACCGCACAAACTCTCTGGGCCTTTCTACCAAGGGGCTGGAAGAAGAGAGTTCGAGTTTGGCAGGAGAGCTTGAAATTATACGTTCACCGGTTGTTCGGGATAAAGTTATTGCAGATTTAGATCTGGGTATTTCATATTTTGTGCATGGAAATATTTTATATGAAGAACGTTTTAAAAGCTCTCCGTATGAAGTTTCTTTTGTAGAAAATTATGCCAAAGTGGTATATGATACTCCCATAGATGTAAAAATCCTGGATAGCAAAAACTTTCAGATTGAGGTCAATGACTTTGTCTATAAATGTCAGTTTGGCGAATTATGCCAAACGCCCGTTGGAAATTTTATTTTATCAAAGACCAGCTATTTCGAATCGTTTAAAACCAGCCAAAAAACATTTTTTATGTTTAACAGCGTAAATGCGTTGAATAGTTATTTTCAAAAAAACTTATTTTCTGATGTTGCTAATAATGAAGCCAGGACATTATATATTTCATTTAAAGACCACAACGCACATAAAGCATACAGAATTGTAAAATCTTTTGACTCTATTTATTTCGAACAAACATTACAGCTTAAATTAAAAACATTTGATCAGTCAATAGAATTTTTGACAAACTCTATTAAAAAAGCTGAAGACAATTTGGTTGGCGCAGAAGGCAAATTCGAAGAGTTCATGCGCAAAAACAAAACGATGGATGTAATGGCCGATTATGCCAAGTACTCTGAGTTAGTGGATGAGAATACAGCACTGAGCAAATCATTAGTTTTTAAGGGGGATCTCTTAAAAAATTTAGAAAACTTAATAAACAATAATAAAAACCTGGAAGAGTTTATACCTCTGTTGCCTAATCTTGAAGACGAACAATTGATTGAAGTAATTAAAGGGCTGAATCAATTAAATCAGGAAAAGGAAAGTTTATTATTGTCTCAGAATGAAAATACACATGCTTTTCAGATTAAGAAAAATGCAACATTGAAAGCGAAGAATGATGCATTGGATTTGATCAAACAAAATGAACAAGTTATACAAAAGCAGATTCACGATTTGAATCTTGAAAAGTTTCAACTGGAAAGTTCCATTATTTCATTCCCCGCAAAAGAAACGGAAATGTCTCGTTTAAAAAGACATTATAACCTGTACGATAAGTTTTATGGATTGCTAATGGACAAACTGGTTGAGCAAGGCTTAACAAAGGCGGGCGTTACAGTCAATTTCATTGTATTGTCTCAGCCCCTTGTTGAAAACACACCCATTTATCCTAAGAAAGGCATATTACTTATCTCAGGCATCGGTATTGCGGTATTGTTGAGTTTATTGCTCGTGGTTGTACGCTTCTTGATGTACGATACAATTACAACACTTGCTGAACTTGAGCGTTCAATTCCAATTCCGATTATTGGAAGCGTGCCGGAGTACAAAGCCGACAAGATGCTGTTTTCTCAATTAATAGTTGATAAAAAATCCAAGTCTGCAATCAGCGAATCGCTAAGGTCTATTCGAACCAATCTGGAGTTTATAACATCCAACAAAAAGAGCAAAGTTATAACAGTTACATCAACCGTTGGCGGTGAGGGAAAAACATTTGTGGCTGTAAATCTGGCGGCTGTTATTGCATTGACGAATCAACGTGTAGTGGTATTGGATCTGGATATGCGTAAACCTAAAATCCACCTGGCATTTGGGGCAGAGAATCAACTGGGCTTAAGTACAATCTTAATTGAAAAAAATACAGTAGACGATTCCATTCAACATTCACGGATTCCTGATTTGGATTTTATTACTGCAGGTCCAACCCCACCAAATCCATCAGAGCTAATACTACTTCCTACATTAGACAAGTTGATTGAGGATTTAAAAAACAGATATGATGTTATCATTATTGATACTCCTCCGGTTGGTATAGTGACAGACGGTATGTTATTAATGTCTAAGGCAGATATTCCACTCTATATTGTACGAATAAATTATTCCAAATTCTTCGTTTCGCAAGAAATTAAGAGAGCCTTAAACAGAGGAGGCTATAATAAATTAAGAGTAATTGCTAATGGAGTGCCTATAAACAGAGGGTTCAAATACAATTACGGCTATTATGATAATGATTTGGTAACAAAACCTAAAAGCTGGCTGCAAAAACTTGTTCAAAAAATATGAGCTTTTTCAAATCATTATTCTCTTCAGAGAAAACAAATAAGTTTGAAGATTATTTGTTTGTTGATATGCACTCGCATCTTATACCCGGAATAGATGATGGCTCGAAGACAATGGAAGAATCAATTGCGCTTATAAGAGAATTGGTTAAGTTAGGTTATAAAAAAATAATTACGACGCCTCATATTATGGGGGATTTTTTCAAAAATTCAAAAGAAACAATTCTGCCCGGACTAACGGCACTAAAGGAAAAACTAAAAGAGCAAAACATTGATATTAGTATTGAAGCTGCAGCAGAATATTACTTAGACGAATGGTTTATAGAGAAATTGGAAAGAGGCGAACAATTAATGACTTTTGGAAATAATTATGTATTATTCGAGACGTCTTTTTTAAACGAACCTGCTCAATTGCATCAAGCAATTTTTTTAATGAGGTCTTCCGGATATATTCCTATTCTGGCCCATCCTGAGCGTTATTTGTATTTGTATAATGACTTCAGTGCTTTTCAGAAAATATATCAGATGGATGTATTGTTTCAGATCAATCTAAATTCGCTGACAGGATATTATTCAAAGCAGGCAAAGCTATTTGCAGAAAAATTGATCGATAATAAAATGGTTGATTTTGTTGGTACAGACTGCCATGGCCAGCGCCATATTGATGTGCTTCAGCAAGTCAAAAAAAGCGGCTATTACAAAAAACTTCAGCATTTAAATTTGTTAAATAATACATTACTTTCATGATTCTTGTTACAGGGGCAAATGGTTTGGTCGGAAGTTTTCTTTGCAAAGAATTCATTCAAAAAGGATACCGGGTAAGAGCCTTAGTACGCAAGAATTCGGATTGTACTTTATTGAATGAAATAGCAGATAAAATCGAAATTTTTATTGGTGATATAAATGATACAGGTTCATTGATAGATGCTGTGGAGGGTGTAGAGTCTATTGTACATGCCGCAGCTATTATTTCGTTCTGGAATAAACGCAAAGATGAAATGTATCAGACAAATGTTTTGGGGACTAAAAACATTGTAGATGTTGCGCTTGAAAAAAATATCAAACGATTCATACACATCAGCTCAATTGCAGCCATTGGTCGCAAACCCAAAGATCTTGAGATTGATGAAACAAACACCTGGGAAGAATCCTCTTTAAATTCGCCCTATGCTGTAACCAAACATCAGGCTGAACTCGAGGTGTTTCGTGGTATTGAAGAAGGCCTGAAAGCAATAATTGTAAATCCATCTGTAATACTTGGTCCGGGATTAAAAGGAACAAGCAGTGTGAGGCTGTTTGAATATGTTGAGCAAAAAAACAAATTCTATACGGAAGGATATATAAATTATGTTGATGTACGCGATTTGTCAGAAATTATTTTATTTCTTTTGAACAGCGATACTCCCATAGGCGAGCGCTACATTGTTAGCGGAGGATTAACAAGCTATAGAGACTTTTTTGATCAGATTGCGGATAAGATTCAAGTGCCAGCGCCGAAGGTTAAAGCCGCTGCCTGGATGCGGCAGTTGGCATGGCGTATAGAAGCAATAAAATCTTTTTTTACCGGAAAAGAACCGCTGCTTACTAAAAACACAGCAAAAACAGCTTCAAATAAATTTGAATACAAATCAAATAAAATAATTCAGCGTACGGGTAAGACTTTCAGGCCATTAAAAGATACAATTGCATGGACATGTACCTGGTTATTTGACAAATAGGAGCATTTCAGACCCAATAATATCCTGCCTCAGCTCGTTTTTATGCATGTTTATAACTAATCATACAGGTATAAATGAATTAATTTTAATTTTTTTAGCTTTAGGTATAATCACAGCGTATAACTACATAAAATTGTGAGATTATGGCCAGACAAAACAAACGACAATCAGATGATCGAGAATTGGCCAGAAAATTTGAGGAACTTCTTAAAGAAGGCACTCCTGGCTTTTTTGACGTAAGCATTTACGAAAGCATCATCCAATATTATCTTGAACTAACAAAATTCAGAAAAGCACACAAAGCTTGTGATATTGCTATGGAGCAGCATCCCTACTCTGTAGAAATAATGCTTTTAAAAGTTCAGGTGTTGATGCAGATGACTCAGTTTGAAGAGGCATTGGAAATATTAGACAGAGCGCAGCTCTATCAACCCAACGATACAGATATTCAATTGCTGAGAGCCAACATTCTGGCTCAACAGGACGATTTTGAAGGCGCCATTGAGTTGCTTCAGGATATATTAGATATTGCTCAGGAGAAAGATGAGATTCATTACCACATGGGTGTGATTTATCAGGATATGGGCAATTTTGAAGAGTCAATCAGTCATCTCAAACAAGCCATTATTCTCAATCCTAAGCACGAAGATGCCATCTATGAGCTATCTTACAGCCTTGAGGTATTGGACCGTCTGGATGAAAGCGTAGACTTCTTTAAGCAATTAATAGAAACAGATCCTTACTCCCATTTTGCTTGGTTCTGTCTTGGGGTTTCATATTTCAAGCAGGGTAAGCTGGATGAAGCATTAGATGCTTATGAATTTGTAATTGCTATTAATGACAAGTATTCTTCGGCGTATTACAACATCGGCGAATGCTATGTTTACAAGAACGAATATGAAAAGGCATTGGAGTATTTCTTCCAGACAATGGACATGGAAGACAAAACCGCAGATGTTTTTTATAACATTGGCTTCTGTTACGAACATTTAGGCGCATTACCCAAAGCTATTGAGTTTTACAGAAAAGCATCAAAAGCAGATGCGTATTTCCACGAAGCGTATTATGGCATTGGAAAATGTTTAGAGGCTCAGGATAAATCGTACGAATCGATACATTTCTTCAAAAGAGCATTAAAATTAGATGAGGCCAATGCTGATTATTGGTTAGCAAAAGCCAATGCAGAGTACAAGACAGGCAACATTATTTCGAGTCTTGAGGCTTTTGAAGAGGCTTGTGTATTAGAACCTTCCAACCCGGAGGTATGGAAAAACTGGTCTTTTGTACATTACGAAAGTGGTGATATGGACAAAGCAATTGACTTGATAAATGCAGGTATTGACGAAATGCCTGGGAATGCTGATTTATATTATCGTGCTGTAGCATACCTAATTACGGCTGGAAGGTATAAAGAAGCATTTAATTATCTAGAAAATGCATTAACTTTGAACTTTGATAGCCATACGGTGTTGTTTGAATTTTTCCCTAAATTGGAAACTCAAAAAGCATTATTCAGAATTATTGATCAATACAGAAATAAATAAAATGTACCAAAATTTTACCCTTTCAAAGGTTCCTGCGAGAACGACAAAACCACGTGAGTCTGGTTTTACAATGGTGATGGATAAAGGATTAAGTTGCCGTGAAGTAGAAGACATGCTTTCTGTTTCAAGCAACTACATTGATATTGTAAAACTTGGTTGGGCGACCTCGTACGTTACACCAACATTAAAAGAAAAATTAGCTATATATAAATCTGCCGGCATTCCTTGTTATTTGGGAGGAACATTATTCGAAGCATTTATTGTAAGAAATCAGTTTGATGATTACAGAAAATTATTAGATAAATATGACCTTGCACATGCAGAGGTTTCGGATGGTTCAATAGAATTAGCACACGACGAAAAGTGCGAATACATTGCGAAGCTTGCAAAACAAGTGACCGTATTATCAGAGGTTGGTTCAAAGGATGCAGAGAAAATTATTCCTCCTTCTAAATGGATCAAGTTGATGAATACAGAACTGGAAGCAGGTTCGTGGAAAGTAATCGGCGAAGCCCGTGAAGCAGGTAATGTAGGTTTATTCCGTTCTACCGGCGAAGTTCGTTCAGGATTGGTAGAAGACATTTTAAGCGCAGTGCCCGTTGATAAAATTATCTGGGAAGCTCCACAAAAAGAACAGCAGGTATTCTTTGTTAAACTTTGCGGCGCCAATGTGAATTTAGGAAACATTGCTCCTCACGAATTGATACCGCTTGAGACGGTCCGCCTTGGACTTCGTAGCGATACCTTTCATCATTTTATAGATAAGTTATAATCAATTAATATGGTTGATTTATTAAAACTTGCTGTAGATTGGTTCTTACATTTAGATGTGCATTTAGGCGAACTTGTTTCTAACTATGGCACATGGACGTACGCAATTTTATTTCTTGTAATATTTGCCGAAACCGGACTGGTAGTTACTCCTTTCTTACCCGGAGACTCGTTGTTATTTGCTGCGGGTATGTTAGCTTCGTTTGGAAATCTGAACCCATGGTTATTGATCGCAATCTTAATTGCGGGTGCTATCTTAGGCGATACAGTTAATTACCACATAGGTAAATTTATTGGTCCGAAAGTTTTTACAGATGCAGAGCCTAAGAACTTCTTTATGAAATTATTGAAGAAAGAACATTTAGAAAAGGCGCAGGCATTTTATGAAAAACACGGTGGCAAAACAATTATCATGGCGCGCTTTGTACCTATCGTTCGTACGTTTGCCCCATTTGTCGCAGGCGTCAGCGATATGAATTATTCCAGATTCATCACCTATAATATCATCGGGGGAATTGTTTGGGTAACAGGTTTGACACTTGCCGGGTATTATCTTGCCGGTTTTGATTTTGTAAGAGAGCATTTCGAACATATTGTATTGGGAATTATTGCCATCTCTGTATTGCCGATTGCTATCGAATATTTGCGCGCTAAGAGGGCCTGATCATTATTCTATTATAGTAGCCCTTTCGTTTCCGGAAGGGCTTTTTCATTTACACATATAGCACTGAGTAAAAATGAAAACGTACGGTTTAATTGGATTTCGTTTATCACATTCATTTTCGAAAAAATACTTTACCGAAAAATTCATAAAGGAAGGTATTAAAGATTGTGTATATGAGAATTTTCAATTAGATACAATAAAAGAATTTACAGCCCTTGTTAACACAGATGCCAATCTGAAAGGGTTTAATGTAACAATTCCATACAAAGAAGAAATCATTCCTTTTTTACATGAACTTGATTCCGCAGCGAAAGAGATAGGTGCAGTAAATGTAATCAAAGTAGAAGACGATGGCAGGCTGATTGGATACAATTCGGACTACTATGGTTTTAAGGATACATTAGAAGAATTCATTTCCTCAGGCAAGCATCATAAAGCTTTAGTACTGGGAACAGGCGGTGCTGCAAAGGCTGTTGTAACTGCACTCAAACATCTTAAAATCCCCTATCAGTATGTGTCAAGGAAAAACGGGCCTGGAATACTGAGTTACGACGAACTGAACGAACAGACAATAAAAGAACATACGATTATTGTAAATACATCTCCATTGGGCATGTATCCGGATATTGATTCATACCCGAACATACCGTATGAGTTTTTAACAAGCGATCATTATCTGTATGACCTGGTATATAACCCAGAAGAAACTGTTTTCATGAAGAAGGGCGCTGAAAAAGGAGCTCATGTTTTAAATGGTCTGCCAATGTTAATAGGGCAAGCAGAGAAGGCGTGGGAGATTTGGAATAAGTAAATTGAAAAAGTTTATATTAGATTCGATCATAATAAAAATAAAAGGTCTCCCGTTAATAGCGGGAGACCTTTTATTTTTATTATGATCGAATTGTACAGATATTGATTAGAATCTGAAACCAAGACGAAGGCCTGCAGTTAAGCTAGGAGCCAAATTAAAGCTACCACCACCTGATTTATTATTTACTGTTGGAGCACCGCTAGTTGCAACAGATGATTTGCTATCTTTTGAAACCATGAAACCCCAGCCAAATTCAGCACCAAGATAAACTTTGTCTACAAAGTAGTAATCAGCACCTGCAACACCACGCAAGCCAAAGCCTGTAGAAGAATTAGCGCCAGCATTATTCGTACCTTTGAATTTTGTAGAAGCACCACTTGTATAAGTAGTACCATTTGCTGAATTATCCCATTTCTCAGAAACACCTACTTTCTGAAAAGACAAATCACCACCAGCGTATGTAGAAAGACGACCAGTACCGGTAAAGTGTTTTTCAAGACCAAGATTCAAGCCAAATACAGAGCTCATATTTTTATCAGAACCGCTTGCTCCTGTTGGATCATAGAATTTTTTAGTACTTGAATTCTGGGTGTAGTTAAATCCTACACGAACAGCTAACTGATCTGCAAGGAAATAACGGAATTTTAATTGAGGAGTACCGAAAGTACTTACTGGCAACTGATTCAAATTGCCACCCATAATTCCATTTGAAAATAAACCGATCTCTGCAAGTACATTACCCGCAACCGGCTTATACATTTTTGTTGCTGGAGCAGTAGAGGCAGACGGTTCCTGCGCATTTACGGCAAAGCAAGTAGCAAGCATTGTTGCTGCAATAATAATTTTTTTCATAATAGTTTAAATAATTTGGTTAGTTAAAAATTTAAAATCTAAGTCAAATTAAATAACTAAAATGAATTATACAAGCATAAAATACAACCGCAAAATATATTTAATGAAGAATTATTGAGGCAATTTGTTTTTTGAGCATTATTTTTAAGCGTATTGGGAATCATTTTTAATTAAATTAAACTATATTCTCTAACTTACTGTTTGGATGTTTAATATTAATTAGAAACAGTGGGATTCGAACTTACTTCTAAATACGTACCAACAGGTGATCAACCTGCAGCCATTAAACAATTAGTTGAAGGGATTGAGAGAAACGATCCTGCTCAGGTATTGCTTGGCGTTACTGGTTCAGGTAAAACATTCACCATGGCGAATGTGATACAGCAAACGCAAAAACCTACCTTGGTATTGAGTCACAACAAGACTCTTGCGGCTCAATTATATGGAGAGTTCAAACAATTTTTCCCAAACAATCTGGTAGAGTATTTCATCTCGTATTACGATTACTACCAGCCAGAGGCTTATATGCCTACATCTAATCTCTATATTGAAAAAGACCTTTCGATTAATCAGGAAATTGAAAAATTGCGATTGAGCGCAACATCATCTCTTATGTCCGGAAGAAGAGATATCATTGTTGTTGCCTCAGTATCCTGTATTTATGGTATAGGTAATCCGGAAGAGTTCAGAAAAAGCATTGTTGTTATACATCAAGGGCAACAAATAAATAGAAATAAACTTCTCTACTCATTTGTAGAAATTTTATATAACAGAACAACACGCGACTTTACACGCGGCACATTCCGTGTAACCGGTGATACCGTTGATGTATATCCTGCGTATGCAGATATTGCTTACCGCATACAAATGTGGGGAGATGAAATCGAATCCATACAACTGATAGAACCTGAGACAGGCAAAAGAATCAGTGATCAGAAAAGCCTTACCTTATTTCCGGCAAATTTGTTTGTTACCGGAAAAGACTCTCTTAACAGTGCGATTCACCACATTCAGGATGACCTGATGAAACAGGTGCACATGTTTGAAATGGAAAAGCGGTATGGCGAAGCAAAGCGCGTGCAGGAGAGAACGGAGTTTGATATTGAGATGATGCGCGAGCTTGGGTATTGCTCTGGCATAGAAAACTACTCACGCTATTTTGATGGAAGAGACCCTGGCCAGCGCCCGTTCTGCTTGATAGATTATTTCCCCGAGGATTTCTTACTGGTAGTAGATGAAAGCCATGTTACCATACCGCAGATACGTGCTATGTTTGGTGGAGACAGAGCACGAAAGACAAATTTGGTTGAATATGGATTCCGTTTGCCATCGGCAATGGATAATCGTCCGCTGACGTTTGACGAATTTGAATCGATCAATAAGCAAGTAATATTTGTTAGCGCAACGCCTGCAGATTATGAACTGCAGCGAACAGAAGGAACGGTAGTAGAACAGATTATCCGTCCGACGGGATTATTAGATCCTGAAATTTTTATCAAGCCTAGTACCAATCAAATAGATGATTTGCTGGACGAAATTCAGGAGCGTATTGAAATGGGTGATCGGGTATTGGTTACTACGCTAACCAAACGAATGGCAGAAGAGTTGACAAAATATTTAGAAGGTGTTGGCATTAAAACACGGTACATACATTCAGAAGTAAAGACTCTGGATCGCGTTGAAATATTGCGGGAATTACGATTAGGAATCTTTGATGTGCTTGTTGGGGTGAACTTGTTGAGAGAAGGACTTGACTTACCGGAAGTTTCTTTAGTAGCCATTATGGATGCAGACAAAGAAGGTTTCCTGCGCAATGTACGTTCATTGATTCAGACGATTGGCAGAGCTGCCCGAAACAGCAATGGCAAAGTAATTATGTATGCGGATAAAATAACAGCATCTATGCAGCAGGCAATGGATGAAACAAGCCGCAGACGTGCCACACAGATAGCTTATAATGAATTGCATGGCATTACACCGATTACGATAAACAAATCAAAAGGTGAAATAATGGATCAGACTAAAGTTGCTGATTCGAATAAATTCACGAAGCAATACATTGAACCGGAAGGCGAACCATCACTTGCAGCAGACCCTGTAGTAGCTCTGTTAAGTAAGCCGGAGTTGACCAAAATGGTTGACCGGGCAAAACGGGATATGGACAAAGCAGCGAAAGATCTCGACTTTGTTGAAGCTGCCCGATACAGAGATGAAATGTTTGCATTGCAAAAATTGATCGATTCAAAATAACTATTTTCAATACAAGAACAGATTGCTATGAATTTTACTGCACTGGATTTTGAAACGGCGAATGCGCATAAAACAAGTATCTGTGCCGTTGGGATGGCTATTGTTGAAGACGGGAAAGTAGTTAAAACCATTTCAAAATTAATTAAACCAATTCCGGATTTTTATAGTTACTGGAACATGCAGGTGCATGGCATTACTCCTGAAATGACTTCGGATGCTCCTTATTTTATTGATGTGTGGCAGGAATTAAAACAATATGTTGATTATTCTACATTGGTAGCACACAATGCCGCATTCGATGTTGGTGCATTAAGAAGTATTTTAACGGCACACGATATAAGCTTTCCTAAGACAGATTACTTTTGCTCATGCGTAGTAAGCAGAAAAGTTTTTAAAGAGATTGAGAACCATAAATTATCTACGGTATGCCGGCATATTAATGTGCCATTAAATCATCACGAGGCAGAGAGTGATGCTATTGGTGCTGCACAGATTATTATTAAGGCAGGCGAACGGTTAGGAGTCAAATCAATTGATGAATTGTTGTATTTATTGAGGATGAAGCTGAAAAGTTTTTGATAACGTCCGAAGTAGTATTTATAGGATTAAAGAAAAATAGCATTTAGAGTATTTGCAATCAGACTAATTCGCCTTATACTTTAAATAAACAGGCCTTTGTGATCGCATCACAAAGGCCTGTTTATTTAAATGAAATAATCTTTATAGGGGCTTATTTTTTAATCGTTCCGAAGACATAATCCCAAAGCTGAGAAGATACCCCGAAGATCTGAGTGTTGTCTTTGTAGTGATGAATGGAATGATTCAACCATAAACCTTTAAAGAAGTTTTTAGGTGGGTTGTATGCATGAACAATAAAATGCACGGAGATGTACGCACAATAGCCTGTTATAAATCCTGGCAAAAAGCCAAACACTTTTGTATTCATCATGGCATAGAAAATCAGGAAGAACACACCAGACAATATGAAACTCATGATCGGAGGCATTGCCAAACGGTCTTTATCTTTTGGATATTCGTGGTGCAAACCGTGAAGCGCATATTGAATCTTACGTTTAAATTCATTTGTAGGCTTCATGTGAAACAGATACCTGTGAGCTATATACTCAAGAAGTGTAAAAGAGAAAAATCCCAATACAAACAAACCAACTACGGCTAAAGGAGTTAAGTGCGTACGGTCTGTATATGCAAAGGCAATGTATAACAAACCTGCTGCAATGGTCATTAAAATTGTAATTGGAACAGAAATATGTGTGCGGGTTAAGCGTTCAAGAATAGGGTTCTCAAAAACCTTTTTAGTTCCACTATTCTTCGGTTTAATTTTTTCAGCTTGCTGATCCATGTTAATTAATTTTATGCAAATTTAGGCTAGTATTAAAACTCACGCAAGTTTAACACCTTTTATTTAACAAAAGAATGAGATTTATCGAGAACTTGCTGGTAGTATTCCATGTATTTAGGGACTATATGATTGGAATCGAACTCTTTAGCTCTATTTAAGGCGTTTTTTCTAAATTGCGGCAGGTTCGCATTATCAAGCACAAAAATTGTATTTTTGGCCATATCTGCCACATCTCCCACATTACTTAAGAAACCTGTTTTCCCTTGAATGTTCAATTCCGGCAAGCCACCCGCATTAGAAGAAATTACAGGAACTTCACATGCCATGGCTTCAAGTGCAGCTAAACCAAAACTTTCTTTTTCAGAAGGCATGATAAATAAATCTGCTACAGAAAGCACTTCCTCAACGGCATCTAATTTGCCTAAAAAACGCACATCATTACAGATACCCAGTTCGCGGCATTTGCTTTCAATGATAACTCTTTCAGGGCCATCACCTACAAGCAATAATTTAGAGGGAACCGTTTTGCGAACAATATCAAAAACAGCAACAACATCTTCAACGCGTTTTACTTTTCTGAAATTAGATGTATGTACAATAAGCTTTTCATCGTTCGGACAAATAGCTTTTTTGAAATGATCTTTCTTTTGTTTTCTGAATCTTGAAACATCAATAAAGTTTGGTATTGCCTCTATTTCTCTTTTAATATCAAAATGTTCGAATGTGTCTTTTCGTAAGTCTTCAGAAACAGCTGTAACCCCGTCAGACTGGTTGATACAGAAGGCTACCACAGGCGCAAAAGAAGGGTCTTTACCAACCAGTGTAATATCTGTACCATGCAAGGTTGTTATAATAGGGATATAGATACCTTCTGTTTTTAGTATCTCGCGTGCCATAAAGGCTGCAGAAGCATGCGGAATAGCGTAGTGTACATGCAGCAAATCCAGCTTTTCGTGTTTTACTACATCAACAATCTTACTTGCAAGAATTACTTCGTAAGGTGCAAATTCAAACAGCGGATATGACTTAACAGTTACTTCGTGATAAAAGATATTCTCGTGAAAAAAATCTAACCGATGTGGTTGAGAATATGTAATGAAATGAACAGGATTTCCGAGTTCAGCAAGTGCTTTCCCTAATTCTGTTGCTACAACACCACTTCCCCCAAAAGTTGGGTAACAGACAATACCTATTTTCATGAATGAATTATTTTCTACGTACTTGTATTTTAGGCTATAATAACCAATAGCGAATTTCTGAAGGTATAAACAAATATAGTTTGTAAATAATTCAATTAGAGAGGCGGTTTGCCGAAATTGTTTTCTGATGATGTTTAAATAACAATTGCTTAATCCGGGAATGGTACTGTCGTGCCGCCTTATTCTCTGTAATTCAGAATAGATTTATATATAACTGTTTGAATTTGAGTTCGAATACCGTCTTTGATCAGACGTGTATTGTTGGCATCCGGGTAAACTCTGTTTGAAAGAAATATATATACTAGTTCCTGATCCGGATCCACCCAGGCACAGGTTCCTGTAAATCCTGTATGTCCGTATGTTGAAGCAGAAACCAGATAAGAGCACGGACCTCCGCTGCTGCCAACCTGAGGTTTGTCCCAGCCCAACCCTCGCCGGTTGGTAGAAGTCTGCTGTTTACTGAAGAGTTCAATGGTTTCAGGTAATAAAAAACGATAGCCGCCGTAATACCCCATTTGTAGATTCATTTGCATCAGTGTTGCCAGATCTTCCGCGTTAGAGAATATTCCGGCATGCCCGCCAACACCGCCTAACAGAGCCGCACCCGGGTCATGTACGGTACCTGTAACCTGTGCTTTTCTAAAATACTTATCAAGTTCTGTAGGAGCTATTCTGTCGGCAGAAACATTGTTTTCTAATGGTTTGTACAATAAATTCTGCAGGCACATAGGGTCGTAAAAATTCTGCTTTAAAAAAGCATCCATTGGTTGTCCAATCTGACTTTCCGCAAGCCTTTTCATAATATAAAATCCCAGGTCACTATATACATACGTGTACGGAAGGTTTCTTCTGCCTTTCTTTTGATGTGGCAACAAAGAAGATTCAAGTGTCCATTTCCATAAAGAATCTTCCATGCCGGCAATGCTGTATAAGCCCGGTATTACCATGTTCGGAAAACTATCACTTTGTATAGAAGAATAATATTTTGGGCTGAATGCCGTGCTATCCATTGTCCTTCTCCAATGCGGCAAGAACGGTTGCAATCCTGCCTGATGCAAAAGAATGTCCCGAATAACAAGGTCTTCTTTATTGGTACCAATTAAATCGGGCAAGTAGACAGAAATCTTATTGTTTAACTTTATTAAACCACGCTCTTCCAGAAACATGATTACCTGTAATGTTCCGGCCACTTTGCTGACAGAAGCAATGTCATATAGCGTTGTAGGTGTAACAGGCGTTTGCTTATCGTATGTAAAATAACCGAATGACTTATTGTAAATAATAGCACCCTTTTTGGCCACTAAAACCTGGCAGCCCGGCATGGCACCTTCTTTAATTGCATGCTGAACAATGGTGTCGATTTTAGATAACGTCTTGCTGTCCATACGCAGATTTTCTGCATAGTCATAGCGCAGGCGCATGGTATTATAAGCAACAGGAATACCTGTATTTATAGGTATTTCGGGAGAAATAGTAACAGGTGTTTTGCCGCTTGCGTCGATAGCGCCGAAGAGTAACTGCGGAATCAATGTTTGAGTGTATTCATTGTCTTCATTTGCACAAATCAATCGTTTGCTATCGCTAAAATATTTTAAAGAATACGGAATGCCGAATGCCGTTACAATAACGTTTGGATGAACCTCCTGAAGTTTTTGAATGAATAATTTAGTAGAGGCACTGATGCCGTATGTTTTTGTATTGTATACATTTATCTGATGAACACCAACAACAACCGCTTCATATTTTTTTAATTTCTCAACCAACGTAGCTATAGCTGAATCTGCCAAGGTTTTGTCGATCGAGTAATGATCAAATGGAGCATAACAGCTTAATGTTTGCTGAAAAATATTTTGAGTGCCGTTATAAGAGATGCTTACAGAGGCAAAAGAAGTTGTATCGGCAAGCTTAAAAGGAATTGTATTGTTTTCATTTTTAACAACAGTCAATGACTGTTTATATAACGTATTCAACAAGCCTTTTGCAGCTGAGTTATTTAAATCCTGATATAACTGATCAAGTTCAATTTTTTTCAATGTATTGAGTCCTGCCCAATATTTGGCCATCAATATTTTTTTTACACGAGCATATACCTCTTCTTTTGTGATGTCTTTATCATTGATCGCTCTCACTATTTTTTTAATAGCAAGAGGCACATTCTCTGCATAGAGTAATACATCATTGCCTGCCAGTAAAGCGCGCACATCAACTTCTCCCGGTTTGTACAAGCTGCTTACACCTTTCATATTAAGCGCATCCGTAAATACCAAGCCTCTAAAGCCGAGTTCGTTTATTAAGAGATCTGTAACAATTGGTTTTGAAAGAGTAGCAGGTTTATTCGCTGTGTTATCTAAAGAAGGAACATTGATATGAGCCACAATAACGCTTGCAACGCCTGAGTCTATTAGTTGTCTGAAAGGATAAAGTTCTGTTTCATTCAGTTCTGTTAGCGCTTTATTAATCACCGGCATTGCCTGATGTGAATCCGTATCTGTATCGCCATGGCCGGGAAAGTGTTTGGCATTAGCCATTACATGTACCGATTGCATACCCTTCATATAGGCAATGGCTTTGGTTGTTACATTGAATTTGTCCTCACCAAACGAGCGAACCCCAATAACTGGATTATTGGCATTACTATTAATATCAACAACAGGAGCAAAATTAATATGTACACCTAATCGCTTGCATTGCTTGCCAATTTCGACGCCCATTTTGTAAATGGATGTATTGTCTTGAATAGCACCAAGCGTCATTTGTTTCGGAAAATTGATGGTGCTATCTAAGCGCATACCCAATCCCCATTCGGCGTCCATTGCTACAAAAAGCGGCACTTTACTAAGTGCTTGATATTTATTGGTTAGCTGAGCTTGTCTTACCGGGCCTCCTTGAAAAAAAATTACGCCGCCAATTCCATTGTTTTTAATAAGACGCTCAATTTCCTGCACGTGCGCTTCTGTTTTATTTGAATAAGCGGCAACCATGAACAACTGGCCAAGTGCTTGTTCCTCGTCCATCGTACTGATAATGCTATCTGCCCATGCTTCGGCACCTGTTACTTTAAAAGGTTCTGGTTTCTCCCAAGTTGCGGCACTCGTTATAAAAATTAATACAACGGATAAGATGCCAACTATGATTAAAATCTTTTTATTCATTAAAATATATTAAATCTATTTACAGTTTTTGTAAATGTTTGATTCACTAATTGATAGTTCAGATATATGCTCTCTAATTTACAGCATTCCTTGTAATGTTACCAATTTGGTGGATAACCTGTGGGTAGTCTCATTAAAATGTGAAGTAATTTAGAGGAAACAATACGAATGTAAGAACGGGTAGAGATTTCTGATACAAGAATGAAGCCATTATTAACATAGTTTCATAATCTTCAAGGCAGCATCTCAAAATATCTCTCGTTATTCATACATTTTCATTCTATGTCAGATATCATACGTTTATTACCGGATAATATTGCAAATCAGATTGCAGCAGGAGAAGTTGTGCAACGTCCTGCTTCAGTTGTGAAAGAACTGTTAGAAAACGCTGTTGATGCCGGCAGTACAAACATACAATTGATTGTTAAAGATGCAGGAAAGCAGCTTGTTCAGGTAATTGACAATGGTAAAGGCATGAGCGACAGCGATGCACGTTTGTGTTTTGAACGTCATGCAACATCCAAGATCCGAAGTGCTGAAGATTTATTTGCCATCCGGACATTTGGTTTCAGAGGTGAGGCAATGGCATCGATTGCTGCTGTTGCTCAGGTTGAATTAAAGACCAAACAAGCTGAAAATGAATTAGGCTCTTTAATACGCATTGAAGGTTCAACCATTGTGGTACACGAGCAGACAGCTCATCCGCAAGGCACTTCGATTTCAGTAAAAAATTTGTTCTACAATATACCTGCCCGCCGCAATTTCTTAAAATCAAATTCGGTTGAAATGCGCCACATTATGGACGAATTTCTGCGGGTAGCATTGGCATATCCCGAAGTGGCATTTTCTTTTTACCACAACGATTTAGAATTATTTAATCTGCCGGAAGAAACATTAAGTAAAAGAGCCGTTTCTTTATTAGGTGGTAGCTACAGAGAACAACTGATACCATGTAAAGAAGAAACAGATTTTGTTTCTATTTCAGGTTATATAGGCAAACCCGAGAGCGCGCGTAAAACAAGGGGAGATCAATTCTTTTTTGTAAACAACCGTTTTATACGCAGCAATTATTTACACCATGCTGTTATGCATGCGTTTGAGGAATTAATTCCTGCAGATGCATTCCCGTTTTATATTTTATTTATTGAAATAGATCCGGCACACATCGATGTGAATGTACATCCGACAAAAACGGAAATTAAGTTTGATGATGAAAAGACCGTGTATGCAATAATAAAAGCATGTGTAAAGCGTTCGCTGGGGACACATAATATTATGCCATCACTGGATTTTGATTTTAACGTAAATGTTTCGGGTTTTACAGGCATGGGTTTTACAGATCAGCCTGAAAGAGAACGCCCGCAAAGTTTTTCGCCAAAATCATTTTCTACATCAGATAGCTTACAAAAATCAAATCAGTCAAATTGGGAACGTATGTATAGTGGGTTAGAGAATAACAGGGAAGAAGTTGTCCAGGAGTCTATTAAAATGGCAAGTGCTATAAATGGCACAGAAGATGCCAAGCAATTAAATAAAGAATTATTATATGCAGAGAATACATCTACTTTTCAGCTGCATCAAAAATACATTGTAACACAGGTCAAATCAGGCGTATTGCTGGTAGATCAGCAAGCAGCGCACGAACGTATTCTATTTGAAAAATACATCGGTATGTTACAGAATCGTTTCGGCAGTTCACAGCAGTTTTTGTTTCCGCAAACACTTGAACTGAGTGCCGCAGATTTTGCTATGGTACTTGAAATGGAAGAAGACATCCGCAAACTAGGGTTTGTATTTAATGTGTTCGGTACCACAACAATTGTTGTGAATGGAGTGCCTTCAGATGTGAAGGGTGGTAGCGAAAAAGATTTATTCGAAGGTTTGATTGAGCAGTTCAAGCAAAACCGGACAGACCTGAAAATTGACCGTCAGGAAAATCTGGCACGGTCGCTTGCAAAACGTTCTGCTATTCGTGCGGGGAACAAATTAACCCTTACGGAAATGAACTCTATTATAGATCAATTATTTGCCTGCAAAACACCTAACTACGCACCAGACGGAAATTTGACAGTTGTCATGTTAGACATGGACAAGATAGGAAGATTGTTTATGTAAATTTTTTAACTTGCACCCATGAATCAACGCTTAACGCCATTTGTACAGAGACTGTTATTAATGAATATCGGTCTTTTTGCTATAACATATTTATTGCAGGACAAAATAAATTTAATGAATGGGTTATCATTGCATGGTATCTATTCAAATAGTTTTGCTCCCTATCAGATTGTTACGCATATTTTTATGCATGCAGATTTTATGCATTTGTTTGGCAATATGCTTGGCTTGTATTTCTTCGGCCCCTTGCTGGAACATTTTCTTGGCTATAAAAAATTTCTTATCCTATACTTTGTTTGCGGTATCGGTGCCGGCTTATTATACTGGGGTATAAATGCATACGAAGTACACCGGATAAGCGAAGATGCGTATGCGTATACGATGCACCCGAGTCCTGATGGGTTTAATGAATTTATTCATCAGCATTATTCAAAAGGATATCAGAGCCAGTTAAACTTAATTGATGCGTATGCCGAGCATTCAGATGATGTACAGTTAATTGACGAAACAAAACAACGCGTAGAAGAGATCTTAGTGAGCACTTCTGAATTTACCCTGCTTGGTGCATCAGGAGCGATATTCGGTATCTTAATGGCATTTGCGTTACTATTTCCAAATACTGAATTAGTTTTATTATTTCCGCCCATTCCTATTAAGGCTAAATACCTGGTTGGGGGATATGCCGCAATTGAAATTTATTCTCTCTATGTAAACAGGCCAGATGACAATGTTGCACATTTCGCTCATATAACGGGCATGGTCTTCGCATTTATTCTCATAAGATATTGGAAGACTAGCAGAAATTCATTTTATTAGTAGTAAGATGAGTTTAGTGAAAGACATACAAGATCAGTTTAGAATGCAGGATAATGCATTAGTAAAAATTATCCTGATAAATGTGCTTGTGTATGTATTGGATTGTCTGATTTGGGTGATAGCCGCACTTTCCAAAAGCGATTTATTTTATATTGTACAATCGTATCAGGGAGCTCCATCCGATTATATGGCGGTTTTATACAAACCCTGGACACTCATCACCTATGCATTTTCCCACGACACACCTTCGCCTTTCCATATTTTCTTTAACATGCTTGGATTATATTGGTTTGGTGGTATCATTCGCGAATATTTAGGAAGCAGAAGATTAGTAAGCTTATACATAATCGGAGCATTGTTTGGTGTGACCCTTTATCTGCTTTGTTATAGTTTTGTACCATTTTATATGGAGCAAGGTCCAAGCATTTTAATCGGGGCAAGTGCCAGTGTACTGGCTGCGGTGGTTGGAGCAGCTACTCTGATACCCAACTACAGATTTCACCTGATGTTTATCGGGCCGGTTAAAATTGTTTATATAGCAGCATTTTATGTATTGATCTCTATTGTCGGTTCTGTGCAAGGGAATGCCGGTGGCAACATTGCTCACATTGGTGGCGCATTTGCAGGCTTTGTATTCATTACGTTTTTGAAAAAAGGTACCGATATTGGTAAGCCTATCAATGCGCTTCTCGATTTTGTGCGTCGGTTATTTTCGAGAAAGAATAAAGTACGCATGACATTCTTTAATTCATCTACGCCTGTAGATGCTAATTATACACCCAATCAACAAGAGATAGATTCTATCCTGGATAAAATTTCCCGTTCCGGTTATGAAAGCTTAACAAAGGAAGAGAAACAAAAACTTTTTAAAGCAAGTCAAAAACAATGAATGAAGCTTCATCCTTATTGGATGTTCGCAACGATGCGGGCATTTTAATTATAACATTAAATCGTCCGGATAAATTAAATGCATTAAACAGGGCTGTTTTGCAAGCATTAGACGAACAGATAGAATTTGCTTACACATCGGCTGACGTTAAAGGAATTATTATAACCGGTGCAGGCGCAAAAGCCTTTGCTGCAGGCGCAGATATCAGTGAGTTTTCTTCTTTACATCCACACGAAGCACAATTGCTTTCACAGGAAGGCCAGTTGATATTTGAGAAAATAGATAAACTAACGAAGCCGGTTATTGCTGCAGTTAATGGCTTTGCATTGGGCGGCGGTTTTGAATTGGCACTGGCGTGTCATATTCGTCTTGCTTCAGATAATGCTAAATTTGGCTTGCCCGAATCTACCTTAGGTCTGTTGCCGGGTTATGGCGGCACACAGCGTTTGCCATTGATAATAGGTAAGGGGCGGGCTATTGAAGCCATGCTAACAGCCGAACAGATACCGGCTCAAAAGGCATTGGATTGGGGTATTGTGAATGCCGTAACTACTCAGGAAGAATTGTTGCCTGCCTGTATTACGCTACTGCAGAAATTTTTTACAAAATCTCCTACATCCGTACAGGAAATATTGCGTTGCACGCACTTGGCTGTTGAAACCTCGGGAACGTCGTTTAATCAGGAAGCAAAGTCTTTCGGGCGCTGCGCCGGTACAGAAGATTTCAAAGAAGGTGTACAGGCATTTATGGAAAAACGCAAAGCTACATTTACAGGAAAATAAACCATGTCTTTGCTTAAAAAATTAGCTGGACAAACAGCATTGTATGGCCTAAGCAGCATGATAGGCCGCGCCATAAATTTTTTATTGGTGCCGGTATATACCGCATTATTATTACCAGCTGAATATGGCATTGTTACGGAATTGTATGCCTACGCTGCCTTTTTTAATATTCTTTATTTATTTGGCATGGAGACAGCTTACTTCCGTTTTGCCAATAAAGAAGGGGCCAACGAACAACACATATTCAACCATGTTAATACACAAGTATTGTTTGGCGGAATGGCCATCTCAGCCATTGTATTATTGTTTACGTCCAGAATCTCGGCATATCTTAGTGTGGGCGATACGGTTAACAGCCCATCAGATTATGCGTCCTATATCTATTATGTTGTTCTGATATTATTTACGGATGCAGCTTTATCCATTGCTTTTGCACGATTAAGGCTAAAGAATAAAGCATTTTGGTTTGCCTCCGTAAAGCTTATGAATATTGGGCTTACGGTTATTCTTAATATTATATTATTGTGGGGTATTCCATTATTGCTTGTTTCGAAAAGCATATCAGAAGATACCAAACAATTCATTTTAACATGGTATGACCCGAAGGATTTGGTTTCGTATATATTCCTTTCAAACCTTATTGCAAATCTGTTGCAGTTGCCATTTTTACTGAAGGCATTCAAAGGATTCAGATTTGTTTGGGATACATTTCTATACAAGCCCATGCTGGTATATGCATTGCCGTTAATGGTAATGGGGCTTGCAGGTATGGTAAACGAAATGCTGGGCCGTTTAATTTTAAGAGAATTACTGCCTGAAAATTTCTATCCGGGCAGCACTAAATTGCATGCGCTCGGGGTCTACGGAGCGTGTTATAAACTGTCCATGTTCATGACGCTTGCTGTACAGGCATTTCGTTATGCCGCAGAACCGTTCTTTTTCAGCAGGGCTTCCGATAAAAATTCACCACAACTATTTGCAGATATAATGAAATGGTTTGTGCTGGTGTGCTTGCTTATTTTCCTGGGTGTGTCGTTGAATATTGATTGGATAAAACACTTCCTTGGTCATCCTTCTTATTGGGAAGGCTTAGCAATTGTGCCCATTTTGTTGCTTGCCAATTTATTTCTGGGAGTGTATTACAATCTGGCAATCTGGTTTAAGTTAACGGATAAAACCTATTGGGGAATTTATATTAGTTTGTTTGGGGCTGGCTTAACAATAACAGGTAACATTTTCTTAATACCCGTTATGGGTTATATGGGGGCGGCCTGTGTAACACTTGCCAGTTATGCATCTATGGCTATAATCAGCTATGTTTTGGGGCACCGATATTATCCGATTCCATATAACACACTAAAAATAATGGTTTGGATAGTATCTGCCTGTTTGCTCCTATTTATATCACATCAGATCCCAACAACGAATTTGATTGTTAATCTTCTGATTAACAATAGTATTATTGTCATCTGGTTGGGAGTTGTCCTTCTTCTAGAAAAACACGGCAATCGTTCAAAAGCCTCATAATTTTTTGTAAATTTGAGATGATTCACCATGGAAATGAAATGAATACAAGCATTAGAATCGTTAATAAATCAAGCAATCCACTTCCGGCGTATCAAACTGCTCAGGCAGCAGGTATGGACTTAAGTGCAAATTTAAGCGAGGCAGTTGTATTACAGCCGCTTCAAAGACAATTGATTCCTACAGGATTATTCATTGAATTACCTGAGAATACAGAAGCTCAGATCAGGCCAAGAAGCGGATTGGCATTCAAATTCGGGATTACTGTATTAAATAGTCCCGGCACAATAGATGCTGATTACAGAGGTGAAATAAAAGTACTTTTGATTAACCTTTCAAACGAACCGTTTACTATTCAACATGGAGAGCGCATTGCCCAAATGGTGATAGCTAAAGTTGAACAAGCTCATTTTGTTGAGGTTGAAGAACTGAATGATTCTGCCAGAGCAGCAGCCGGCTTTGGAAGCACAGGTAAATAATGGATTTAGGGAAACTAAAATTCAATATTGACGTACTTTCATTAGCTGATTAAACAAGCAAAACTATTTTAATGACCAAAAAAAATAAAGCATGAAAATTATTATTCCAATGGCGGGTATGGGAAAAAGAATGCGCCCGCATACACTTACAGTCCCTAAACCTCTTGTTCCAATTGCAGGCAAAGCCATCGTCCATAGATTGGTAGAAGACATTGCAAAAGTTTGTGGAGAGAAAATAGACGAGGTTGCTTTTATTATTGGTGATTTTGGAAAAGAAACAGAACAACGTTTAATCAAAGTTGCAGAATCAATAGGTGCTAAAGGTTCTATTTATTATCAGCGCGAAGCATTGGGCACAGCTCATGCAATTTATTGTGCAAAAGAATCGTTAGGAGGTAAAGTAGTTGTTGCATTCGCTGATACGTTATTCAAAGCAGACTTTACATTAGATACTTCTAAAGAAGGAATTATCTGGGTACAAAAAGTAGAAGATCCAAGACCGTTTGGTGTTGTTAAATTAAACGACAAAAACGAAATCACAGACTTCGTTGAAAAACCGGAACACTTTGTGTCAGATTTAGCAATCATCGGTATCTATTATTTCCAGGATGGTGAAAATCTGAAAAAAGAACTTCAGTACGTTATTGAAAACGATATCAAAGATAAAGGTGAATATCAATTGACATCGGCTCTTGAGAACATGAAGAACAAAGGGATTAAATTTATTCCGGGTAAAGTAACGGAATGGCTTGACTGCGGAAATAAAGATTCTACAGTTGATACAAACGCCCGTTATCTGGAATACATCAAAGATCAAAAATTAGTAGCATCAACAGTTAAGCTTGTTAATTCAGTAATCATTCAGCCTGCATATATTGGCGAAAATGTAGAATTAGTAAATTCAGTTGTTGGTCCGCACGTTTCGATCGGCAACGGAACTAAAATTACAAATACTGTCATCAATCGTTCCATCGTTCAGGAAAATGCAGTTATATCAAACGCAACAATTTCAAACTCCATGTTCGGAAATTCTGCTCAGTATAAAGGCAAAGCACTTGATTTGAGCGTGGGTGATTTTAATGTTATATCATAAACAACCTGATGAGCTTATACAAGCAAGTTATAAAAACCATTCTTATTGCGATTCTGATGCCGGCGCTAATAGTGCCGGCATTGGCGCAAAAGAGCACTAAGACAAAAACACACAAAGCGTCTAAATCCCATTTTACGCCAAAAGTATTGTCAGAGCAGGAGCGCATCTATTTCGAAGCATATTTTATTGATGGAATGCGTTATTACCTGATCGGACAAACAAAAGCAGCATTGAGTGCTTTTGATAAAGCTTACTCCATTGACCAGACGAATGGAGGATTAAACTATGAGCTTTCTAAAATTAACGCCAGCTTATCCAATAATACAAGAGCATTGATAACGGCAAAAGCTGCTGTAAAAACAGATCCCAACAATCTTGAATACATCCTTCAACTAGCAAAAGTACACGAGGCCCAATCAAATTTTAAAGAAGCAGACAAAACGTATAAAAAAATCATCAGTACGTTCCCCAATACAGAACAATATTATTACCAGATAGGCGCTAATCAGATTCAATTAAAAGAGTATGATGCTGCCATTAAAACATACGACAAGGTAGAATCCTTTTTTGGAAAAAGCTTTGAACTGACCAGACAAAAACAACAGTTGTATGTGAAGCAGGGCAAGGTTGATATGGCAATTAAAGAAGGCCAGCTGTTAATAGATTCTGATCCAGACAACCTGCAATATCAGGTAGACCAGGCAGAGTTTTACTACTACATTAATCAGGCACCTAATGCATTGAATGTGTTGAGCCAGGTGCTAAAAAAAGATCCGGATCAGATTCAGGCACACGTGCTGCTGGCCGACATATACAAATCACAGAAGAATGCAGAGAAGGTTTTAGCCGAGTATAAATATTTACTTGTTCGCCCTAATGTGTCATCTTCCATTAAGCAGGAAATAATTAAAGACGCTATCTCAAACGCTACTACTGATGAGACTAAAGCGCAGCTGTTAGATTTAACAACGCTTTTTGTTACCACAAATCCAAACGATAACATTGCAGTAACCAGTCAGGGCGATGCACTATTTGTTAACGGCAAGAAAAAAGAAGCCAGAACATATTATTCTAAGGCGGCTCAAATGGATGGCAACAATTATAATTTGTGGCTGCAGTTATTGACGTTGGATTACGAGTTTCAGGAATACGATACGCTTGTAGCGCACGGCACATCAGCAGTTGATTTCTTTCCGAATCAGGCGAGTCTTTGGTATTATAGAGGGATTGGTTATTTCAATCTGAAACAATATGCTAAGTCTGTAGAATCATTGGAAGAAACAAAAAGTCTTTCGGGTTCTAATCAGCAGTTGAAAATGCAATCGTTGTTATTGCTGGCAGATGCATATAATGAAACGAAAGAATATTCTAAATCTGATGCTGCTTACGACGAAGTGTTGAAGTATGATAAAAACAATGATCATGCACTAAACAATTACAGCTACTACCTCTCTTTACGCAAAGATAAATTAGAACTAGCGAAAAGTATGGCAGAGCGTGTAGTAAATAGAAACCCTTCCGAAGCAAACTACATTGACACCTACGCCTGGGTACTATACCAGATGAAAGATTATGCCGGCGCCAAAGTGCAGCTGGAAAAAGCATTGGCAGGTTCAGAAAACGGCACGATCATGGAACATTATGGAGATGTAATGTATCAGCTGGGCGACAAAACAAAAGCGCTGGAATACTGGAAAAAAGCGAAAGCTGCGGGTGATGCGTCGGAGTTTATAAATAAAAAAATTGCTGACGGCAAGTTATATGAATAAAATTGTTCTTTTCGTCCTTATAGGTTCTTTCTCATTTCTTTCTTGCAAAAAGTTACCTGTTAGTCAAGCGGTTTTGCCTGACAAAAAAAATGCTGTTGATTTTCACCCGACTTATATTGACTTCAGCTATTTGGCAATGAAGACAAAATTTGAATATTCAGATGGCGCCAATGCAGATCAGTATGCATTATCCATTCGGGCAAAGAAAGACAGTGTTATATGGATGTCAATAGGTAAAGCAGGTGTAGAAGGTGTGCGAGGCTTATTGAGACCTGACTCGGTGTTTGTACTCGACAAATTAAAAAACGACGCATACAGCTACGACGTAAATTATCTTCAAGGACTTATTCAATCCGATTTGTCTTTTTCAAACATTCAGAATTTATTAATAGGCGATTTGTTGTTCCCGTATCAGGAAACAGATGTAGTGAGTAAAGGAGAAACACACTACATATTGTATCAGAAGAAAAAGAGCTTGCATATTGAAAGCTTTATTCGTTTTGACAACATGAAAGTAGAGCGTGTAAATGTTGTTGACTCAGCGGCGTTATCCAAAACAACTGTTGTATACAGCAATTTTATTATGGCAGATTCCATTCTTGTACCTTTTATGTGTACGCTGGATGTTGCTTATACTAAAGAAGGACAGACAATGAAACGACAGGTTGTTCTGACGCATTCAAAAATTGAATTCCCGACTAAGCCATTAAATTTCCCATTTAATGTTCCTAAAAAATACAATGAAAAATAGCATCAAATATCTGGCGATATTCGGATTGATTTTTATTGTCATCACTTCAACGTTGGCCCAGAAGAAAAGCCGCAAAGAGTTAGAGCAAGAACGTGAACGAAACTTAAAGAAGATAAAAGAAACTTCTAAAGTTTTGGAAGAAACCAAAGAGCAAAAGAGTGCTACCCTAAATCAGCTTACACTTTTAAATCAGGAGATTGAAGAACGCGAAGTTGTCATTCATTCAATGTCTGCTGAAGTAAGTATGTTAGAGCGTGAAATCATGGAGCAGGAAATGATTATTCAGGCATTAGAAGAAGACATCAAAGGCCTGAAAGAAGAATATGCTCAATTGATATATCTTGGATATAAACACCTAAATGGATACGATAAGCTGATACATATTTTGTCTGCAGATAATATCGGACAAATGCTGCGTCGTAATAGTTATTTCAAACAATATGCACATGCCAGAACATATCAATTGGAAGAGATTGAAAATGTAACACAGGCAATGAAGAGTTATGAAAAAGTGCTTGCCAATAAACAGGCAGAGAAATCAGGCTTGCTGCATGCACAAACAATTGAGACGGCTAATTTAACGAATACAAAAAAACAGCAGAACTCGGTATTAAAGCAGCTGTCTTCGAAAGAACAGCAATTGAAAAAGGATTTGGACGAATCAAAAAAATCGGTTGAAAAGCTGCAAAAGCTGATTACAGATTTGATTGCCGCAGAGCGCAAAAAAGCCATTGAGAAAGCCAAAGGTTCTAACTCTTCAACGAATAAAGCTACATCAGAAAAAAACATCAAATTGTCGGCTAGTTTTGAAGGCAATATGGGAGCACTTCCGTGGCCGGTTCAAAATGGCAGAGTTTCCAATCATTTTGGCCGTCAGGCGCACCCGGTTTTAAAGGGCGTCTTTGTCGATAATTTAGGCGTTGATATATTAACGGTTCAAAATGAGCAAGTTAAATCTGTTTTTGGCGGCAAAGTAATTACCGTTGCAGAAGTACCTGGCATGCATAAAATTGTCATGATTCAACATGGTGAATATTTTACAGTTTATGCGAAGCTTCGGGAAGTAACGGTTGTTACCGGGCAGGAAGTTTCGATCAAACAAGTGATCGGGTCGGTTTATACCAATAAAGACGGCGACAGCGAATTGCAGTTTCAGATCTGGAAAAATGAAACCAAGCTAAATCCCGAAGTTTGGCTCAGAAAGCGGTAAACATCCATTCGAAACACATTTTATCTTTCCCTTTCCTATTAATTTTCCTATCTTTGCAGGGTATACGAAAATACTCTAACAATCATGATGTTAACTATTTGTAAATTGCTATTTCTTGGCAATATCGGACCTACTGAATGGATAATAATAGCTGTTCTATTGGTGTTTATGTTTGGCGGCAAAAAGATACCTGAATTAGCACGTGGCTTAGGCCGTGGTATTCGCGAATTTAAAGACGCGAGTAAAGAAGTGAAAAAAGAAATTCAAGACGGTATCAAAGACGACACAAAAAACGCTTAAGAATTGAAACGTTATAATTCGCTGCAAGAAGTTCGGAAAGACCTTTCCGAAGGCACTATTACTTGCCGTTCCCTTACTGAATATTATCTTAAAAATATTGAAAGCAAAGCGCATCTGAACGCATACATTGAAGTGTATGCAAAGGAAGCGTTGGCTACTGCAGATCTTGTTGATGCAAAGATTAAAGCTGGCACTGCTGGCAAACTAGCCGGAATGGTGGTTGGTTTGAAAGATGTATTGTGTCATAAAAATCACGGCCTTCAGGCATCAAGCAATATTTTAAAAGGATTTGTCTCTCAATTCAACGGCACAGCTGTTGAGCGTGTGATACAAGAAGATGCAATCATTATCGGCCGTCAAAGCTGTGATGAATTTGCAATGGGTTCTTCCAATGAAAACTCTGCGTACGGTCCTGTTAAAAATGACATAGACAATACGCGTGTACCGGGCGGTTCTTCAGGCGGTTCAGCAGTTGGTGTGCAAGCCGATACGTGTTTGGTATCGCTTGGCTCAGACACCGGCGGCTCTGTTAGGCAACCTGCAGCATTTTGTGACATCATAGGTTTCAAACCTTCTTACTCAAGAATTTCAAGATACGGTCTTATTGCGTATGCTTCTTCTTTTGATTCCATAGGAATCATGGCAAGAAGTGTTGAAGACACAGCGTTGATGCTTGAAGTGATTGCAGGAAAAGATGATTTTGACAGCACGGTTTCTTTCAAACCGGTACCTTCTTATTCATCGGAACTTTCGTTCTCAGGCAAAGCAAAAATTTGTTATATAAAAGAAGCTGTCGAATCTGAAGGTGTTGCAAAAGAAATTCGTGAGGCTACTCAAAACAAAATAGATCAGCTTAAAAAGGCAGGCCATACAGTAGAAGCTGTTGAGTTTCCTTTACTCGATTATATTTTACCAACGTATTACATTTTAACAACTGCCGAAGCCAGTTCAAACCTTTCTCGTTTTGACGGTGTGAAGTATGGTTACAGAAGTGATAATGCAACCGATCTGGAGTCTATGTATAAGAAGACCCGTTCAGAAGGTTTTGGTAAAGAAGTACAAAAACGCATTATGCTAGGCACTTTTGTATTAAGTGCAGGTTTTTATGATGCATACTATACTAAAGCACAGAAGGTACGTCGTTTAATAAGAGAATACACGGAAAAACTTTTGTCTGAATACGACTTTATGCTATTGCCAACAACTACAACAACGGCATTTAAAATCGGAGATCATCAAAGCGATCCGATAGCAATGTATTTAGCAGATATTTTCACCGTTCATGCAAACCTTGCGGGTATTCCTGCCATTTCCATTCCGAATGGAAAAGATGCCCAGGGCTTATCTATCGGATTACAATTGATGGGGCGTGAATTTGAAGAAGCTAAATTATTAGCATTCTCAAACTACTTATTAAAACAGAATGAAAATTAAAATCAATTCAGTACAACGTGGCTTTTTTTTGTTCCTTGCAATTTTTTTGATTGGAACAATACCATCCCGTGCTCAAATTGATTCAACAACAATTGTTACATCAAGCGATTCTTCCATTATAAAAGCAGAAGAAGTTGAAGAGGCGGAAGAAAAACAGCCCTCTCAGCTGGCTTCTGTTGATCAGGTTATTGCACAGCGATTAAAAGTATTGCAGAATGAAGTTCCGCTGGTGTATAATTCCAGAATAAAAAGCTTCATTGATTACTTCACCGTTCGAAATCCAAGATATGCCTTGGTAATGGAACGCAGGAAACGCGTGTATTTCCCTACGTTTGAAGAAATATTAAAAACGCAGAAAGTACCGGAAGAAATTAAATACCTGGCCATAGTTGAATCTGGCTTGAATGCAAAGGCTGTTTCTCCGGCAGGTGCAGCAGGCTTGTGGCAATTCATGACTTTTACAGGAAAAGAATTTGGCTTAAAACAAGATGAATTTCTGGATGAACGTCTCGATCCGGAGAAAGCAACAGTGGCAGCCTGTAAATACTTAACAGTTTTATATAATACATTTAAGGATTGGGAGCTTGCACTGGCATCGTATAACTGCGGACCGGGAAATGTTCGGAGAGCCATTCGTAAATCAGGTTATAAAGAAACCTTCTGGCAGATATATGACTATCTTCCAAAAGAAACAAGAAGTTATGTGCCGCAGTTTGTGGCGTTAACATACATTATGAATCACATGGGGGATCACAACATTGTGGCCGATTCATTAGAATACCCCATAGCATTTGATACCATTACAGTACATCAATATTTTGATTTATTCACCTTCAGTGAGCTATTGAATATTTGTTCTGACGATATGCGCAAATTAAATCCCGCATTGAAGAAAGGTATTTTGAGTGGAACATACGCATATAAAATAAGAGTGCCTGTAGATCGCATGGCGCAATTTTATCTCAACAGAGTTGACATTTTAGATGCATGCAGCAAGGAAGTAGCCCGAACAGGCGTCATACAAGGAGCTGCATCCATTCGTACAACAAGCAGCAATTCATCTTCAACCGTTGCCTCACAAAAAATATACTATACGGTAAGGAGCGGAGACGCCTTGGGTAGTATCGCCGGAAAATATCGTGTTACAGTTACTGATATTAAACGCTGGAACAAACTATCATCAAACACCATTCGTGTTGGTCAGCGACTTGTTATATACAAGAAGGGGAAAGGTGTACCGGCAACAGTTTCTGCAACAAGTAAAACTACCAAATCGGTTAGTACTGCGAAGACTGCCAGCACCAGCAGTGTTAAAAAAGCAGCACCGCAAGTATACTATGTAAAACCCGGAGATTCTTTATGGACAATCTCGCAGCAATTCCCGGGACTTACAGTTGACAAAATAAAACGGTTAAACGGGCTGACTTCAAATAGTATAAAAGTTGGGCAAAAACTTATTCTGAATTAAGTAGATTTTAATTATTGAATATTTCTTCTTTCTTTTTACACACTATAATTTTCAAGTCTTATGTCTATAAATAGGGAAGATGCGCTGAACTATCACATGCAAGGCAAGCCTGGCAAGATAGAAGTTGTACCTACAAAAATGCTGAGCTCTCAACTTGATTTGGCATTAGCATACTCGCCGGGTGTAGCAGAACCTTGTAAAGAAATAGCCGCAAATAAAGAAGAAGTATATAAATATACGGCAAAGGGTAATCTGGTTGCTGTAATTTCAAATGGTACAGCTGTGCTGGGTCTTGGCAATATAGGGCCCGATGCATCTAAGCCTGTTATGGAAGGCAAAGGAGTACTGTTCAAAAAATTTGCCGGCATAGATGTTTTTGACCTTGAAATAAATTGTGAAGACCCCGATCAGTTTATAAAAATTGTAGAATCGCTTGAGCCCACATTTGGCGGGGTAAATCTTGAAGATATAAAAGCCCCTGAATGTTTTAAGATAGAACAGGAGTTGCGCAAGCGCATGACAATTCCTGTCATGCACGATGACCAGCACGGTACAGCGATTATTTCTTCGGCAGCATTATTAAATGCACTTGAAGTAGTAGGTAAAAAAGTAGATGAAATAAAAGTTGTGGTAAGTGGTGCCGGAGCAGCAGCTATTTCATGTACCCGTTTATATAAACACCTTGGCGTACGATCTGAAAATATCGTTATGTGCGATATTAAAGGTGTGTTAAGAAAAGATCGGGAAGAACTGGATGCTTCGCAAATAGAATTTGCAACCGAACGTGATTTACATACGCTTGCAGATGCAATGCCCGGCGCAGATGTTTTTGTTGGGTTATCAGCAGCTAATATATTAAAGCCGGAAGTGCTGGCTACAATGGCCGCAGACCCAATCGTTTTTGCTTTAGCAAATCCAAACCCTGAAATAGATTACGAATTGGCTATTGCCACAAGGCCTGATGTGATTATGGCTACAGGCCGCTCTGACTATCCGAACCAGGTGAACAACGTACTTGGATTCCCATATATTTTCAGAGGCGCGCTGGATGTGCGTGCTACGGAAATAAATGAAGCAATGAAGCTGGCTGCAGTGTATGCAATTGCGAGGCTTGCAAAAGAAGTAGTTCCTGAAAGCGTAAACAAATCTTACGGAGACAATAAAATTACATTCGGAAAATATTATTTAATACCAAAACCATTAGATCCGCGATTAATCACAACGATCTCTCCTGCAGTAGCTAAAGCTGCTATGGAAAGCGGTGTTGCTAAAAAGAATATTGAAGATTGGGCCGCGTATGAAGTTGAGCTTCTTCAACGCATAGGAATAGATCAGCGGTTGATGTCGCGCATAATTGCACAGGCAAAGCAAGCTCCGAAGCGCGTTGTATTTGCAGAGGCCGACAATTTAAAAATATTAAAAGCTGCACAGATCTTAGCCGATGAAGGGATCGCATTTCCTATTTTATTAGGCAATGCAGAAAAGATAAAAGAATTGCTGAAAGAAAATTCTTTAACGATAAAACAATATCAGATTGTTGATCCGTTTGAAGAAAAAGAAAAAAGAGCGAGTTACGGAAACTTGTTGCACGAGAAAAGAAAGCGTAAAGGTGTAACAGCTGAAATTGGCAGAAAGCTTATGCGCAACCGTAATTATTACGGTGCCATGATGGTTGAAACAGGTGAAGCAGATGCATTCATTTCCGGCTTAACCCAGGAATACGGTGAAACAATAAAACCGGCACTTCAGGTTATTGGGGTAGAAGAAGGTGTGAACAGAGTTGCCGGTATGTATATTCTGAGCAACAATAAAGGCGTTTACTTTTTTTCTGACACAACGGTAAACATGGATCCAACGGCAGAAGAACTGGTAGATATTATCGGTGTTACCGCCAGAGGAGTGAAGTTCTTCAATTTCGAACCACGTATTGCCATGCTTTCCTATTCTAATTTTGGATCAAATGAAGGTGCGGTGCCGGCAAAGGTGGCATTGGCTACCAAACTTGCCAAAGCAAAATATCCGGATCTTATTATTGATGGAGATATTCAGGCAAATGTGGCAGTAGATGTTGCTCTTCAGCAAGAGATGTATCCTTTTAGTGCGTTAGCGAAAGACGGTGCAAATACATTTATATTCCCGGCACTTACTTCCGGAAACATTGCCTATAAATTATTACAGGAAATAGGAGGAATGGAAGCTATAGGCCCGTTATTAATGGGGATGGCCAAGCCTGTCCATATTTTACAGCTCGGCTCTTCTGTTCGTGAAATAGTGAATATGGTTGCTATCGCAGTAGTTGACGCGCAGTCGCATAACAATAAAATTAATTTATGATCGCTTACATAGAGGGGAAACTAACACATAAAGACCCTACTTTTATCATTGTTGATGTTCAGGGTGTGGGATACCAGATTAGAATATCCTTACACACCTTTTCTCAAATAAAAGATTTAGAACGTACAAAAATTCACACATTTTTACATATTAAGGAAGACGCACATACACTTTTTGGTTTTGCTGACCTGCTCGAGAAAGATATGTTTTTACACTTAATTTCAATAAGTGGTATCGGTCCGGGCACAGCGTTAGTTGTTTTATCTTCTCTAAATCCAGGGGAGCTTCGAGAAGCTATTGCTAATGAGGATGTTAAATCCATTCAGGCGGTAAAAGGCATTGGCCTGAAAACTGCTCAGCGAGTTATTCTTGAGCTAAAAGACAAGATGAAAAAAGACCAACTTTTAACATCTACAGATTCTAAACAGATTTTTACTGTAACGCACAATAGTATCCGTTCTGAAGCGTTAAATGCCTTGATAACGTTAGGGTTTACTAAAGCAGCTGCTGAAAAGAACTTAGATTTGATTTTGAAAAACAATCCAAACAAACTAACACTAGAAGATTTAATAAAACAGGCATTAAAAATGTCTTGATAATACCCCTGTGAACGTAAGGAAAATTACCATACTATCTATATTGGGAGTCTCCCTATTTTTTGTCTTTTGGGCTGCAATGTCAAGCACTCATTATGGATTGCGTTATACTTTTAAAAATTTATTAGTACCTGACGATAGTACAACTACCCGCACAAAATCGCGAAGACCAACATATCAATCACCGGACAGACTTGGAGATCAATATTCCAATCCGACCAATCGCTCTCCGTTAGAGCTGAAAACCCCGGATAACATTACAGAAGAGGTTGAAATTGATACTGCTACGGGTAACTACATTGTTAAAGAAAAAGTCGGCGATATGGAATACCGGACGCAGACCTACCTGACTTTTGAGGAATACTATAAGTACAAAAACAAGCAGATGCTTCGTGATTATTGGCAAAAGAAAGGAAACGATCCCAATGATCCAATAGCAAATCCTAAGCAAAACAAACCCGGCCAGCCGTTTGGTTTTACAAAACACATTAAAGGTCTTGAAGGACCTTTTGGTAGTAATTATGTTGACATCCGGCCAAGTGGTCTTGTAACCCTTGATTTTGCTGGGCGTTGGCAACGTGTTAACAACCCATCTCTTCCTATTAAACAACAACGAAATGGTTTATTTGATTTTGACGAGCAAATAAGCATGAACGTTATCGGTAAGATTGGTGAAAAATTAAAACTAACCGTTAACTGGGATACAAAGGCTGCGTTCGAATTTCAGAATAGTGTTAAAATTCAGTATACAGCTTTTGAAGAAGATATTATACAAGGCATTGAAGTAGGGCGTATCAACATGCCGCTTAATTCATCGCTTATGACTGGTCCGCAAAACTTATTTGGTCTTAAAACCAAATTGCAATTCGGTCGTCTGGCAGTAACTGCAGTAGCGGCAAGACAAGATGGTAAGCTCGATGAAATTGTAGTTGGCGGCGGCGGACAAGGTCGTACATTTGAGATAAAAGCCGATGGGTACGAAGATTACAGACACTTTTTCTTAGGACAGTTTTTTAGAGAAAATTTCGAACAATCCTTAAAGTCCAGTCCGACTATTTTATCCGGCGTACAGGTAAAAAGGGTAGATGTATACATCACAAACAGAAATAATACCACCGCTAACTTAAGAAACGTAGTAGGGTATCTGGATTTGGGGGAAAGTGATTCTATATACAGAACAGGTTTGAAAGATGCTACGACAAATAAAGCTCCTTATAACGAAATCAATAAATTATATACGGGTGCTAACCCTATTACAAATTTCAGAACAATAAACGATCTTCCGGCAGACGTTGCAAAACTAAATACAGAATGCGGCTGTACGTTTGAAGATGGAACAGATTATACGTATTTAAAAAGTGCCAGAAAGCTTGCTGCATCAGAGTTTACCTTCAACCCGGACTTAGGTTATATAACATTGCAGACAAAAATTACACCTGATATGGCACTTCTTGTTGCATATCAATATACGTATAATGGAAATGATTATACAGTTGGTGAGTTGTCTGAATCGTATGCAAACATAGGCGCAGACAGTTTGGTTATTGCCAAAATGATTAAACCCCCTGTTGTAAAAACAAGACTTCCTACATGGGATTTGATGCTGAAAAATATTTACCAGTTGGGTGTTACACAAATCCAGCGGGATAATTTTCAATTCAGAATAATTTATAAAGATGATGCCTCGGGTGCAGATATTCCGAATTTGCAGGAAGGAACAAATACACAAAACGTTCCTTTGTTGCGTTTGATGGGTCTTGATAGATTGAACCCAAACAATGACCCTATACCCGATGGTAACTTTGACTTTGTCGATGGTGTAACCATCGATGCAAAAAATGGCCGGATATTGTTTCCCGTACTCGAACCTTTTGGCTCAAACCTTAATAAGTATTTTTTACCTACTGAGGCTGATTTGAAAAATAAGTATGTATACTTTGAATTGTATGACTCGACAATGTCTGATGCCATGCAGATTGCAAGTAAAGACAAATACTATTTTTCAGGGCGTTATACCGCGGGTACAGCGAGTGAAATAATCCTTCCGGGTATTAACATATCACCCGGTTCCGTAGCTGTAATAGCAGGAAGTAATACATTGAGCGAAGGTGTTGATTATACCGTTGATTATAATTTGGGTCGTGTAAAAATATTAAATGAAGGCGTACTTGCTTCGGGGCAGGAGATTCACATTCGATTTGAAAAGCAGGATTTGTTTAATTTCAGAAGAAAAACATTTTTAGGAACGCGCCTGGATTATAAAGTTAATGACAACATTTTACTTGGTTCAACGATATTGCATTCAAACGAAGCACCTAATATTACGCGTGTAAATATTGGTGATGAACCTGCATCCAATACTATCTGGGGCTTAGATGCAAACGTAAAACAAGATTCAAGATGGCTAACCAGAGCCGTTGATTTACTGCCTATTGTTGCAACCAAAGCACCATCAAATATAACCTTTCAGGGCGAAGGTGCTCAGTTCATTCCGGGGTATAATAAGATTATCGATAAAAACGGCGGGGGCGAAGGCGGTATTGCATTCATCGATGATTTCGAAGGTGCTATGACTCCGTATGATTTAACACGATCTCCTTTAGCCTGGAGAATATCTTCTACACCAAGCAATGTAAAACTCTTCCCTGAAAGCGCAAACAGTGACCTGACTTATACCTATAAAAGAGCAAAGCTGGCCTGGTATAATATTGACAATATTTTTTATCGTTCAAACAATGGATTGCCTTCCTATATTAGTTATGATAAAATTAATAACCACTTTGAACGGAATATTACGCAGACAGAATTATTTCCTAATCAGGATCCGAACGTTGCTGTTACAAACATTCCAACGTTAGACTTAGCCTATTATCCATCGGAACGAGGTTCATATAATTATCAGACAGATTTAATGCCGGATGGTAGTTTAAAAAACCCTAAAGCTAACTGGGCAGGTATAACGAAAGACATAAAGAATGATATTGATTTTGATAACGCAAACATTCAATACATCGAGTTTTGGTTGCTAAGTCCTTACGTAAATGCGAATACAACGTATGGCCATACCAATATTGATGGTGTGCCTTTTGATAGAACAAACAAAGGAACATTATACTTCAATTTAGGAAGTATATCCGAAGATGTTTTGAAGGACAATCTGCAATCGTTTGAAAATGGATTACCTGTTGATCCCGCTCAAATATCAACGAATACTACTTCTACAACATGGGGTAGAGTAACAAATCAGCAATTCATCACAAATGCATTTGACAACTCTGCAGGCTCAAGAGACATGCAGGATATAGGTTTGGATGGTTTAAATGATGCAGATGAAAAAACATTTTTTGCAACGTATTCTGCTGCGATTCAAAATTCTGCAACCTTGACACAAGCCGCGAAAGACCAGATCATGAGTGATGTCAGTTCAGATGACTTTAGTTATTATCTGGGCAGCACCCAGGATGCAAATGAAGTGTCTATATTAGGCAGGTATAAAAATTATAACCGTACACAAAACAACTCACCTATAAATGCTGGTGCTGCGGTAACTCCTTCAAACACCAATCTTCCGGACAACGAAGATTTGAATGCAGATAACTCATTAAATACCGTTGAAGAGTATTATGAATATCAGGTAAATATTGATCCGTCACAATTTATTGTGGGACAAAATTACATTGTTAGTTCCCGGGATTATACAGTAACATTTTCAGATCATTCACCGGCAGAAACAGTAACCTGGTATCAGTTCAGAATTCCAATTCGTACACCAGATGCGGTAGTTGGTGACATACAAGGGTACAAATCTATTAAGTGGATGCGTACCTATGTTACAGGCTTTGGAACACCGGTTGTTCTTCGTATGGCAAACTTTCAATTGGTTGCCAATCAATGGAGAGTGTATCAGCCAGATGATATCAGTACTACAGGTGGTTCTCCGAATTACAGAACAGATAATACCGTACTGGATTTGTCTGTAGTAAACGTTGAGCAAAACAGTTCTACTGATGGCAATTCAACGCCGTATGCCTTGCCTCCGGGTTTTAACAGAGATTACGATGCAACTTCTGTAGTAACGAGAAGAATAAACGAACAATCGCTAAGGCTTTGTGTTGACGGCATTATGGATGGTACTGCCAGAGCAGCATATAAAAATGTAGTATTGAATTTAATGAACTACACAAAAGTAGACATGTTTGTTCATGCTGAATGCGATCCGACAAAAGCAGTAAAATCAAACCTGAAAGATGGAGATGCTGTTGCCTTTTTAAGATTAGGAACAGATTACAAAGACAACTATTATGAAATTCAAGTGCCGCTGCATTTTACAGTGCCGATCAATAGTACCGATCCGAACGAAGTCTGGCGAAGCGAGAACCAAATATCCATTAATATCAGCGACCTTATTGACACAAAAGTAGCAAGGAACAGTGCTGGCTTTGCACTTTCTAATCCTTATACCAGAGTACTGCCCAATGGGCAGATTCTGGTCGTCGTGGGTAACCCCGATATGTCGGCTGTAGTAACAGCCATGCTGGGAGTGAAAAATCCAATTGGCGGCAATGAAAATCCTCTGACATTTTGTATTTGGGACGATGAACTACGAGTCTCGGGTTTTGTGAGCCACAGTTCGTATGCGTACGCAGGGAAATTAAATTTAGGCTTAGCTGATTTTGCAAAAATAAGTTCGAGTATACGCTATACATCCGCAGGGTTTGGTTCTCTGGATCAAAAAACATCTGCAATGTCGCGTGTTAACACGATGGAGTATGGTATAATTTCCAACGTGAATTTAGAAAAATTTATTCCGGGGAAGACAGGGATAAAACTGCCCATGTATATCGGGTACAATGCTAAAGATATAACCCCCAAGTATGACCCGTTAAACCCCGATGTCAGTCTCGCGCAATCGGTCAATAATGCAGAGGACCCCAAGGGGTACAAGAAGCTAATTATCGATCAGACAATAATGAAGGCCATTAACTTTACCAATGTTCAAAAGGTAAAGGTGAAGCCCAATGCCAAAAAACATATCTATGATATTGAAAACCTGACTTTGTCTGTAGGGTATAGCCAAACCAAGCAAAGCAACTTTAATATAAAAGCATACGAACTCTTAAAGTATAATGCAGGGATAGGTTATTCGTATTCAACTACCGGGAAAAATCATACCCCTTTCAAAGGTATGAGATCTTCCAGAGGCCTTATTACACCACTTGTTAAAGAGTGGAACATAACATTAATGCCGAGCCAGATCACGTTCAGAACAGACTTGAACAGGCAGCTTACATCAACGCAGTATTATCAGGCAGGGCCACTTACGCCGGTACAAAGTGCGATATATCAGAAGTCATATATACTTACGCGTAACTATGGTTTGTTATGGAATTTAACAAAGTCTGTATCTACTACCTACAAAGCCAATGCGTATGCAATTATTGATGAACCGAACGGAACGCCGGGATCAGCAGAATACAGAGACAGTACCAAATCGAATTTAAAACATTTTGGACGTTTAAAGAATTTTGATCAGAGTGTTACGATGACGTATAAACTCCCGTTAGATAAAATTAAAATCTTAAACTGGATGAATATGGATTACAGCTATAGCGGCGGTTATGTCTGGGCATCCGGAGCATTAATACAGAGAGATACACTTGGTAACTCCATTCAAAACAACCGGATGAACACGGTAAATGCGAAAATTGATCTCGACAAATTATACAGCAAGTCGAAATTTTTGGCAGAAATGAAAAAGCCTAAACCACCGTTCAAGAAGCCTGATCCTAAAGATACGCTTCCGCCACCGCGGAATCATACAGTAATGAAAGCTGCATTCAAAACATTGATGATGATAAAAAATGCAAACCTTACGTATACCCAAACGGACGCAACGACCATGGCCGGATATATGGGGACACCTAAATATCTCGGGTTTACAGACGATATTAATAATGCCGGCACAATGCTGCCGTTTTTATTAGGATCGCAAGACCCATCAATCAAGAATAAGCTTGCATCCGATTCTTTGGTATCTAAAGTGCGATCATTAAACACGCCGTTTACTCAAACGCACTCGCAAACAATTACGGCACGTGCAAATATTGAACCTATTAAAGATTTTAAAATTGTTTTAGAATCTAAGCTGACAGCAACAAAATTATATACCGAATTATTCAGGATCGATTCATCCAACGGAAACCGATATGTTTCTGATAACCCTTTCCAATCGGGCAGTTACACGATTTCAACCATTACCATTTTGTCTGCATTTGACAAGCATGTATCCGGTTCAAATGATCCCAACTCCTCGGCTAATTTTGAGAGATTTAAAGCCTATAGAGAAGTTATGCTTGATAGGCTGGGGAATAATGGTACAGAGTATGGAGACAACTCTCAAAGTGTTTTATTGCCGGCATTCTTAGCTGCATATACCGGTAAAGATCCTAACAAAACAAACCTGAGTGGTATGCCTAAAATACCAATTCCTGGCTGGCAGATTGATTATGCCGGTTTGGCAAAGGCTAAGATGTTTGCTAAAAAGTTTCAGTCGATTACCATTTCACATAAATATTCGAGTCAGTATCTGGTTGGGAGTTATATGACATCTTCCGTATATAACTCGAGTTACATAACCCCGAACAGCAGCTTTTTTGATACCCCACGTATACCGGATTCTATAAATTCAACAGGACAGATAGTGCCGATTTATGTAATAAGCGGTGTTACAGTAAATGAGGCTTTTGCCCCTTTTATAGGATTTAATGCACGTACTAAAAATAAAATTTCATACAAGCTCACATACAGCAGAACAAGGACATTGAATATGTCTTTAACCAACGCACAGTTAACGGAAAGTCTAAACAATTCCTGGCAGGTAGGTATTGGTTTTGCACGCTCGAATGTACCGATACCGAAATTCCTGACCGGGGGACAAAAAATAAATCTGAAAAACGAATTGAATATTCAGGTAAACTTTACGCTGAATGACATGATTACATATCAGCGTAATTTTACGGAGAACTCAACTGTTACGGCAGGTAATACCAATATTCAATTTAAACCTACGATCAGTTATAATATTTCACAGCGGGTAACACTGCAGTTTTATTTCGAACGGACAATTAACAGTCCTAAGATATCCTCTTCTTACCGGAGAGCAACTACGGCTATAGGTATACAACTCAGATTTACACTATCTTAGCGGATAGCGTTTTGTTTCTCTTTAAAAAGAATGTATTTTTGAAAATCAAATAATAACTTATTTATGAATTTTCCTTCTGAATTAAAATACAGCAAAGATCACGAATGGATTCGTGTAGAAGGCCAGACGGCGTATGTTGGCGTTACTGATTTTGCACAAAAAGAATTAGGTGATATTGTTTACTTAGACGTAACTTCTGTTGGACAGAAAGTAGGCAAAGAAGAAATCTTCGGAACAATTGAAGCCGTTAAAACAGTGTCAGATTTATTCATGCCTGTTGGAGGAGAAGTGGTAGAATTTAATGCAGCATTAGAGTCAGCACCGGAGCTGGTAAATACCGATCCGTATGGCAAAGGCTGGATTGTGAAAGTTGTACTTTCTAACCCTGCAGATATAGATACATTATTAGATTCAGCGGCATATACAGCATTGGTAGGTGCTTAGTAAAAAGAACATAATATCCCTCAAAGCTTATGGCCCTGCCGTACTTTGGGGGATGTTTATTTTAATTGCAACGCTGACACCAGGCAAATCGCTGCCAAGCAGTTCGCTGTTTCGATTTGATAAACTAATACACATAACTATTTTTGGTATTTTTGCATGGCTGGTATTAAGAGCCTATTATCTTTTAAAAGAATCTGAAAGCGAAAGGAAGCTCAATGTTTATCTTTTTGTTGGTTTAGCAACAATAGCATTTGGCATATCGATAGAAGGGATGCAGCAGTTTATCCCGGATAGGGGAGCCGATAGATACGATGTTATTGCAAATACAGTTGGAATCATATCTGCGCAGATTTTATTTTATTTCGTTCATCAGAAAAAAACTATATGATTAATAAAATCGGAGGGGTCTTTTTTCTTCTAACGGTTTCGTTTTGTTGTTTGGCTCAAGATATTGATCGGGTTCAAAAAACAATAGCCACACTTACTTCAAAGAAATATCATGGCCGCGGAGCAGCATTAAAGGGCGATAGCCTTGCGGCAACGTATATTGAAAAACAATTCCAGGAGATAGGGCTAAAGCCGGTATCAAACAATTTTTTACAGCGCTTCAGTTACGGCATTAATACATTTCCGGGACAAATGAAGTTGAAAACAAATCTGGGTTCTTTGAAACCCGGAATTGATTTTATTGTTCGTTCAACATGCGGGAGTGGCAAAGGAAGCTATCCTGTTTTTATCGTGGATACCCTAATATTTTCAGATGAAAAGGCATTGAATAAATTTCTGCAAAAAGATCTTTCACATTCTGTTGTAGTATATTCCAGAAAGCATTTCAAAGATTTTACAGCTTCAACCACCGACCTTTTAAAACAGTTGTATTCAGCAGCAGCGATTATAGAATTGCAGGATAAAAAACTTACCATGGGCTTGTCGAATGAATCGTTTCGCACACCCTTTTTTGAAGTACTTGCAGGATCGTTTTCTGCAGATGTGCATACAATATCGTTCGAAGTAGAAAACCAACTTATAAAAAAACATTATGCAAATAATGTAATTGGCTGTATAGAAGGTGGCGTTAAAAAAGATTCTTTCATTCTAATAACAGCTCATTACGATCACTTGGGTACGCTTGGCAAGAAGAGCTATTTTCCCGGGGCAAATGATAATGCGAGCGGCGTGAGTATGCTGCTGGAACTGGCGCATTATTACGCAGTAAACAAGCCGGCATACAGTATCGTGTTTATAGCTTTTGCAGCAGAGGAATCTGGCTTGATCGGTTCGTCATTTTTTGTTAGTCACCCAACGGTTGAATTATCAAAAATTCACTTTCTGATCAATCTGGATTTATTGGGTACCGGCGACGATGGTATTATGGTAGTGAATGGAAGTATATTTAAAAAAGAATACAATGCCTTAGTTGAGATTAACGAAAAGAACAAATTGTTGCCTGCTGTTAAGATACGTGGTGAAGCAGCAAATTCAGATCATTATCCTTTTTATAAAAGAGGCGTACCTTGTTTTTTTATATACACACTCGGAGGTATTGCTGCGTATCATGATGTGCAGGATATAGCCAGCACATTACCACTGACCAGATACAAAGAAGTATTCAGTTTGTTGGTATTGTTTATTGCAGAAGAAAGATAAAAGTCAATAAAAAGAGGCTGCTAATTGCTTAGTAACCTTTTGTTCCACCTGTTATCGAACCAATTCATTTAAGATTTAGAGAAATTATATCGGTTTTCAGTAGATTATAAATGAGCTGTGCTTAAAATTAGAGAGTTTCATAAATTTCATAGCCTAGCTGTTTTTTTGATAAAATAAGCATTTGAATAATACAATTTATATGTGGCTAAAAACATATAGATATTTATATAATCTTATTTTAATTTAATTTGTTAATAAAGACAAGTTGGTTTGATTTGTTTTTCTTATAAAAGAATAGATATTTGATTACTAGCTAATTTTTGAGCGAATGTAAAAGTGCCATGTTTTTCGCATTAGACTATAATTAGGACTCAAGTATTAATAATATATATCACCTGAGTGAATATATAAACTAGTTAGCCACAATTATAAAACGACATACAATGAGCAATAAAAATAAATTTAATTCTATGCTTCCAAATAAACCAGTACCAAACGCAAAACCAATTACTTCAACGTTACTTGATAAAATGGTTGACGGGCGAGAATTTGAAAGTTTACTCAAATATCAATATCATAATTTAAATTTCGTTACTGAACTTAGAAAAAGTCTCGAAGAAATTAAGGCATTGCGGGGGCGACCAATTGTTTGCTATATAGCCAATGTTGTTAAACCAAGTTCTGCAATTTCTATAGAAGACTCTGATGACCTTCCATTCAACGAAATGATTGCTTCGTTACCTGCAGAATGTAAAGAAATTGACATTGTATTAGTAACACCAGGAGGATATGCTCATCAGGTTGCAAAATTTGTAAATAAGCTAAGACCAAGATTTGAAAAAATTTCGTTTATTTTGCTTAACAAAACAATGAGTGCTGGCACAATCTTTATTATGTCAGGTGACGAAGTAATAATGTCAAATCAATCTCAAATTGGACCTATTGACCCTCAAGTTAGGACAAAAACTGGTGAATTTGTTCCTGCACAAGCTATATTAACTTTAATTGATGATATTAGGACAAGAGGCGATGAAGCTATTAAAAAAGGAGGAAAACCTTCTTGGACTGATTTACAGATCTTAAACGGAATTGATCCAAAAGAAATTGGGAACGCTTTGAATGCTAGTAATTATTCGATTCAATTGGTTGAAGAATATTTGCATAACTTCAAATTTAAAAATTGGACCAAACACTCTGACGGAACATCGGTAGTGACACCAGAAGAAAGAAAAGAAAGAGCCAATGAAATAGCAAAAATGCTTTGTGACCATAGTAAATGGAAAAATCATGGACATGCTATTACAAGAGAAGCAGCATGGGAAGTTTGTAAACTAAAAATTACACATTCTGAAAGTGTTGATGGATTAGATAAAGCAATGAGAAGAATGTGGGCTTTATTTTATTGGGTATTCGAAAATACACCAGTTGCAAAAATTTTCCTCTCAGAGAATTATAGTATAATGAGGTCATCAAATCAAAATGTTGAAAAAAAATAATGTTATGGAAAATAAAAATGAACTATTGAAAAAATTAGGATTTTCAGACATTTATTTAAGTTTCGTTGCAGGCGTTATAGATCAAAATGAAACAGAATTTAACCAAGTTAGTCAATTTGTTTATGACGTAATATCTGTTGATACATCTGAAATCATTTATCCAATAATTGAAAAAACAGAAGCACCAATTAATAGTTACATAAATTAAGTAAGCCAATAACTGTCCCTAGCAGCTGCGAACAAAAATACAGTATTTTCTGTAATAAAAATCAATTTTTGCTCTACAAATTCCATGCTTTATATAGCTGTAAAACATTAGATTCAATAATAGAATATTTTTAATATATCTAAATGGAAATACTTAGTCCCAAAGTTATTAAGATAGATGCCATGACACTTATCCTCAGTCATGAAGGCACTTTTGAATATACTGATCCAGTATTTAACATACCTATGACTAAAAGCATCACAACTTTAACTTTCAGTAAATTTGGGCATAATTTACCATCTGTTGAATTTGGAATGACATCTTCGAAAGATGAAAGGGTTAAGTTGTTTGGAGGGATGCAATCCCTTATAAAATCTTGTGTAGACAATGCAGAGGATATTAAAGATGAAATTCATCAAATTGTCTTAAATACCGCAAAACCTAAATCAGAAGACGAAAGAATAGAATTAATGAAGATGGACTTTATGAAACTAAAACAGTGGTTTATGGACGACATTAGAAATTCAAAAGTGTACAAAGAGTTTAGTGAATTTAATTCGACGAAAAAATTAAAAGTATATAGTAAAGCATTTAATACTTTTATATTAGACAGGAATAAATATACTCATGGGCAACTATGCTTTTTAAGTCCAAATTATGATTTCGTATTAGAATATATTGAAACTCCATCTCAACATAAAAGGTACGCTTATATTGATGCGGAAATTTTATTGTCGTATAATAATTGTTATGTTGAAATTAGGAAATTGATTTCCGAATATAATGTGATTCATCAAACAAGAATTCTTAGTGAATACAAAAAAAACAAGGTTTAAAATTATAAAATAACTGAGCCTAACAATACATACAATTTATAGCGGTTCGTTTGTCAGGAAACAGTTGAGTACTTTCATGCTCCGCCAAACTTCTACGAAATTCTGAAGGGGAAATGGAATATGATTTTCCGCAAGAATTTGTCTACTCTGTTCCTTTAAAGTTCTTATCTTTAAATGCCGCTACAAATTTCATGTTAAACGTTAGCTGCCATATTCGAGAGTACGTATATTATGGTAAAATTTTTAATTATACCGACAATTTTGTTAGCATTAATTAGCTGCGGAACTGACTTTTCACCAAAGTCTGAACAAATTAACGACAATACTTCAAAACAGGATATTATTGTAAAGAGTAACATGATCCAAGACACGACACTTATAAAAAACTGGTTGACAAATGTTATTATCAATTATGTAAATGGCGATGACTTAAAAGCAGCTTATAATAATATGCGTTTAGCATTGACTGACGATTACTATAACTATAAACAAAATGCGATAAATTTAGAATATGGTGAAGAAATGACAGAAGAAGAATTTCATCAGAAATGGAAAGCTAAGTACGACACCAAGTATGTGGGCAAAGGTGGTTTTTTTATCTCGGCTCAGGATAATGGAACAATAGACATCGCTTATTGCTCGCTTTTAAAGTCTTTGGGAGATACTGCCCAAATTTTTCATGTTGTGATTCGTGACCTTCGCTGGAAAACTAATTATGTGCGAGACATTACAATTGTCTCTAAGGACAATAAACTTCTTATTGATGATGTAAAAGAATACGAATAATAAGGCAGCTAACAATATATAGCATTTATTGCAGGCTTATAAATACTATTCATAAAATTCCAAGCAACATAATTAGACTTAATCTACTGGCAAGTTAAGTTTGAGGGACGTGCATATAGCAATTAACTGCCAGCAATAAAACGACAACAAATGAGAGACGATACTCATAAAAAAGTTTTTTAAAAAAGAAAAGCCTTTAGAAATTCTAAAGGCTTTTACCAGCTCCCTCTCTTGGGCTCGAACCAAGGACCCCATGATTAACAGTCATGTGCTCTAACCAGCTGAGCTAAGAAGGAGTATCTCCGAATTGGGAATGCAATATTAAGCGTTTGTTTTGTATAATGCAACAGCAATTCTTAATTTTTTTTCATCTTATTCAGTATGAGTCCGTTTAATTTTATTGAAATCAAAAAGACATCCGGATGGATATTTATTGTTTCAGGAGTGTTCTGCAGGAGTAAAATCAAAATAAAAAGCCCGGAGAATCGTTTATATATAATCAATAAGAAGGTTTTTCCTTTAACAATGTATAATTTAGCAAAGTAAAAAGTTGTACCATTATGAGTTTGAAGAAACTAGGGATTTTAACACTGATGTCTTCTGTTTTTGGGGGAATTGTTGCCTTGTCCGGCTATCAGTATTTTGTTAAGAAAAATGAATTTACTTCGATTGAATCGATGCAGCATCGTGCATCTTTTGCAGCCTTTTCGGACACTTCGGGATTGGCTGTACCTGCCGGTTTAAACTTTATTCATGCCGCCGAGTTAACGACACCTGCGGTGGTGCACATCAAAACAACGTACATGCCTGAGACTACACGTCCTAAGACGCGTGACGAGGAAATGTTCCGGTATTACTACGGCGATCCGTATGAAAACTACAATCAACCACGCGAAGCCTCAGGCTCGGGTGTTATAGTAACAGCAGGCGGTTACATTGTTACTAATAATCACGTAGTAGAAAAGGCTTCAAAAATTCAGGTTGTATTAAACGATAAAAGAACATACGATGCAAAACTTATCGGAACAGACCCTACAACTGATTTAGCATTAATTAAAATTGAAGAAACCAATCTGCCGTATGTTTTATATGGAAATTCAGATCAGGTAAGAATCGGGGAATGGGTGTTGGCTGTTGGTAATCCATTTAACCTAACCTCTACCGTAACGGCAGGTATTATCAGTGCCAAAACACGTAGCATTAACATCTTAAGAGATAAAGATAATATGGCCATTGAATCCTTCCTGCAAACAGATGCGGTTGTAAACCCGGGTAATAGCGGAGGTGCACTTGTAAACCTGAGAGGAGAACTGATCGGGATCAATACCGCTATTGCAAGTCCTACGGGAGCGTACGCAGGCTACTCTTTTGCAGTGCCGGTATCGTTAGTAAAAAAAGTGATTGACGATATCATGAATTACGGCCAAGTGCAGCGAGGCTTGCTTGGTGTTGTAATACAGGATATGACACCTGCATTGGCAAAAGAGAAAACAATTGATTTTACAACAGGTGTATACGTAAGTGCCGTGAATCAAGGAAGCGCAGCAGATCTTGGCGGAATCAAAGAAGGAGATATTATAACGAAGATCAATGACATCACTATCGGCGAAACAACACAATTACAGGAAGTGGTTGCGCGCTATAGACCCGGAGATAAATTGAAGGTTAAATACATTCGTAAGGGTAAGGATGGTGAAGCTGCCGTTACATTGAAAAACAAACTTGGCGACATGGCAATTGTTCCCAAGGACGATAATTCAGTTAAAACTAAACTGGGTGCAGATCTTCAGCCGGTATCCGGTGGCGAGATGAGCATACTTGAAATACCAGGTGGTGCAAAGGTTGCCAAATTATATAGCGGCAAATTGAAAGAAGCAGGTGTAAGAGAAGGATACATTATTACATCTATCGATAAAAAGCCTGTAGGCACGCCTGAAGATGTTGTACGAATTCTTGAAGCCACTACAAATGGTGGAATTCTTATGGAAGGTATATACCCGAACGGAAAAAAAGAGTTTTACGGCATCGGTTGGTAATTAAATCTTCAAAATCTGGAATAAAAAAGTGTTCGAAAGAACACTTTTTTTATGTTAATCGTATATTGAATTATGAATCAGCAATTGGTGAAAGATACGTTAGCTATTTTTCAAATATCTTCTTTAAATGCATCTGCAATGTCAGCGAATCAATCCTGGCGCTGCGATGAGTCGTTTCAAAAGTATTCACCAATTGACGGATCTCTTCTTGCCAGCATTGAATATGCAAATAAGCAAACATTCAATGAGGTAGTTAACGAAGCACAAAAAGCATTTATTGAATGGTCTGCAATCCCTGCACCTAAAAGAGGTGAAATAATCCGCCAGATCGGAGAGTCCTTCCGTAAACATAAACAGCATGTAGGTACATTGATATCTATAGAAACAGGCAAGCTATTACAGGAAGGCTTGGGAGAAGCGCAGGAAATTATCGACATCTGCGATTTTGCAGTAGGCTTGTCACGCCAGCTTTACGGGCTTACCATGCATTCCGAAAGGCCCGAGCATAGAATGTATGAGCAATACCACCCGCTGGGTTTGATCGGAATTATATCCGCATTTAATTTTCCTGCAGCGGTATGGTCATGGAACGCAATAATAGCAGCCGTTTGCGGCAATGTGAGTATCTGGAAACCATCGGAGAAAGCGCCGTTATCAGCAATTGCCTGTCAGTTTATTGTTTCGGAAGTATTAAAGAAAAACAACTTACCGCCTGCGGTATTTACCATATACCACGGGGCAGCAATTCAGGGAAGCTGGATGTGTGAAGACGAAAGAATTACATTGGTTTCGGCAACAGGTTCGGTTGCTATGGGGAAAAAAGTAAATCAAATGGTAGCGGCTCGTTTAGGGAAAACGCTGTTAGAGCTGGGAGGTAACAATGCGATCATCGTTACGGAAAAAGCAAATCTTGACATGGCTATTCGTGCCATCGTATTTGGAGCAGTAGGGACTGCCGGGCAGCGATGCACAACAACCAGAAGACTGATTGTACATGCAGATGTTTACGACACCATTATTGAAAAATTAAAAAAAGTATATAGTCAGCTTGTTATTGGCAGTCCGTTAGAAGCGCACACATTGGTTGGGCCGTTGATTGACAATAAGGCTGTAGAATTATTTGAACAACGCATTCAGACAGCAGCCGGTGAAGGTGCAGTGCTGCTTGCCGGAGGAAAAAAATATCAACCTGAAGGTTTTGAAAATGGATCGTATGTATGGCCGGCTATTTTTGAAGCACAGGCAACAGTAGCCTCGTTGCAGGAAGAAACATTTGCGCCGATTTTATATATTACAAAATACAGCGGTAATGTGGAACAAGCCATTGCCATTAATAATAACGTAAGACAAGGCTTATCTTCTTCTATCTTTACAAACGACATGCAGCAGATGGAACGGTTTTTATCAAACAAAGGGTCAGATTGCGGCATTGCGAATGTTAATATCGGAACTTCCGGAGCTGAAATAGGAGGAGCTTTTGGTGGAGAAAAAGAGACTGGAGGAGGGCGAGAATCTGGCTCAGATAGCTGGAAAGCATATATGCGCCGCCAAACCAATACAATTAATTATGGAGAAACGTTACCTTTGGCTCAGGGAATAAAATTTGACTTATAAATCAGCACAACCAGTATATTGTATTTAAATAGAATTAATTATATTTGACTAACCAACTTTTTTATTTATGAAAAATACCGAAACTGCCGTGGACGCTAAATATCATTCAATAATGCTCGTCGACGACAATGAAATAGACAACCTGATCAACCAGAAAATGATTGAGGCTGCAGGCATTTGTACCCATATATTCGTACACTCAGGTGCCAGAAGCGCAATTGAATTTTTGAAGAATATTGAAAAACTAGCAAAGGGATCAATTGATTTATACTTACCGGACTTGATTTTTCTGGATATTGATATGCCGTTAATGGATGGGTTTCAGTTCTTAGAAGAGTTTGAAAAAATGTCTGACCTGATTAAAGAACAGTGCAGTATAATTATGCTTACATCTTCATTAAATCCTCAAGACTTAATGAAAGCAAAAAAGAATAAGCATATCGTTAAGTATATCAACAAGCCACTAACGCTTGACAATTTAAGAAAGATCTGAAGATTAAACTTCGGAAAGTTTATCAGCTAGCTGCTCATTAATATTTAAATAATTAAACGGAGAGTAATACTTCGGTAAAGCTAAATTAAGCTTATCTATTAAGATGCTTAGTTTAGCTTTTTTGCCTTTCTTAGAGTCGTTTAATGCCGTTTTACAGATCTTTATAATCAATACAGCGTGTGCACACTCATCTTTTCCTAAAAGTCTTATTTGGCGCTGAATGCTATTTACAAGCTGATTGAACAAATCGTGTTCTTTAACCATTACGTATTGCAAGGCCAGAAACAATTTAATTTCTAAAAAGGTATTCGGGTATTTTTTCAGAGATGTTTCGTTCAATAAATTATTCAGATACTTGGCTGCTTCATCATACTTTTCAGCAAAAAAACAGGCAGACACTCTGTAATTAATATAGATGATATATTCAGGTAAATTGAGTTTGTTTATTTCGTAGTCTTCAAATAATTCTTTTGCTTCGCCATACATCATTTTTTCTGTGCGCTCAGCCAGATAATATTGCTGTTTTGCCAACAATATTGCCGGTGAGAATGTATATAACGAGTAATTAGAAACAAACATTGGTATTGCCTCACTGATATCCTCAATAGACTTGTGCAGCTTGGCAGTGTTGTTACTAAGCTTGTAGTATTCTATTTTAAGATAATCAAGTACAAGTATCAGGTGGTAATAGGTTGCATCCAGATAGTACTGATCAAAAATTGCCTGAATAGATTCAAAGGTTACTTCCATCTCTGGCTTTGCAACCTGTTCAATTTTTAATTCATGAAAAATATTAATGAACGACTGAAAGACAAATAAGCGGTGAGATTGATATAGGTTTGCGATATTGTTCATCTCGCTGCGCATCAGTTCCAAACCTATCTTATCAACTTCATTTCCTGTTAAAAAATATTCTCCATATTTTTTAAAATAGTTGCCAAGCATGTCTTCTGCTTTGTCAAGGGCAAGCATATAGGCAACATGTCGGTTATATAATTGGGAATAAGCGAAGTGATCTTCCGGAGTATTTATTAATAATTTTTTAAGGGTTTTATAGATAATGGTTAGTTCGTTAGATAAATCATAGTCAAGAAGCTCTTTTTCTAATTTCTTTAACGATGCAATAGCAATAGCGCGTTTTTTGGTAAAAATAATATCGTGAACGGTGGCTACTTTCTTAATCAGAGAAGTCCGGGGACTTTCCATTTCCTGAAGCAGATATTCTTCAATTTTTTGATTTAATCTGGATCGTAGTGTATAATAAGCATTGTTATTTACTTCCAGCTCTTCCATAATGCGGGTATCGGAAAGCTGTTTCTCTCGCATGAATTTCAATAAATAAGCAGATTTTTCTGCATTGCTGTTTATTAGAGAGTCGTAAATAGCTGTATAGTCTTTGGTGGACAGCTGTTTAATGATATTTTTAAGCTTCGACATGAAAAGTGGTTATTATAAACTATACAAATTCAGTTACTAGTATATGTTTGCTCTAGCTAAAGTAGTAAAAGCATGTAATATTATCTAGCTATTATAAATATATTAATACACAATCGGTTACTCTAATTTAGGCTTAATCAGAAGCCAATCAAATGATAAAAGTCAGATCATTTATTTTCAAGTTTGGCTTTTAAATTCACTAAACTTGCATTTAGCTGATCGCCTACAATTTTTTCCATGTTCATGAACAGCAGCATCAGGTTCATCGGGTATGGTTTGCTGCCTTCAAAACTCCAGGTAACCTTTGATTCTTCTTCATCCAGAGCGGTTACCTCAATGTATGCATTATGCACTGCTTTGAATGGTTTAATGAATCGCAGTTCCATATCAATCCGTTTATTCGGAGTTATTTTTTTTATCTCCAGTTCTCCCTTACCGATATCTTTCACCTTGCTGTCCCATGTTGCTGTAAAGCCAACAACCCCATCGGTACCGGTATATTTTTTCATCTGAAGAATGTCTTTTTTTGCCCAGACACTGTATTCTTCCTGATTTCGTATGAGTGAAACATAATTGAAAACTTCAGGGCTTGCTTTATATATAACAATGCTTCTTGAAACACTATAGGTGCGATTAATGAAGAAGGCTATCGTTAGAGCAAGTACAGCTAATGAAAAGAGTGTAATCAGAATAGTATTTATTAACCGCTTCATATAGTAAATATCATGCACACAAGGTGCCGGTAAAAGTGATTCGGGGCTTTTGTTAAATTAAATAAATATACAAATTAAATATTAAAAAAAGAGTTCTGCATATTACGTGCAGAACTCTTATGTGGAGAATATCGGGTTCGAACCGATGACCTCTTGACTGCCAGCCAAGCGCTCTAGCCAGCTGAGCTAATCCCCCTTTGGGAATGCAAAGATATTCTTTAAATCTGATTTACAATACACGTTTTGCCTTAATCAGAATACTTTCATAATAACTTACATATAAGTCACTTTCTACTACGCCAAGCTTGGTAGAAGAATGGATGAATTTTACATCTCGCGGACCGTTTACAACGCTTACCAGACCTGCGTGAACAACCTTGGTATCACCCTTTTTATCAGTAAAAAATACCAGATCTCCGGGTGCCAGTTCATCGTAGTTTATAGTTGTGCCAACATTGCTTTGTTCTGCCGAAGTACGCGGCAACGTAATGTTTATTTCTTTGAAGCATAATAACATTAAGCCCGAACAATCCATTCCTGCTCTGCTTGTTCCGCCAAATTTATATGGTGTGCCAATATATGAGCGGGCAACCGATATGACTTTCTCTGCTTTTTCGTTACTTTGATGTGCGTTTACTTTTACTTTCTGTTCTTTTGTTGGCTTTTGTTTGCTGCCTGCACAACTCAAAAGTACTACACAAGAAAAAAACAAAAGAAGTATAAACAACTGGCGCATTCGTATTGAATTTATTAAATGGACTAATATGTGTGGAATTACGGGAATTTTTGCATTTAATCAAATAGGTGCATTTTATATGATCAATTTGGGGAAGAGCATAGACTTGCTGGCACATAGAGGACCAGACGGGCGGGGCACATACATTGAAGAACTGATTGCACTTGGACACAGACGCTTATCAATCATTGATACAATAAATGGCCGGCAGCCGATGCACGATATTTCGAATCGGTATGTAATTGTTTTTAATGGAGAAATATTTAATTATAAGAATTTAAGAGAGCAGCTTGTAACAGAATTTGGTTGTGAATTTGCGACAGACTCGGATACAGAAGTCTTACTTTATGCCTATCTGAAATGGGGAGCTGGTTGTTTACCAAAGCTGAATGGTTTTTTTGCTTTTGCTATTTATGACAAACATACACATGAAATATTTATTGCAAGAGACCGCTTCGGAGTAAAGCCATTGCTGTATTACAAAGACGAAGATAAGTTTATTTTTGCTTCTGAAATGAAATCGGTTTTGGCCTATAATGTTCCGAAGGAAATTGATTGGGCATCTGTACGTCAATATTTCACCCTTGGGTATATACCTGAGCCAAATTCCATTTTTAGAGATGTGAAAAAAGTTGAAGCCGGCAGTTATTTATTGATTAGCAAATCGGGCTTCGTCTCAAAAAAATATTATCAGGTTCCGGAACATACTTCAGCAAAAGAGAAGGATTCGTTTGAAGTTGCCTCAACGAAAGTTAAATCAATCATTGATCAGGCCATTCAGGACAGGCTGGTTTCAGATGTACCTGTAGGAGCTTTTCTGAGCGGAGGTATTGATTCGTCCATAGTTGTTGCTTCAGCGTCAAAGCAAACCGAAAACCTAAGTACGTTTTCAATAGGCTTTAAAGACGCAGGCTTTTATGATGAAACAAAATCGGCTGAACGTGCAGCTAAAGCTTTCAATACAAACCATACTTCATTTGTATTAAGCCGTACCGATTTAGCAGATAATATTATGGTATGCCTGGGAAGCATGAGCGAGCCTTTTGGAGACACATCTTCGTTGCCTTTATATGTATTGTCTAAAAAGGTTGCACCTTCTGTGAAGGTTGTATTGTCAGGCGATGGAGCGGATGAATTGTTTGGCGGTTACAACAAACATCGGGCAGAGTGGCTGGTTAAGAATCCGAATTGGCAAATCCGGATGGCACAATTGTTTCAGCCTTTTTCAAAGATGTTTGCGGGAGGCAGAGATTCTGCATGGAGCGATAAAGCAAGACAAATGCGCAAGCTTACCGAAGGCATGAATTTAAAAGATGCTGAACGGTATTATCTGTGGTGCTCTTCACTTCCCGAAGCACAGCAAAAAGAGCTGTTTCAATCGGGTACATTGGATAACGAAGAATACCAAGCCAGAAAAAAAGATATTCTACACAGATTCAAGCCAACTTCGAATAATTTGAATACAGTCTTGCATACCGACATGGAGCTGGTATTAAGAGGAGATATGCTGCATAAGGTAGATTCGATGTCTATGGCAAATAGTCTGGAAATACGTGAGCCGCTGATTGATTACCGTTTGGTTGATTATGTATCTTCCTTACCTGCCAGTTATAAAGTGAATAAAGACGGCGGCAAGCAATTATTAAAACATGCCTATAAAGAAGAACTGTCGGCTGAAATTCTGTCAAAACCAAAACATGGTTTTGATGTACCGCTTCTTGCAATATTTTCTAAAGAATTAAAAACATGGATTTTAGACGAACTTCTCAATCAGAAATTTGTCGAAGAACAAGGTATTTTTAATTGGAAATATATAAATCAGATAAGAATAGCTATTCAGAAAAATGGCAATATAGACGAAGCACAGCTTTGGACATTGATTGTTTTTCAATTTTGGTGGAAGAAATTCATGAACTAAGCAATAAAATCAGCAGAAATAGTATTTTTGTAGAATAGGTTTTTGATTGTTTTAAAACAATCATGCAATTGAAATTAAAGAAGTAAAATGAAGAAGGCATTAATTACTGGAGTTACAGGTCAAGATGGCGCTTATTTAAGCGAATTTTTATTAAAAAAAGGATACGAAGTACACGGCGTCAAGAGAAGGTCTTCATTATTTAATACCGACCGTATAGATCACTTGTATGTTGATCAGCATGAGAAAAATGTAAAATTCAAATTGCATTACGGTGATTTAACAGACTCGACGAATTTAATCCGCATCATTCAGGAAGTGCAGCCGGATGAGATTTACAATTTAGGAGCCATGTCTCACGTAAAAGTAAGTTTTGATACACCTGAATATACAGCAAATGCAGATGGTATCGGCACACTAAGAATTCTTGAAGCAATACGGATTTTAGGGCTGGAGAAAAAAACAAAAATATATCAGGCATCCACTTCCGAACTTTACGGTTTGGTACAAGAAGTGCCTCAAAAAGAAACGACTCCTTTTTACCCGCGCTCTCCGTATGCAGTTGCTAAAATGTATGCATACTGGATTACCGTTAACTACAGAGAAGCATACAATATGTTTGCGTGTAATGGAATTCTATTCAATCACGAATCTCCTTTACGTGGCGAAACTTTTGTTACAAGAAAAATTACCAGAGCAGTAGCTCGTATTGCACTTGGTGCACAAGATAAAATCTATCTGGGAAATCTTGATTCGAAACGTGACTGGGGACATGCAAAAGATTATGTAGAAGCAATGTGGCTGATCCTTCAGCAGAACAAGCCGGAAGATTTTGTTATTGCAACAGGTGTAACAACTACCGTAAGAGATTTTGTTAAAATGGCGTTTGCCCGTGTAGGTATTGAAGTTGAATTTAAAGGCAAAGGTGTTAAAGAAACAGCTGTCGTAAAATCATGTAAGAATAAAGAGTTTCAGGTTAAAAAGGGAACTGTTGTTGTTGCAGTAGATCAAAAATATTTCAGACCTACGGAAGTAGATTTGCTGATTGGTGATCCAACAAAATGCCGCAAAAAATTGAAATGGAAGCCGAAGTATAATCTTGAAATGTTGGTGAATGAAATGGTTGATTCAGATGTTCAATTATTCAAGAAAGACGAATACTTGAAAAAAGGCGGTTTCAAAACATTGAGTCAAAACGAATAGTAATGCAAAAGAATAGCAGAATATATGTAGCCGGCCATAGAGGTATGGTTGGTTCGGCACTGGTAAGATTACTTGAGAAAAAAGGATTTACAAATATTATCACCCGCACTTCTAAAGAACTTGATTTGAGAGATCAGCAGCAGGTACAGCTGTTCTTTAAAAATGAGAAGCCGGAATATGTTTTTTTAGCAGCAGCTAAAGTTGGCGGTATACAGGCAAACAATATATATCGGGCAGATTTTATTTACGACAATCTTATTATGGAAGCGAATGTCATTCATCAGGCATTTGAAACCAAAGTAGAGAAGCTGTTGTTCCTTGGCTCGTCTTGCATTTATCCTAAAATGGCACCACAGCCGTTGAAAGAAGATTATCTGTTGACTGGAATCTTAGAACCAACAAATGAACCGTATGCAATTGCCAAAATTGCAGGCATCAAAATGTGCGAAGCATATAAAGATCAATATGGCTGCAATTTTATTTCTGCCATGCCTACGAATTTGTATGGTCCGAATGACAATTACGATTTGAACAATTCGCATGTATTGCCTGCTTTGTTACGCAAATTTCATGAAGCAAAAAAAACGGGTGCTAAATCTGTTGAAGTATGGGGTTCAGGTTCACCATTACGTGAATTTTTGCATGTAGACGATCTTGCAGAAGCCTGTTTCTTTCTGATGGAAAGTTATAATGATAAAGGTTTTGTAAATATCGGTAGCGGCGTAGATTTAAGCATTAAAGAATTGGCAACACTGGTGAAAGAGGTTGTTGGTTTTGAAGGAGATTTGGTTTTTGACAGTTCTAAGCCGGATGGTACGCCACGGAAATTGATGGATGTTTCTAAAATTGAAAAACTAGGGTGGAAGTATAAGATTGGCTTAAAAGAAGGAGTAACTTCTGTTTACAAAGAAGCGTTTAAATCAGAATAAATAATTAAATAGTATGGCCATCAGATGCGATAAGTAAGTAATGCAAAAAAAACATATACTATACATCACATACGATGGCCTTACAGATTTTTTGGGACAATCTCAGGTGTTGCCATATATTTTAGGTTTAGAAGAAAAAGGATATCGGTTCTCTATTTTAAGTTTTGAGAAACCTGAAAAAATCCATTCAAATAAATTTATAATCGAAGAACTGATTGCAAATAAAAATATCGTCTGGTATCCCAAAACATATCATAAGCGATTTTCAATTTTAGCAACCTTGTGGGATCTTTTAATAGGCTGTATATTTTTGTGCAAATTACATGCAAAAGACAAATTCGATGCGGTGCATTGCCGAAGCTATATCTCAGCAATCATGGGTTTGATATCAAAAGGCATATTCAAAACAAAGTTCATTTTTGACATGCGAGGCTTTTGGGCCGACGAGCGCGTGGATGGAGGATTGTGGAATTTGAAGAATCCTGTATTCAAGTCCGTATATGTATTTTTTAAATGGATTGAAAAAAAATGTTTGCTCAAGGCTGACTATGTTGTAACATTAACAAAGAATAGTTACGCAGAGATGAAAACATGGGAATATGTTTCAGAAAAAACAAAATTTAAAATCATTCCTTGTTGTGCAGATCTGGATATTTTTTCTGTAAAGAATCTTTCAGAAGACTTATTGAAAAAAAAGAGGCAAACGCTTAATATCAACAATCGGGTAGTGATCAGTTATCTGGGCTCCATCGGCACCTGGTATATGATTGATGAAATGTTTGACTATTTTGTTCAATTCAAATTGAATTTTCCGAATGCTGTTTTTTTATTTATAACTCCCGAAAAAGAAGAAGAGATGTTTGCACTTGCTCAAAAGCACGGCTTAGCAAACGACGATATTCGTGTAGTGAAAGCACAAAGAAAAGAAGTGCCGTATTATCTTGCCATGAGTAATTATGCTTTATTCTTTATAAAACCTTCTTACTCTAAAAAAAGCTCTTCTCCTACCAAGCTGGCAGAGATTATGGCCATGGGAGTACCCGTAATTTGCAATGGAAACGTTGGGGATGTGGAAGAGCAGGTGCTGGAAGCTAAAGCAGGTGTTGTATTGCATTCGTTTGATAACGCCTCATATACCCGGAGCATCCAGACATTGAAAAATAGCATATCGGAAGTGTATCAAAAGCATACAGCATTGAATTTTGTAGAAAATAATTTCTCCTTAAAAAATGGAGTTGCCCTATATTCAGAAATTTATTCAGAAATATTTTCATGATACCATATAATCAATCTTCTGTCTCGTCCATTCAGGCTGGCAAAACACGTATCGATGTTTTTGCCTCAGAAGATAATATTGACATTAATACAGTTGAATCTTTTGGTGCTGAATGGTCGGAATTTCACACATTTAATGAAGATGAAATTTATAATGCCGGAGATAATTATTTTGATATCGTTCCGAAAAGCGTTTTAAATAAAACAACGGATGCGCTGGATGTAGGTTGTGGAACCGGCCGCTGGTCGTATTATCTGGCCGACAAGGTATCTTTTATTGAATGTATTGACCCAAGTAAAGCAGTTGTGGCAGCATCAAACCTGTTGCGGAATAAGAGTAACGTTCGGATATCAAAAGCTTCTGTAGATAACATCCCTTTTGCTGATGCAACGTTTGATCTGGTATTTAGTCTTGGTGTATTACATCATGTGCCGGACACACAAAAAGCAATCTGCAAATGTGTAGACAAACTAAAGGCTAACGGATATATATTGCTTTATCTGTATTATAATCTTGAAAATCGGGGAGTAGTTTTTAAAACATTATTCCATCTGTCGAATTCGATTCGTTGGGTAGTAAGCAAATTGCCGGGTTTTATGAAAATAGTTGTCTGCAATATATTGGCAGTGTTTTTTTATATGCCATTTGTATGGTTGTCGCGCATACTTATTCAATTAAAAGTCTCATCTAAGATTGTTTCCAGAATTCCATTGTCGTGGTATGCAGATAAGTCGTTTCATATTATTCGAAACGATTCGCTGGATAGATTCGGCACGCCATTGGAGCAGCGATTTTCTAAACAGCAGATTACAGATATGCTGGTAAGTGCCGGATGTGCCAATATTATCTTTGCAGATAACGCACCTTTCTGGAGAGTAATTGCACAAAAAAAATGACAGTAAAACGAATCGTTGTAGTGTGCCCGCATCCCGAAGGTGTAGCACCCGGACAGAGGTTGAAGTATGAACAATACTTTCAACACTTTAGAGACAATGAGTTTGAGATTGATGTAAAACCATTTATGTCAGATCGGTTTTGGAAGATTGTATATAAGAAAGGATATTTTTTAGAAAAGATTTTCTGGACACTCTATGGATATATAAAACGAATTGCACTCATTCCTTTTTTGCCTTTTTATGATGGTGTGTATCTGTTTTTAAATGTTACACCTTTTGGCAAACCAATGCTTGAAAGTATTTATGTATGGATGAACCCAAACATTGTGTATGATATTGACGATTTGGTTTTTTTAGGAAATACATCTAAGGTCAACAGTTTGGTTTCTTTACTGAAGCGTCCTGAAAAGTACACATACCTGATGCGTCATGCTAAACATGTTATTGTCTGTACTCCGTATCTGGCAGAATTTGCATTGAAGCAAAATCAATATGTTACAGACATTTCTTCCACGATCAATACAGAAAAGTATATACCCGTAAATACCTATGAAAATAATCGTCCGTTGACAATAGGCTGGTCGGGCAGTCACAGCACGTTAAAATATTTTTTTTTATTGAAAGATGTTTTACTTGAATTAAAACAAAAGCATGATTTCAATATAGTAATCTTTGGTGTAGAAGAATGCGAAATTGAAGGGCTGGATATCAAAGTTGTACCTTTTGAAGAGATGCTTGAAGTGCAAACACTTCAACAAATAGATATTGGCGTGTACCCGCTTCCGCTGGATGAACAATGGGTGTATGGCAAAAGCGGATTAAAAGCACTGCAGTATATGGCTTTGGGCATACCTACGGTTGCTACACGCATAGGGGCAAACCTGCGAATTATAGAGCACGATGTTTCGGGATTGTTGGTAACAACGCAACAAGAGTGGTTGGCCGCATTTGAAACGTTACTTGCTGATTCTTATCAAAGAAGATTTATTGGAATGAATGGACGTAGGCAAGTAGTGGAAAAATATTCGATCAACGCAAACAAAGAGAGCTATCTGAAAATAATAAAAAAAATAACAGCGTAGTTTTAAATATGTTTTTTCATTTTGAATGTTTTCTTCTCCTCCTCTTTTTGCAGATAGTAAAGAAGTAAAATGGCTACAATATAAAACGGAAACCCTTGTATTTTGTAGCGTACAAGACTTCCGAAATTGTACGTTGTTACACCAACAAAAAACGAAAAGATTAATCCGAAAAGTAAACAGAATTGAATATTGACATCTTTGGATAAAACAGCAACAGTATTTTTAAAACGTCTTTTATACAATAATCGGATAGTAATAAAAAGCACTATCAGCGATTCAAGTGCTGACAGGAACATAATAGGGTTTCTTGTTTCCCATAGATAAGGCCTGAATAAACTGACATTTATAGCAGCCGGTATTTTAGTAAAATAACCAAACAAGCCATCATTAATTTCGCCCAGATCATAAGTAGAGCCTTCGCTTTTCAACGAAATAGAATGTACATACTCGCGCTGTACTTTTGCAGTTTCCATTATTTTCTCACTGGAGAATCGTTCTTTTTGAGCGCCCAACTGCGTTACCAGAATGTAGCTTATTGCTAAACTGACAACAATGATGAAAGGAGCAATCATGGCTCGCAAAAATAAATTTTTAATGTGTGTTTTATAGTGTTGAGTAACCATGAAAGAAAAGCATGGAGCGTATGCTAATAAAATATATAGTTTTATAGTAAGAATAATGTATCCCGTAAATAAAATATAAAAGATGTAGCTCATCTTAAATCGGTTGTTGATGAAAATTCGGTATAAATAATAATGTATAACGCATAGGCATGAAAAGCATATCGTGTCTTTCAGAATACCGCTTCCCCAAACAATCAAGCTAGGTGTAAAGAAAAATGCCCACGTGATAAATTTTTTATGATTGGGATAAATCTCAAAAAACAAGGTTACAAGTTTCCAGATGCACCAAAACGACACATAGCTAAACAAAAAAGTTGTTACCAGATAAGAATTAAAAGAGAATAAGTTTAGAAAGGCAGTTATTTTAAGAACCACAAGTGTATCTGATGCATTTATATAATGCATGCCTAAAAACAAATTTTTAAGCTCGGTATCATCGCCGGTCGGGCTGTAAAAAAAGATCCTGAAAAAATAATCCGGACTTTCTAATACCAGATTGGCAAGAATCCGGCCTTCATTATAATAGGTGCCAATGTCGCCACCTTTGTAATAAAAGTTGAAAATTAAAGTAACGAACAAGCCTCCGAAGATTTTTAATGAAAGCCCGTAATAAATGTATTTTTGGATGGATTGGTCTTTATACAGCAATTCGACAATAATCCGGGTGGCCACGAAAAACAAAAATATATATACAGGCAGGAGGAAATATTCGTACGAACTTATTAAATTCTTACTAATGGATAATTCATACGCCGAAAGTTTTTGAAAGCCCATTATTACAAAGGAACAGCTATTTATATTCTTGAAATTAACGAATAAATTGTATCTTGGACAATAAAACCTTCGATAATGAGTATTAAATTGGATTCCATTGATAAGAAAATCCTTGAGATTCTTCAAGCGAATGCTAAAATAACAAATTCGCAGTTGGCTACTGAAATTGGTTTATCGCCGGCACCAACACTTGAGCGGGTTCGAAAACTCGAAAATTTAGGGATAATTAAAAGCTATCATGCTGAAGTTGAACGTGAATTATTGGGTATTGGCACTGCCGTGTTTGTATCTGTTTCTCTGTCGGGTCATAAAAAACATCAGATCATGTCTTTTGTTAGTCAGATGAATGCAATACCAGAAGTAGTCGAATGCCATCACATCACCGGCTCAGGCGATTTTTTATTGAAAATTTTAGCCAAGGATATTAACTCTTATCAAAAACTGATTTTAGATAAGCTTGTAGACATAGAAGAAATCGGCAATATGCAATCTATGGTTATTCTTTCTACCTACAAGGATTCTAAAGTGATGCCTATTTCTTAATCTTTTTCAGACGCTCTAAACCTGCATTGCAATTCTTTTTAATTTCTAAAATGGTAGATGCATATTTAGTGTTGTCTAATTTTTCAACACGTCTGATTGCATTTTTATAGAAAGCTTCTGAACGTTGTATGAAAGATAATTTTTCATATAATACTCCTAGCTGATATGATGCGTAGGAGTAATTGTACACAGCTCCTTCATCACTTTTGTCTTCGCCAAATTTTATAACCTTTAAAAAAGATTTTTCAGCTTCAGCATTATTATTCAATCTGCTTTCAATCATTCCAATGTAATAATAGGCAGAAAGAGAGTAACCCATTTTTGTCATATTGCCGGATTCTGCATAAGCGGAAGTCTTTAATAAATAAAATTTAGATTTTTCTAAATCATTCTTTTCATAAAGTATTCTTCCTAAAAAATAGCTTGCGTAACGGCCGGTATTTTCTTCATAGCCAGGCATACCAATGTTTACTTTGTAATTAATATCATAACAGATTTTTTCACAATCAGTATAGTAGCCTAGTTCCCAGGATAGCCGGGCATATACACGTTGGAAATACGGGTTGTCGGGAAAGTTTTCAGATAAATATTTCGCATACGGATAAGCTTCGCGCGGTTTATTTTCTTCGCTGTTATAAATGCGCAGCAAAAAATATTGCGCTTCAATACGTGTATAGAAAGCATTTGTGGCACATTCTTTCAATTGGAAAAGACCGGTTACTTTGTTGCCTTTAGGAAACAGATTAACCAAGGGCTTAAGCAATGGATATTCTTCTTTGATCCATTCAGAATAATAATTAAAGATCGATTCGCCAAATAGAAACTCCGGACTTAAATCCCCTCTTCCTTTTGTATACGTTAAATAATGCAGTGCACTTTTTCCTTCAAAGGCGGCCTTTATATATCCTTTATTTTCGGAATAATATCTTCCTTTAAACCCATGTGCAGCACACAGGAAAAATGCAGCTTCAATATTTTTATCATCTTCTTTAAATAAGTCTTCTCCCTTTTCAATTGCAATATCTGTATAGTAGAGAAATTCTTTTTCATACGCATTCGTGTAGTCCTCGTTATCAATATAGGGCATCATCTTCCACCAATTACTGAGTGCCATTAAAAAGTATGGCATCGGATGATCGGGGTATTGTGCTTTGATCCGTAAAAAGTAAGCTTCGGCTTTATCAAATTTAAAATTGTACATGTCGTTGATAGCATCTGTAGCTTCAATCTGAATAACTCTATTGGCCAGCAACATACTTGTATCTTCCTGAGCGAAACAAGAGCAGCTGAATAGGATTGTCATTATTGAAAACAGAAGCTTTACCATATAAATTTTACTATTCGAAATCATTGTATAATTTTAACGAAACAATTGTACGTTTATTCAATTCTTGCAAAGATATATAAGTATGCAGCTATTAAAAGAATTATGTGCTATTCAGGCACCTTCGGGTAACGAAGAACCTCTGAAAGATTTTATTCTGGGATATATACGTAAGAATGTACAACATTGGTCACATCAGCCCGCAATATATGAAGGGGGAGATTTGCAGGATTGTATTGTGTTGGTATTTGGCAATCCCAGAACAGCGGTTTTTGCGCATTTAGACTCAATAGGTTTTACGGTTGCATATAATAATCATTTGCACCCGATTGGTTCTCCTCAGGTACAGGAGGGCTACAAGCTGGTTGGCAGAGACTCGAATGGTGACGTGGAAGGTGTATTGAAGATTGTAGACGAAGAATGGATTATTGATACCGACCGGATCATTGATAGAGGAACGGAATTAACCTTCAAACCAAATTTCAGGGAAGAGGGCGATTTTATTTTGACTCCATATCTGGACGATCGCCTGGGTGTATGGACTGCCTTGCAGCTTGCTTCTACACTTGAAAACGGCGTTATTGCTTTTACCTGCTGGGAAGAACATGGCGGCGGATCCGTGGCATATCTGGCCCGTTGGATCTATGAGACGTTCCAGGTAAAACAATCTCTTATCTGTGATATTACCTGGGTTACGCAAGGAGTGGAAGCTGGTAAAGGTGTTGCCATTTCGATGCGCGACCGCATGATACCAAGAAAAAAATATGTAAACCGCATCATTGAATTGGCCAAACAATCCGGCATTCCCTTTCAATTAGAAGTAGAAGGAGCCGGTGCAAGCGACGGTCGTGAGTTACAGCTTTCTCCTTACCCATGGGATTGGTGTTTTATCGGCGCACCCGAGAAAGATGCACATACTCCTAATGAATGTGTCCATAAAAGAGATATCGAGACAATGCTTGCGCTGTATCGGTTTTTGATGGAGAAGTTATAATGGTATAAAGCCTAAGGCTGAAGGCTTAAAGCATTTATAAGGCAAAGTATATTTGTATAGTCTGAATACCCTTTAAGCCTTAGGCCTTAAGCTTTTTGCATTCCATGCTTACCCTTTCGCTGAAAAAGCGTATTTTTGTACCTTCCAATTAATAAAAGTACCATATATGTTGAATATTGTCTTATTTGGCCCTCCTGGAGCAGGTAAAGGAACGCAAAGTGAAAAACTCATTGCTAAGTATAAATTAGCGCACCTTTCAACAGGAGATATTTTTCGCGACCACATTTCCCGTAAAACAGAACTTGGCGTAAAAGTGAAGGAATATATTGATAATGGCTTGTTGGTTCCGGACGAGGTTACCGTTGGGATTTTGAAAGCTGCTATTGAAGCCAATGCCGGTGCAACAGGTTTTATTTTCGACGGTTTCCCAAGAACGGTGCATCAGGCAGAAGTCTTGGATAATATGCTTGCAACGTTGAATACAAAGATTCACTCTGTTGTAGCGCTGGATGTAAATGAAGACGAGCTGAAAAAACGCATCGAGATTCGCAGACAAACGTCTGGCCGTGCAGATGACGATGCAGAGAAAGTATTAAAACGCATCGACGAATATTTCAATAAAACGATTCACGTGCTTCCATACTATGAAGCACAAGGCAAAGCGGTTAAAGTACAAGGTATCGGCGAGATTGAAACAATCTTCGCAGCTATTTGTACTGCTATTGACGCTGCTAAATAATAATTTATATCAATTGCACAGATTGATAAATCTCGAAAGATTCTTCCATCTGTGTTGTTTATTTCACCTAGTTTAAGCGTTAAGCCTTCGGCTTTCCGCTTTTAGCTTTAAGCAAAGAAAAGTGGCTTCATCAAACTTTATAGATTACGTAAAAGTATGCTGCCGCTCCGGTAAAGGAGGCGCAGGTGCAGTCCATTTTCGCAAAGAAAAACATACACCGCTGGGTGGTCCGGATGGCGGAAACGGCGGCCGTGGCGGGCACATTATTTTAAGAGGTAATGTTCAGTTATGGACGTTGCTGCACTTAAAATATACCAAGCATGTGATTGCTGAAGATGGTGAACGCGGTGGCACAAACCGTGCATCTGGTGCACAGGGTAAAGACCAGATTATGGAAGTGCCGCTGGGCACAATTGCACGTGACCCGGAAACGGGTGAAAAAATTGCTGAAATCACAGAAGACGGACAGGAAATCATTCTCGTGCCCGCAGGTAGAGGAGGTTTGGGAAACGAGCAATTCAAAACAGCCACCAACCAGGCTCCACACTACGCTCAACCAGGCGAACCAGGTATTGAAGCATGGGTGATATTAGAATTGAAAGTATTGGCAGACGTTGGTTTGGTTGGTTTTCCGAATGCAGGTAAATCTACCTTACTATCAAAAGTATCGGCCGCAAAACCTGAAATTGCCGACTACGCATTCACAACACTAGTACCTAATCTGGGTGTGGTAAAATACAGAGATTACCGTTCCTTTATAATGGCCGATATTCCTGGTATTATTGAAGGCGCGGCAGAAGGTAAAGGTCTTGGAATTCGCTTTCTCAGACACATTGAGCGAAATTCAATCTTGTTGTTTTTAGTAGCTGCCGATTCAAAAGATATTCGCGCAGAATACGAAATATTATTGAACGAACTTCAAAAATACAATCCGGAGCTGCTGCATAAAGACAGGATTCTGGCGATCTCTAAATCAGATATGCTGGATGATGAATTAAAAGCTGAGATTAAAAAAGATCTGCCGAAAGGCGTTCCTTCTTTGTTCTTTTCTTCTTATCTGAATCAGGGACTTACAGAATTAAAGGATTTACTATGGAACACGATGGTAAAGCAACAAGACGACTTTATAAAATAATTCAACAGTTGGAATTTTGGTGTCATATTGTCAGAAAAATAGCTTGGCAAACTTATTGACAATCAATTTCTGGCAAATCATATTATACTTATGGCTAACGAAGAAGTGAACGAAGAACAAAAAGATAATTCTACTGAAAAAGAGGTAGTTGCTGAGACTGCTGAACAAGCTCCGGAATTATCTGAGTTGGATAAAGCAAGGGCTGATGCAGCTGAATGGAAAGATAAATATGTCAGATTGTATGCTGAATTTGACAATTATAAAAGACGCACAAGTAAAGAACGAATCGATTTGTTAAAAACAGCGAACGAAGACTTAATGTCTAGTTTGATCCCGATTGTTGATGATTTTGATCGCGCACTAAAAAATATTCCTGCAACAGAAGAAACAAAAGTTCTTCGTGAAGGTGTAGAATTGATTCATAATAAATTTAATAAAACGCTTCAGCAAAAAGGTCTCACACCTATGAATGCCCAAGGCGAAGTGTTTAACAGTGAGTTGCACGAAGCAATTACGCAAATACCAGCACCTTCTGAAGACTTAAAAGGCAAAGTTGTTGACGAAGTAGAAAAAGGATATTACCTGGGGGAAAAAGTAATCAGATACGCGAAAGTTGTTATTGGAGCTTAAGAAATGGCAAAGAGAGATTATTACGAAGTATTAGAGATTTCTAAATCTGCTTCTGCGGACGAAATAAAAAAAGCATACCGCAAATTAGCTATTAAATATCACCCGGATAAAAATCCGGATAATCCAGCGGCTGAAGAAAAGTTTAAAGAAGCAGCTGAAGCGTATGAAGTGTTAAGCTCTCCTGAGAAGCGTCAGCGCTACGATCAATATGGTCACCAGGCTGCTGGCGGCGGCGGATATGGTGGCGGTATGAATATGGATGACATATTCTCTCAGTTCGGTGATGTATTTGGCGGCGGCGGCTCTCCGTTTGAAAGTTTCTTTGGCGGCGGCGGTTCAGGCCGTGGCAGAGGTGTTCGTAAAGGCTCGAACCTTCGCATTAAGCTGAAATTAAATTTAGAAGAGATTGCGAATGGCTGTGAGAAGAAAATAAAAGTGAAGCGCCAGGTTGCCTGCGACGATTGCAGCGGCACAGGTGCTAAGAACGGTGCGGTTCAGAAATGTAGCGCATGTAATGGTACCGGTCAGGTAAAGAAGGTAGTAAATACCATGCTTGGACAGATGATGTCCGCTACTACCTGTTCGGTATGTAATGGAGAAGGTACAACAATCACAGATAAATGTACAACATGCCGTGGCCAGGGTACTGTTGAGAAAGAAGAGACGATCACCATTAAAATACCTGCAGGTGTTGTAGATGGCATGCAGTTGTCAATGAGCGGAAAAGGAAACATGCCTCCGAGAGGCGGTGTTGCCGGCGATTTGTTGATTCTGATCGAAGAAATTGAAGACGAACATTTAAAACGTGATGGCTTAAATATCATCTATGAATTGTATGTAACATTCTTCGATGCTGTATTCGGCACCAGTGTTGAAGTGCCTACGGTAGATGGTAAAGTAAAAATAAAAATTGAACCGGGAACACAGAGTGGTAAAATTCTGCGCTTGCGTTCAAAAGGTTTGAAGGATGTAAACAGCTATCAAAAAGGAGATCAGTTGATTTATGTAAATGTCTGGACACCTCAAACACTTTCAAAAGAGGAAAAAGAGTTGCTTACAACCATTCAGGAATCCGAGAATTTCAAGCCAAATCCAGGCAAGAATGATAAATCGTTCTTCGAACGTATGAAAGAATTCTTTTAAGAATCAGATTTAATATATTACAAAGCCTTCCATTACTGGAAGGCTTTTTTATTTAAAACAGTTATTCATTTTTTGTAATATTGTTTGATTTCTAAAAGTATCAGCATGCATATACGTATACGCTCCGGATTTTTATCAAAACCATATATTTATATTATAGCTTTTTTTGGCATTTTATATTGCCTTATTTCTCTGGTCAATCATTATTATTTCAGGACGTATGCATTTGATCTGGGAATTATTAATAATTCAATCTGGGATTATGCGCATTTCAGGTGGAACAGTAATACAGTAATGCAGCCGTCTTTTGATAATATATTAAGCGATCATTTTACATTACTCCCCATTTTATTTTCACCATTGTATTGGGTATTCGGATCATATACGTTATTGGTTGTACAGATCGGAGCTTTGTTATTTGGCGGGTATGGCATTTATAAACTGGTATATTTAAAAACAGAAAATAAGTTTTTAGCATCGCTTGCCACCATTCACTTCTTCTCGTTTTGGGGAATATATTCAGCATTGGGTTTTGACTATCACGACAATGTAATTGCAGCAGCTTTATTACCCATGTTTTTTTATTATCTGGAATGTTCGAGATGGAAATATGTATGGCTTTATTACATACTTATTTTGATCAGTAAAGAAAATATGGCACTCTGGATGGTCTTTGTTTGCTTAGGCGCAGCAATACTTGCGATTAAGGATACTAAAAAAAGAAACAGATTAATTGCCATGTCTGTATTGTCGGGTATATACATGATATGCATTATTAAGTTTGTGATTCCGTTTTTGGGTAATGCCGATCGTGCTTATTTGCATTTTCATTATAGTGCATTAGGTACCGATATGAAAGAAGCGTTTCTTTTTATAATACAGAGCCCGTACGACGTATTTATGCTGTTATTTGAAGATCCTTCCGGACAAGGTGCCGAGGTCTATAAAAAACAATTGCATATTGCAGTACTACTCAGCGGAGGTTATTTTCTATTCTGCCGTCCGCAGTATTTAATGATGCTTGTTCCAATCTATGCTCAAAAATTATTTAATGATGATATAGGTAAGTGGGGCGTTTCATATCATTATTGTATTGAATTTGCCCCGGTAATTGTTATTGCCGCTTATGATTTTATAAGTGTCATAAAGAATAACTACATGAAGTATGTAATGGCGCTGGGGTCATTGATACTTACGATATATGCTACCTACAACATACTTGAAAATCAGGTTATATGGTGGCAGAATAAGGATAATGTGCAATTTTATAAGAAAGAACATTATGAGAATAAACAGCTTGACATAGCTGAATTGAATAAAATTATAAAGGATATACCTTTTGATGCAGCTGTTTCCACCCAATCCAATTTGGTTTCTCATTTGTCATTCAGAGATAAAATATACCAGTTTCCGGTGATTGAGGATGCCTCTTATATTCTTCTTGTGCCGGCTCAGGAAGGTACTTATCCTCTTTCAAAAGAAGATTATGCGGGTTTATATGGAGCCTTGATCAGGAATAAAGAGTGGAAAATTGAATTTCAATCGGCACACACACTTTTATTAAAAAGAAACTAATCTTAACGCTTTTTACGGCATCATAAAATCATTTTTCTGCCTTAAAAGCAAGAAAAGACACTAAAAAAACACTATTTTTGCAGGTATTTTTATTAAGATAATACCAATACTATGAAAGTGTTAAAGTTCGGAGGTACCTCCGTTGGTTCTGTTGAAAGCATCCGTAAGGTGGCAGAAATTCTTTCTTCATATAAAAAGAAAGAAAAATTTGTGGTTGTCTTTTCTGCGATGTCAGGAATTACGAATTTATTAGTTGAAGTAGGTCAGAAAGCATCTACAAGCGATATTTCGTATCAGCAAATTTTAAAAACGCTTGAACAGAAACACGTAAGCACGGCAAAAGCATTGATTGATGTAAAGTCGCAAGGCAAAGTAATTGCTCAGCTTAAACTGGTATTGAATGAACTGCAGGACCTGTTGCATGGCGTGTATTTATTGAAAGAATTATCACCACGCTCAAATGATTTAGTATTGAGCTTTGGCGAACGACTATCTTCTTACCTGGTTTCTGAATACTTGAAACAGTCGGGCGTAGACGTTACATTTCTGGATGCAAGAAAAGTAATTATTACAGATAATGGTTTTGGCGCCGCTAAAGTGGATTTTAAAAAGACAGACAAAGCCATTAAAGATTATTTTAAAGATATTAAAACAAGTGTAGTTACTACTGGCTTCATTGGTTCTACCGACAAGGGAGAGACAACTACATTGGGCAGAGGTGGCTCGGATTATACAGCTTCTGTATTTGGTGCCGCATTAGATAGCGAAGGCATTGAAATCTGGACAGACGTTGATGGTATCATGACGGCTGATCCGCGTAAAGTAAAACGTGCATTTACACTTCCGCAGGTTTCATACATTGAAGCAATGGAGATGTCGCATTTTGGTGCAAAAGTAATTTACCCGCCAACATTACAGCCGGCATTCAAAAAAAGAATTCCGATCTGGATCAAGAATACATTCAATACTTCTTTTGAAGGTACGTTGATTAATGAAAAAACAAGTGCAACCGATCATTCTGTAAAAGGTATTTCATCGATTGAAAATATCTCGATGTTAAATCTCACAGGAAGTGGTATGGTAGGTGTGCCAGGGGTTTCTGGACGTTTGTTTGGTGCATTGGCACGGAATTTTATCAACATCATTTTAATTACACAGGCATCTTCTGAACACTCAATATGTTTTGTTATTGATTCGAAAGAAGCAATAAAGGCAAGAGCTGCTGTCGAAGAAGAATTCGAACATGAGATTAAAGCGGGTAAAATTGATAAGCTGAACGAACAGGACAATCTTGCTATTGTTGCAGTAGTTGGCGATAACATGCGCCACACACCGGGTATAGCAGGTAAGTTATTTTCTTCATTAGGTAAGAATGGAATCAACGTTGTTGCTATAGCACAAGGTTCTTCCGAAATAAATCTTTCTGTTGTAATCGGAAAAGAAGATTTAACAAAAGCACTAAATGTTATTCACGAATCATTCTTCCTGAGTGATGTGAAAACGATCAACGTATTTATAGTTGGTGTGGGTTTGATTGGAAGTGCTTTATTAAAGCAGTTGCAGAAACAAGGCGCCTACCTTCAAAAAGAAAAGAATTTCAAGATCAATGTTGTTGGATTAGCGAATAGCAAAAAAATGCTTATCAATGAAAATGGCATTGCATTAAATACCTGGAAAGAAAAGCTGGAAGAGCAGGGCGAAAAAGCTAGTCTGAAAGATTTTGTAAAACAAATGATTGATCTGAATCTGCGTAATTCAATCTTTGTTGATAATACATCAAATAAAGATGTGGTTTCATTCTATCACACAATATTAGATGAAAGCATTTCTATTGTTACACCAAACAAGCTGGCAAATTCAGGTTTATATAAAGAATACAAAAAACTACAGGAAACATCGTTTAAACGCGGCGTGAAGTTTTTATATGAAACGAACGTAGGGGCAGGCTTACCGGTTATCAATACATTAAATGATTTAAAAGACAGCGGCGATAAGATGATTCGTATCGAAGGCGTTCTTTCAGGTACATTGTCTTATATCTTCAACAATTTCAAAGGCGATAAAAAATTCAGCGATATTGTTAAAGAAGCAAAAGAGAAAGGGTTTACCGAACCTGATCCAAGAGATGATTTGAACGGAAAAGATGTTGCACGTAAAATATTAATCTTGTCGCGCGAAGCTGGCTTCAATCTGGAATTCGACGATGTAGTAGTAGAAAATATTCTTCCTGCACCATGTCTGAAAGCAAAAACAGTTGAAGAGTTCTTTGTTGAATTGGAAAAGAACAACAACGTATTCTCTAAAAAACGCGACGAAGCAGATAAAGCAAATAAAGTGCTGCGTTTCATCGCCAAGCTTGAAAATGGTAAAGCTGAAGTAAGCTTACAGTCGGTAGATAGTACACACCCATTCTATTCTCTATCTGGCAGCGACAACATGATTGCTTACACAACGGAACGTTATAAAGAAAGACCATTGGTAATTAAAGGCCCTGGTGCAGGTGCCGAAGTTACTGCCGCTGGGGTATTCGGAGATATTATCCGTATCAGCAATTACCTAAAGGGGTAAACGTTTTAAGTTTTAAGTAATAAGAAAATAAGATAGAATATCCATCTGAATTTTCAGTCTTAAAACGTAGAACTTAAAACATAGAACTTAAAAATGAAAGATAGTATAAAAGTATTTGCTCCTGCTACTGTGGCCAACGTTTCGTGCGGCTTTGATGTGTTGGGTTTTGCGGTGGATAATCCGGGTGATGAAGTACTTCTTCGTTTGTCTGATAAAAAGGGCATACGTATTACATCCATTACAGGCGATGATGGCCGTTTGCCTAGAGATATAGAAAAGAATACCGTTAGTATTTCTATTCTGCGTTATTTAGAAAAACTTGGCATTGAGCAAGGTATTGAAATTGAATTGACAAAGAAAATGCCTTTAGGCAGCGGACTTGGTTCAAGTGCCGCATCTACTGTTGCAGGTGTATATGCGATCAATCAATTATTAGGAAATAAAATGCAGGTTAAAGATTTACTTCCGTTTGCAATGGAAGGCGAATTTTTAGCTTGTGGTTCGGCACATGCTGACAATGTTGCACCATGTTTGTATGGGGGCTTTGTATTGGTAAGAAGTTACGATCCGTTAGACGTGGTTAAGCTTCCTGTACCGCCCAATTTATATGCAACCATTATTCATCCGCATGTTGAAGTGCAGACAAAAGACGCACGCAATATTCTTCCAAAACAAATTCAATTAAGTCAGGCCGTTGCCCAATGGGGTAATGTGGCAGGTTTGGTTGCAGGTTTGATAATGAACGATACAGCCTTGATGGGTAGATCGATGGAAGACTTTATTGTTGAGCCTGCACGGTCAGTATTGATCCCGGGTTTTGATGATGTAAAGAAAGCTGCGTTAGACAATGGTGCATTAGGCTGCTCTATTTCCGGATCTGGTCCATCGATCTTTGCACTGAGTACAGATAAAGAAACAGCACAAAAAATCGGACAGGCCATGCGCAAAGGTTTTGATGCTATTAACATCGGAAGCGATGTGTATGTGTCGACTGTGAATCAGCAAGGACCAAGAATAATATAAAGCCGAAGGCTTAGGGCTAAATGCCCAAAGCAATAAAACAAACAATAATGAACGCGATATTTGTCTAAAGCCCCTTGCGCTTTAGACCTTACGCTTTAAGCATAGAGAGAAAATGAAACTATACAGTACAAATCATCAAGTACCAGAAGTAAACTTAAAGGAAGCCGTATTTAAAGGTTTGCCCGACGATAATGGCTTATACATGCCGGAAAATATTCCAACATTGCCGGCATCTTTCTTTGAGAACATTGATACCCTTTCTTTTCAGGATATCGCATTTGAAGTTTGTAAAGCACTGATTGGCGATGAAGTACCTGAAGCGGAGATTCGCAGCATTGTAGACGATGTACTGACATTTGATGCACCGGTTATTAAAGTAGAGGACAATATCTACGTATTGGAATTGTTTCATGGACCAACATTGGCATTCAAAGATTTCGGTGCCCGTTTTATGGCGCGTTTAATGTCGTATTTTCTGCAAAAAGAAAATACCGAGATTATGATTCTGGTTGCAACATCCGGTGATACGGGTAGTGCTGTAGCACAGGGCTTCCTGGATAAAAAAGGAATTAAAGTAACCATATTGTATCCGAGTGGAAAGGTAAGTGATCTTCAGGAGAAACAACTTACAACACTTGGTAAAAATATAACAGCACTTGAAGTGTTAGGCACGTTTGACGATTGCCAGCGCATGGTAAAACAAGCGTTCTTAGATAAAGATATTACTTCTAAAATAAATTTATCCTCTGCCAATTCTATTAACATCAGCAGATTGATTCCTCAATCTTTCTATTATTTCTATGCGTATGCACAGGCAAAGAAATTAGGAAAGAAAGTTGTGTTCTCTGTACCAAGCGGAAACTTTGGAAATATCTGCGGTGGCTTGATTGCAAAGAAAATGGGCTTGCCGATTGATATGTTTGTGGCATCTACAAACGTAAACGATATCATGCCAAAATATATTAATACCGGCATTTTTGAAGCAAAGCCATCCATTGCAACAATAAGCAATGCTATGGATGTAGGCAACCCAAGTAATTACCCGCGTGTAATTGAATTATACGGAAAAGACATCAATGCATTGCGCAAAGACGTTGTTGGTAAAGCATACACAGATGAGGCCACTGCAGCAGCGGTAAAATCTGTATATAAAGCAACAGGCTATATCATGGATCCGCATGGTGCTGTAGGGTATCTGGGCTTGAAAGAATACTTCAAAGAAAGCGGCAAAGATGCTACAGGTATTTTTTTAGCTACGGCACATCCGGCAAAATTTATCGAAGTTGTAAATGATATTATTGAGAAGGAAGTTGAAATTCCTGAAAGCTTACTGGAGGTTGCAAGAAAGAAAAAAGAATCGATAGTGATTGAAAATGATTTTGAGAAATTGAAATCGTTTTTGTTGAAATAGTTTGAAAATCATAAATCATACATAAAAAAGAGTCCCGCTAATTTAGCGGGACTCTTTTTTTGATAAGTGAGAAACTGACAACAATCTTTGCACGGGGAAATACATCAGTTAATGTGATATAGATACACACCATCTTCTTTATATAATTCCGTTGTAGAGTAGTTGTTTTTAATATAATCACTTATAAATTCTTTATCTGTTATAACAGCATCCCCCTTTTTTAATTTTTTATAATCTCCAAAATCAATTACGACATTTGACAATCGCAGCCTCCTCATATAAAACAGTAAATGCTGATGAAGATTTGTGTCGTCAATAACTTTTAGATTTAGTTTAGCAACAGGATATTTGTTCTCATGAAAAAAAGTACTTAGCCTGTAAAAATCTTTATCCCATTCATATTTGTAAGAAGGATGGCGATTGATTTGAATGATATTCAAATATCCAATCAATACTATTAATCCCGCTATGCATAAAACAAGTACACTTTTTAGCGGGAATTCAAATTGGATTTTTTGTATCAAAAAAGTGAGCATAGTAATTAATAGCAGAACACAAATGCACGCCAATAACGGAAGTATTGGTGCCGAATACCAACTGATAATTGTTTTAGAGCTGGATATAACGGCAAGAAAACAAATGCTTAGGATAAGGAAATAGTAAAATACTTTTTCATGCTTGAATATTTTAGTGCAGAAAGGATAGGTAATCATTCCAACTAAAAACAAATCGAACCAGAAAAATGTCTGGTCGTAGGCTAAGAGTTTGATGTACGTGAATATTGTTCCATCATGCCCTTCAGTTACTTTTAAATATCTTCCACCCAATTCATTTTCGTATACAGCTTTCAGGTAGCCGGGATTATAATGTTCTCTGGAAATGTAAAATAGGCCAACAACAAAGATGTACCCAATGCAGCTAAGGTAGAAAAACGGATCTTTAAGAATTGAAATTATTTTCTTTTGTAAAAGAGCATATAAGAAAAAACCAGGAAGGAAAAGCAATGCTGCGACACCTTTTGTTAAAGAACCTAAACATAAAAATAATGCAAAGAGCAGAATGTATTTTTTATTTAATGTGTCAACATAATAATAAAACTGAATAACAGATAATGTACTGAATAATACGAGCAGTGAATCGTAATCGCCTGTTCTGGCCACATGAAAACCATTAAATCCAGCCATAGATATTAATACTATTCCGCTGAAAAAAGCTATCCAGATATTGCCGGTATTTTTTTTCATAAAATAAAAAATTACTATAGTAGTTATAATAGCAGCCATTACGGAAGGTAATCGTACTGCCGTTACAGTTACGCCTAATAAATTCATGCATGCAACCTGTAGCCATATTAATAACGGAGGTTTGGTGTTCCACATGTCAGGCATGTTGTCATAATGGGTAACGAGCCAATTATGATTTTCATACATTTCTATTGCATTGACTGCTTGTCTGGATTCGTCCCAAAGATATAGAGGCAATGCATCAAGAAATTCACCTAAAGCATAGATAGTTAACAGTAAGAATAGTAAAAGAATACTGGCATTTTTTAAAGAATAGGCGATCTTCATCTATTTAAATATAATTGTTTAATTGAGGCACTCAATTCTTTCAACTGTTTCGGTAGCCGTAAATTTTTATAAGTCAAATAATATAAATAAGCGATCAGTACAAAATAGATTCCTGCTACAAAATGTGGCTGGAATAATAAGATCTTATAATTAGGTAAATTTAAGGCCTGAAGCCCTGCTTCTAAATTTAAAAAGTAAGCAATTGAAAGAAGTAAGAACGGCAAATAATTTCCAGAAATTGCAAAGTATGCGCCAAGAAATATAAATGCGTAATGCGAATAGCGTTCGTGCATTTGTGTATTAAAAAAGAAAAATACAAGCGTTATCAATGCTGCTGCCAGAAAGACTTTGTCTATTTCTTTAAATTTTTCGCGACTCTTATTCATTGCCTGAACAATACTTATTACAAAAACAGGTAGTAATGCTGTTGAGGAAGCAATGAAAAATAGTATAAGTCCCCATGTTTTGTAGCTTATATGGAGCCATAGCCCAGTGTCAGAAATTTTTGTTAAGTCTCCGTCAAAAAACCAATACCACCAATTATATGCGTTTAATGAAACTATCGGGTATTTACCTATCGAATTAAAAAAAGCATTAAGCATCAGAGTAATTGTGTTCGAATAGATGAAAGGAGAAATAAGTAACAGTATCAAACATGCAATACTTGTTATTGTCCATAATACGTGAACAATGCCTTTATAATCTGCAAAATTGTGAATGAGGATAAAGAGTAATAGTGGAAAGAATACGATTGCCTGGACTTTGAATGTCAAGCCAAGAGTAAATAATAATAGAGCCGCAGTGTTGTTTCTATTGATTGCTAGTATCACGGAAAACAATATTAAAAAAGAGAAAATCCCATCGACCTGCCCCCATATAATGTTGTTATAGAAAAAACCAGGATTTAACATGATGAAAAGAAAAATCCAGGGACGCAATTCTTTCTTTACATATCGAAACAGAAGAAATATAGAACAGAATTCGAATAATAAAGTAATGTATTTTAATTCATAAATGTGGTTTCTGATAGCAGATTCATCATGCTGTATCCAGGCAAAAAAACGTAAGATGTAATGATATAAAGGAGGGTAATCTGTATATGAATGATAGATGTTTTCAAAGCCATTTTTGTGAATATAAACGCACCAATCTGTCCAGCATAAAACATCGTTCCACAAACCAGTATGTGGAGCCAGTATAACGAACATCAAATACACTAAGCCATATAAAAAGTATTCTTTCAGAGGGCTTAGTGAAAAATCAGAAATTACGTTTGTCTGCTGCTTCATTGTTGTATTCAGGTATTATGAACAGGTATGATTAGTGGACGATTTTATCAAAGGACCCTATATTACCAGTACTTATAGTGAAATTATTGCCGCTATATTTTGAAATTGAAACAATATTTAATCCATCAGTATTTGTAGAATAATCAAAATCATCAATGCTAATAACGGCAGCATCTTCACGTTCTGTTGCAGTGCTTTTTATGTATAATGTATGATCATCAAGCTGGGTGCTATATTCAACCGAGTCTGTATTTTCTTGATCTGTTTTTTCAATCACTAATGCTCCATGGTAGAATACTGCAATGTAGGGTTGATTTAATTTAATATCAGATAAGTGAGTTTGAAAAAGAATGTCAAACGATTTACAGAATGCAGTATCATTGTGAAAAGATGCCAGCTTTTTGATGGAAAAAATAACAACAGATTCTTTTTTTATAACATCAATTATGTTGTAAAGGGAATCATAACTTTTCCTGAGCAGCTTATTTTTTGCAGCAACCAATTTCCCATTTTCTAATGTAGACAATTTGAGAAATTTATTATCAAAAACATCTCCTAAAATCTGTTTATTTAAAGGTAAGTCTGTTAATCGGAATAAAGTTAGGTCTGCAACGTTAAGTTTATTTTCTTGAAAGGAAAGATTCTCGTTGGATAATTTGCTGGCCGTAAGTGAACCAACATTATGTACGGTGTAAAAGTTATTTATTGGCTTTTGATTGAGTATAGCAAAATCTGCAACTTCCATGTTTAACTCGCCTATAAATCGAACGCTGTTGCAGGCAAGAATTGTTTTCTTATTGATATCACTTAACGAAGATGCGTATTCTTTATTTTTACTATCAATCACGTAGGAGATTTTGTACAGGTCTATTATTTGAAGTAACACGATAATAGCAAGAATAAGAATGCCCTTTCTTGGACTCGTTATTTTAAACAATAGAAACAGCGCAGACAGTAGTAATACATGAGTCGTTACCCAAAACAATCTTCCGGATGAACGGACAGTTCTAAAAAAACCGGAAAAGAAACCATTTTCATTTAAGTGATAATCCAGCAATATTGAATGGCCAATAGTTATGGTGTTTGATACCGCAAGAAAGAAACAAATGGTGGCAGGCACAAACAATAAAAGATAGTTTTCAGCTTTTTCTTTGTAAAGTACATATAGTATTAAACAGTAGATCGCAGTGAGCAGAGCTACTAAACTTTTTTGATAAAATGTTACTTCGCTATTTTTAAATAGTAATATTAAAATTAAAGTGCTTAATAAAAATAGCCCATAAGAGCCTTTGAGGTCTGAAAAATATTTTTTTGTATATTTTAAAACAGTGAATAATAATAAGAAGATAACTCCTAGTCCCCAATACTGAAAACCTTCGTATTGCCCTTCTGTTATAGCTGTTTCGTTAATAAAAGATGAATATAAATTATCTACCGGATTGAGAGGAGCTGTTAAGTTCATTGAAAAATAACCAAAGCCCATTAATCCACTATTTTCAGGAGTATTGTAGAAATATCCGAATGACCACAATATAATTACAAAGGCTAGCCCATAAACTATGTTTGCTAGTATAAACGTTAGCAAGTAGTGCAGTTGTTTTTCTTTCAGTAGTATAATTGCTTGTTGCAGGTACCAGGTTCCGCTTATAAATAAAACCATGATACATAAATAGGCATGTGTTAAACTTGAGATTGAAATGACGATAAAGAATAGAAGAGATTTTTTGTAAATAGATAATTCGGTATGAATGAATACATACAATGCCCATAATATTATCCAGAAGGCCATTAAATTTTCGTGCCCCGTACGATGTACAATTGGGGGTAGGAGACAAAATAATGCACCTGCTAATAATCCAAAAATAGAATTTTGAGTGATTTTTTGAATAAGCAAATAGCCAAGTAAGCTTTGTAAACTAAAGCAGATCAAATACCATGCACCTGTGTATTGATACGTGGGTAAAAATACAGATCGAAAAATTTTTGCAATAAACGCTAATAAAGGATTGGAATCTGTATAGACGATTGAAATTCCTTCAGGGTAGTTGATGTAGGTAGTTTTTGTTAAAGGGAAATGCCATTCGTCTGCACGAAAAGCTACACTGCCAATGTAATGCTGGGAATGATCTCCTTGTAATCTCAGTATCCAGGCTGTATTATTGGGTTCAACGATGGTGAAATCAAAATAATTACCAAAAACAATCACACCTATACTAATAGATAATAATATAAATAATAAATGGTTTTTAGATAACGATGAAAAAACGTCAGCTGTTTTATGCGATTTGAATATCTGAATCATGGCTTATCTGGCTTTTTCTATTTGTTGTTTTTGAAATCGGCGTGTTTAACCATTTTTTCAATTATATAAGAAGGCCTGTTTTTAACTTCTTTAAATATGTTTGCTAAATATTCTCCGATAATGCCAATAATGAAAAACAATAACGAAAAAGACAGGCTTAAGAATACAATAAGTGTTGTATATCCTGCGGTGGGTTGAGAATACAATTTCATTACGATCGAATAAATGCTTAATGCAATTGAAAAAAAACCAAAGACAATTCCTGCAAATATTCCTAGTCGTAGAGGAACAAGAGAGGTTGTAGAAATTGCAGAAAATGAAAAGAGGATCAATTTATACATGCTGTATTTACTTTTGCCGGCAAATCGTTTGGGTGCAATGTAATGAATGGTACAACTTTTGAAACCAATGTTTTGAATGATCCCTCTTAGGAATTTGCTGTATTCATTAAATTCAGCGTGTATGACAGTTGATACCCTCGAAGAAATCAAAAAGAAATCCGAAGCATTTGTAGAGAAACGATATTCAGAAAGCATATTGAGGATATAATAAAAAAAAGAAGTAAGCCATTGTTTTAAAAAGTTATAATCTTTTCGTTCATCTCTAATCATGAGTACAATGTCATTCCCGCTTTTAAAAGCTTCATACATAGGTAGTATTTGTGCTGGGGGATGTTGCAAATCTGCATCCATACATATAATCGCTTCTCCGGTAGCATGTTTAATCCCTGCAAGCATAGCTGCCTCATGCCCAAAATTTCTTGAAAAATGAATTGCTGTTACGCGCGAGTCCTGAGCAGAAAAATCATCAAGAATGCTTCTGGTATTATCGGTGCTTCCATCGTTTACGAAAATAATTTCTACCGCTTCAATAGATGATATAGCAGAAACCAAATCATTGTAGAAGTATTTCAGCACTTCTTCTTCGTTATATACAGATATTATTATACTTAGCATGATATCATTCAATATGAAATAGACAGCAGTTTGATGAATTGTTTTTTCTGATATGGAGTAGTCCTTATACCTTCTTCCTTAATTTTTATATAGCCTTTTTATAAAACTATGTGACTGCTGTCTTGTTAGGGTTAGAAAAATAAGTGCTATAATGCAGGACTTATAGTGTTTATTTTCTTGAAAATCAGATTTTTGGATCATGATAAAGAAAGAATGAATAAAAGCTGCTTATGTTTTCAAAAGCCAATGCAGATAACTAAAATAAGTAGCCGAAAGTTAGCTGCAAATATAAAAATTAATAAACGGCATTTGCAGCATCAACGGCTTATTAATCCGTTTTGGTCATTTAAAATAGGGTGAAATGTCTTTGTTGGGAAGGAAGTGCGGAAATTGTATTCCTATTTGACAGCAAGAGGCAATTTTTGCTACTAAGGTGGTATTTTATTCAATCGGGAATGGTCTACTGGTAAAATAAGTTAAATGTTTGATTGCCTGCCTTTAAAAAAAGTTTGCAATTTATTTTTATTCTCGTTTTTATTCATAACTTTAGTATTCAATTAATTACAATACCATTATGAATACGGGAACAGTTAAATTCTTCAATGAAACCAAAGGTTTTGGTTTTATATTAGACAGTGCCAGCAACAAGGAAATTTTTGTACATGTTTCTGGCCTGAAAGAACAAATTACAAAAGACGACAAAGTTCAGTTTGAAATCGTTGAAGGTAAAAAAGGTGTTAATGCAGTTGAAGTGAAAAAAATCTAATTTCTAAGCTTACCACATTCGGAAAAGAGTCTCGCAAACCGCGGGACTCTTTTTTATTTCCATTGCTGCTCAACTTCTTGAACTGGCAAGCGTTGTTCGTTCATGCATTTAAAATGTTTTTTAGGACAGGTTTTATAGCCAATTTTTGAACATGGCCTGCAATTCAGTCCCTTGATTTCCCAGTTAATGTGTTCTGTTTTATATGGATACATGCCAAATTCCGGAACGGTATTGCCCCAGATAGAAACGATTCTTTTCTGCAGTGCTGCTGCAATATGCATCAGACCTGTGTCATGCGTATATAGGTATAGGCTTTGCTGAACAACAGACGCAGATTGATTTAAATTGTATGCTCCGCAGGCATTCAGCACATTTTTAGTTTCGGGGAAATAGCCGATAAGTTTGGTCGCCATTAAAGCATCTTCTTTCCCGCCTAATAAAATAACCGGCAAAGAAATTTTTCCGATCAATTCAGCTAGTTTGGTTTCCGGCAAACGCTTGGTAGCATGCTGAGCACCAATAGCAATTGCTACATAACCAGAGTGAAACTGTTCGGGCAATGTATGTATAGCAACAATATCTTTTGATGGGATAAAATAATCCAGACCTGCTTGATCGTTTGTTATGCCCAACGGTTTTAGGGTATCCAGATAACGATCAACAATGTGTTTATCCGGAAGTGTATTCCATTGCCAATTTACATAGAGCCATTTGCGGATATTTAACTTGTCGAACGTAAAGCTTTTAGCACCGAGTGCCCATTTAATTCTGCGGGTGCGCAAATTCCCATGCAGATCAATTATAACATCAAAGCGTTCTTTTTTTAAGGATGCGATTAAATTTCCTGTAGAAGATTCTAACAAATGCAGCTTGTCTATGTTGGGGTTGTTTTCTAAAATGGTTTTGAAAGAAGCTTTCGTTGCAAAGTGAACTTCTGCATCAGGTAATTGTTTTTTTAAACAACGTATAACCGGTGTTGTCAGAACGATATCACCAATAGAAGAAAAACGAAGGATCAGAATTTTCATAGATACGATTCAGATACGAAAATTATTTCCTCTTTGATTGCAGCCAGGCACTTACTTTTTCCAGCGACCAGGCATTAAAGGTCTGCTCTTTGCAAAGGCCGGCCTTGCGAGCTACACAAATACCAAAATGCACATCAGACAAGCCGGCTTTCTCATGCGCATCCGGATTGATACTGATAATGCAGCCTTTATCCAGCGCATAGCCAATATGTCTCCAGTCCATATCCAGGCGCCATGGATGTGCGTTGATTTCAATAATCACATTATGTGCAGCACAGGCATCAATAACTTTTTTATGATCGATCGGGTAGCCTTCGCGTTTTAATAACAAGCGGCCGGTTGGATGCCCCAGCATAGTAGTATGTGGATTTTCAATAGCTGTGATTAAACGCTGTGTTGCTTTTTCTTCATTCATTTTTAAGTTGGAATGTATAGAAGCAACAATAAAATCGAATGTTTTCAACACATCGTCTGCATAATCCAATGCGCCATCATTCAGAATATCAGATTCAATACCTTTGAAAATCTTGATGCCTCCTAAAGACGCATTCAATTTATCTATTTCAATATGTTGTTTAGCAACACGTTCTTCATCCAGTCCATTAGCATAGAAGGCAGATTTAGAGTGGTCGGAGATGCCAAAATAAGAATAACCCAGACTAATACATTGTTTGGTCATTTCTTCCAAAGAATGTGTGCCATCGCTATAGGTAGAGTGGTTGTGAAAACTGCCTTGAATATCTGTGTCCGAAATAAGCTCTCCCAATAAATTTTCTTCCGCCAACTTTAATTCTCTGTATCCTTCACGCAATTCCGAAGGAATAAAAGGCAGATTGAAATGCTCATACAATGCTTCTTCCGAAGCATATTTTGCAGCTGTTGCTGTTTGCAGAAATGTTTTTCCGGAACTGGTTTTTAGGCGCAAATGATTGATTCCGGAAGATTGTTTGAACAACTCAGAGCCAAAGTTGTCAGCAGTTGTTAGATATATATCAACAGGGATATTTTTTGAAGTTTCTGTGCCGTTCCATCTGTATAGTCCTGATTTTGCGGGTGCCTCAGATAAAAAAGGAAGCGTATTGATGGCAGCAAATGTGTGGGCAAAATCATTACTTACGGCAACAAAAGAAACACCATCGACAACTTCCATCATGCGTCGCATTTCTCCGCTCAATCGAACAGTTGTTTTTAATGCAGCAGCTATTTTTTTCTCTAAGTCAAATGCGAGTGCTTCCAGATCTCCATACAGGTGTTTGTCCGATTGTTTCATTACAAACTCAAGTACCTGAATGATGTTTTCCTGCGTCTTTTCGCCGAAGCCTTTCAGTTTGGCAACCGAATTGTTTTTACAGGCCTCTAATAGTTCTTCCTTATTATTTATTCCCAGTTCTTTCCAAAGGGTCTTTACTTTTTTAGGGCCAATGCCTTTTATTTGCAGCAATTCAACAATGCCTTCAGGTGTTTTCTGCTGAAGCGCTTCAAGTTCTCCCAGTTTGCCGGATTGATTCAGTTCAATGATTTTTGCAGCAATACTTTTTCCAATACCTTCTTGTTTTTCCAGTTCAGCCAGAGAAAGAGAGGAAAGAGGTGTTTCTATTTTTTCAATATGAAAACCGGCACTTTGAATAGAGCGCACTTTAAAAGGATTTTCGTCGTGCAGCTCCATAAGCGAAGCGGTGAACGAAAGTATATCGGCTATTTCCTGATTGGTCAAGGGGTAAAAGGTTTAAATGGATATTGTAAATATAAAAGTTTTATGTTCGAAGTTTTATGTTTTAGGAGAAAAGTATGGGTATGTCATTAGTTTGAAAACTTAGAAAACACTTTTATTCCTACTATTAATTTGATTAATTTTAGCTGAAACAACAAATCGAAGCATGTATGTACTTAAAACATAAAACTTCGAACATAAAACTTTGACCAATGAACTACTGGCTTATAAAATCCGAACCTTTTAAATACTCTTTCGACCAGTTTATGGTTGATAAAAAAACCTTTTGGGATGGCGTACGCAACTATCAGGCGCGCAATAACCTGCGGGAAATGAAAAAAGGTGACTTGCTGCTGTTTTATCATTCCAACGAAGGCAAAGAAATTGTTGGAATTGCGAAAATTGTAAAAGAAGCTTATCAGGACCCAACTACCGACGATGCCAATTGGGTAGTGGTAGATATTTCTCCGGTTAAAAAACTCAAAAAGCCTGTAACACTTGAAATGGTGAAGAAAGAAAAACGACTGGCAAATATGGCTTTGGTAAAACTCATGCGTTTATCCGTACAACCGGTTCGTAAAGAGGAGTTTGATTTGGTGCTGGAAATGGCTGGTGAATAAAAAATGCAAATCTTTCAACGGCACTATTCTATAAAATTCTATATTTGTAAAATTTAAAGACAAAGGTTTATGTCCAAACGCATTATAATCGACAACGATTTGTTGCAGGTCATGTTGGACCGGCTTTGTCAGCAATTGATCGAGTCCCACGACGATTTCTCCAATACCGTTATTCTGGCACTTCAGCCGCGTGGAGTAGCTACAGCACAACGTATTCATAAAAAACTGGAAAAAGCTGTTAAAAAGAAAATCAATCTTGGTTATCTGGATGCTACTTTTTTTAGAGACGATTTCAGAAGACACGATGGTCCGTTGAAAGCAAACGCAACCAAAGTGCCTTTTTTGATTGAAGGGAAACGTGTGATTCTGGTAGATGATGTGTTATATACAGGCCGTACCGTGCGTGCAGCCATGGATGCTATGATGGCATTCGGCAGACCAAAGGATGTTGAACTGTTGGTATTGGTTGATCGGAAATACAGTCGTGATGTGCCTATTCAACCCAATTATGTTGGACGGGAAGTTATTTGTCTGCAGTCAGAGAAAGTGGTTGTAGATATTAACGAAGTTGAAGATAAGAAAGAATTAATCTGGTTAGTAAAGAAATAAAATTGAAATGAGCCAATTATCCGTAAAGCATTTATTAGGAATAAAAGATCTTACAACAAAAGATATTGAGCTCATATTAGAAACAGCGGGGCAGTTCAAAGAAGTCATTAATAGACCGATTAAGAAAGTGCCATCGTTAAGAGACGTAACAATTGCCAACGTATTTTTTGAAAACTCTACACGTACCCGTTTATCATTTGAATTAGCTCAGAAAAGATTATCGGCAGATACAATCAATTTTTCTGCATCGGCAAGTTCCGTTAAAAAAGGAGAAACACTGCTGGATACGGTTAATAATATATTAGCCATGAAAGTAGATATGATTGTGATGCGCCATGCAAGTGTTGGTGCACCGCATTTTCTGGCAAAGCATATCAACGCAAATATTATAAATGCAGGTGATGGTACACACGAACATCCTACACAAGCATTGTTAGATAGTTTCTCGATTCGTGAAAAACTAGGCGATGTAGCGGGCAAGAAGGTTTGTATCTTCGGAGATATTCTGCATTCTCGCGTAGCCTTATCAAATATTTTTGCCTTGCAAAAGCAAGGTGCCGAAGTAATGGTGTGTGGTCCATCCACACTGATCCCCAAATTTATTGGAGAATTAGGTGTTAAGGTTGAATTCGATTTGCGCAAAGCACTTCAATGGTGTGATGTTGCGAATGTATTGCGTATTCAGTTAGAGCGCCAGACCATTAAATATTTCCCTACACTGAGAGAATATGCTCAGTATTATGGCATCAACAAACAATTGCTTGATTCTTTGAATAAAGAAATTGTGATTATGCACCCTGGCCCGATCAATAGAGGCGTAGAGCTAAGCAGCGATGTTGCAGACAGCGGACATTCTATTATTTTAGATCAGGTAGAAAACGGCGTTGCAGTACGAATGGCTGTATTGTATTTACTAGCGGGAAATAAGTAGTTGTAATTTTCATTCCAAAAATATCCGGGTTTGAATTCTAGATCGACGGCTAGTTATTAGGAGCCCCCGAATCAATCCATTTTTTTATTTTCTTTATTTCGCAATCAGTTAGTTTACCACTCGGAGGCATAGGTAATGCACCATTTGTTTGTAAAATACAATTGTAAAACATCGAACCAAATACATGGTCTCCCCTGAAATCCAGTTTTAAAAAATTATTAAAGGAGTTGTAATTTTCAAGATCAAGCGCTCCTGTTGTTTGAGTAATAGAAGTGCTATGGCAGGAATAACAATTGGTCCGTATAATAGGCTGTATATACAATGAATAACTAAACGCTGCACTATCTCGGCAAGAAGCAGATTCAGGGATCGGTGCGGCTTTGTTATAGCTACATGAACATATAGATAAGAAACACATAAAAATAAAATGTATCACTGCGTGTTCGCTTGCTTTTTTCATGTACAAATGTATTTATAATGCATAAGCAACGGACTAATATGACATTATCAGAATGTTATCTATTTTATAACTATTGAAGCAGATAACATTCTGATAACGGTTTCAGGAGTTCATTCGTAACGCGCTAAAATCCTTTTAAATTTTCTGTACTGAACGTCCATTCTGGCGTTTCAATAACACCGTTTTGGGGTATTTCATACCACGGGCTTATGGCCATATTATTGAGATTTTTTACAATATGTATTTCCTGTGCAGGCATATAGCTTTGCGCAAGCATAAACATTTTTTGTTTGGTGGCGGGATTGATAGCCACATCTACAACCAGCATGGCATGCCCCGGAAATCCTCCTGTTATAAGCACATCACCACCTGCTATATCTTTAAAGGCTTTTGCCTTTAATTCTTTTGAAAGCGAATACGTGCCGCAATACATAAATACTGTGTTCAGATATTGTCTGAAAGAAGCATAAGAAGTATCTGGTTGCGCTTTTTTAACCCAGGAAACAATATTGCCGCTTACCTGAGCCCGATAGCCTGCCTTCCATTTCGAATAATAGGCTTTGCTGCCATTGGTAAAGGTGAAAACGATGGAATCATACAATTTTCGTTGGAAAAGATATTCGGCTCGCAGGCGCATAACGGCATCAGCACATTGTTGCAAATCGGCAGTTCCCACATCCATGTTTACTATGGCGGCGTGAATAGACTGGTTATGTTTCAATTCATTATTGAATAAATGAACTTTTGTGCCAGCAGGTTGCAGCGGAAGCTTCTCGAGCCAACCTCCAAAAGTATTTGTACTAAGCGCCGGTCTGAAGTAACCCTTCGGGCTCTGAAAGCGTTCGATAATAGTATTATGGTTAATAGAATCTAATTTTAGTGTAATCTGTTCTTTAAAACGCCGATTTTGTATATTTACGTCAATATCCTTTACTGGCCAGGTTTGTATAAAACAAAAGAGAAGAAGCACTGATAAAGAAGCAATAGTATTAATCATATTGTTGTATTTAAAGGTTTAGGATAAATAAAAAGGATATGAGAGTAATAGTTTACACCCTTGTTGGTATCATAATGCAAAGCATGGTTTCTTGTTACAGTTTACAGCAAAAAAAAGCTGCAAATAGTCAGCCGTTTAAACCACATAAAGAATCAAAAATGAAACACAAAAAGCATCATTGATTTTTAGAAGAATGCAATGAAATATGTGTCTCAATCAAATAAAAATAAGTATCTAACAGAATATAGTATAATTATGAAAAAGGTCGTGTCAACAATAATAATCAGCACATTTTTTGTTTCGATAATCTTTTCTTCTTGCAGCAGTGGCGCTTCACATCAATCATGGCATCCTAAGGAAGGCAAGAGACCAAAGCCAGGAAAAAACCGTTAGTAGAAATAATCTTGTTTTTACACCACCTATTTTAGGTGTTAGGCTATAAGCAAAACAAGGCGTTATTTTGAAGATAAATTTAACAGTAAAGTATCAAGAGAAGGAGGGAAGCTGCCATGAAAAAAATTATTGTAGCAATCGACGGATATTCAGCTTGTGGTAAAAGTACAACAGCTAAAATACTGGCAGCTAAATTGGGCTATGTATATATTGATACAGGTGCTATGTACCGTGCGGTAGCCTTGTATTTTATTCAGCATTATATAAACAGCACAAATCCTAAAGCAGTAGCAGAAGCATTAAACCAAATTCACATTTCTTTTGTTCATAATAACAAAACTGAATCATCTGAAACATATTTGAATGGGTTAAATGTTGAAGCAGAGATTAGGAAGATGTATGTTTCTGAAAAGGTGAGTGAGGTAAGTGCAATACCTGAAGTGCGCAAGCGACTGGTTGAATTGCAGCAAAAGCTTGCCCGTAAGAGAGGTGTTGTAATGGATGGAAGGGATATTGGCACACATGTTTTTCCGGATGCGGAGCTTAAAATATTTATGGTTGCAGATATGTATGTGCGTGCATTCAGAAGGCAACAGGAATTGTTTGAACGGAAACAGATTGTTGATTTGGACGATATTATCGCTAATATTGAAAGCCGGGATCTGATGGATACAACAAGGGCTGAATCTCCTTTACGCAAAGCCTCTGATGCCTTCGAAATAGATACAACATATATTACTGTTGAAGAGCAGGTAGATTGCATCATGAATATTGCTGTAGGCAAAATGATCGAACTTGAGTATAATTTAGAAAACATATAATATTCAATCCGCCTGTTTTTGTAAGGCTATACATTAAAAGCATTTAATAAGGATAGTTAGTTTCTCAAGATGGAAGTAATCATAGATAAAAATTCAGGCTATTGCTTTGGTGTCGAATTTGCGATCCAAATGGCAGAAGACGAGATGGCTTCGGGTGGACAGTTGTTTTGCCTGGGAGATATTGTGCATAATGCTATGGAGGTTGAGCGTTTGGCTAAAAAAGGTTTGAAGATTATTGATCGCGAGCAATTGAAAGAATTATCTGATTGTAAGGTGCTGATTCGGGCTCACGGCGAACCTCCTGAAACCTACCAATTGGCGCTTAAAAATAATATCGAATTGGTTGATGCGTCTTGTCCCGTAGTATTAAAATTACAAAACAGAGTAAAAGCATCGTTTGATGCCATTGACTCTAAAGAAGGACAAATAGTGATTTACGGTCAGCAAGGCCATGCGGAAGTAATAGGATTGGCTGGGCAGACCGGCGACAAAGCTATTGTCATTACAGGAGAACAGGATTTAGATAAAATTGATTTTACAAAACCTGTCACACTATATTCGCAAACAACTAAGAGCACACAAGGATTTTATAAAATGAAAGACTTGATTGAAACGCGTGTAAAAGAAGCTGGCCAAGATGCAGAAGAGCATTTTGAATATAATGATAGCATTTGCAGACAAGTGTCGAATAGAGAGCCGCAGTTAAGAAAATTCTCTAAAGAATTCGACGTTGTTATTTTTGTTAGCGGCAAAAAAAGCTCTAATGGGAAAGCTCTTTACGGAGTTTGTAAGCAGGAAAACGAAAGAAGTTATTTTGTTGAGAATGAATCTGAAATTGAACCGTCGTGGATCAGATCAACAGATAATGTAGGTATTTGTGGCGCAACCTCAACTCCAATGTGGCTTATGGAGCAAGTCAAACAATACATTCAGGCGTATTCCTGGAATTAATTATAGCATACTTCCCTCGAAATCATGAAAGTATTTGTAAAGTATTTTATACAAGGTCTATTGTTATGGATTCCGATCTTTATAACTGGATATATTATATTTTTTATTTTCAGTTTATTTGACAGAATTATTCCTGCATTGTTTAATGTAGAACTCTCTCCGGGCGTAGGGATTCTTATTGTAATTGCATTTGTCACACTTTCCGGTGCCTTAATGTCTTTATTGCTAGTTAAGCCTGCATTTAGTTTTCTTGAAAATTACGTTTATAAGATTCCATTTATAAATATTATTTACTCTTCTTCAAAGGATGTTGTAGGTGCGATTGTAGGCGAGAAAAAAAGATTTGAGCATCCTGTATTAGTTAAGGTTAGTGGAGATAATGGGCCATTTCGAATTGGCTTTATAACGCGGGATGAATTTAATGTTAAGGGAATGGAAGAATTGGTTGCTGTATATTTCCCACATTCATATAATATATCAGGAAATGTACTTTTTGTAACGAAAGATAAAATACTGCCGCTAAATATAACAGGAGCAGAGGCTATGAAATTTATTGTGTCTGCCGGCATGACTGGAAATTTAGATGAAAAATAGATAGTCGTATTACTAAATTATTTCTTTAATATTTTTTTACTGTTAACAAACGGGCACTTCATAACATTGGCGTAACAATCGCTTTATTTTGTATTAATAACGAGTTAAACATAGGGTAATACCTCATCCGTAGCTTTGCATTGTAAAATAAACTACAATAAAGCTCGTGATGAATACTCTACGTTTTCCTAAATGGTTGGCCCCCTCAATCATTTTCTTAATCATTTCAGTTGTCACTTCATTTACATCAAACGCACAGACAGGAACAGTTAAAGCTGTATTAAGCGATTCGTCTGCAAAAGAATTGGTTTTTGGTGCAATTATGTCATGTCCCGAATCTCCCAGCATTGGTGCGCAATCAGATCTTGACGGGAATGTTGTTATTCCGAATATCAAACCCGGCACATATAATTTCAAAATATCATATATAGGTTATAAAGAAATTACATTGACAGGCATTGTTGTAAATGCCGGTCAAACAACGGATCTGGGAACGATTTACCTGCAGATTGATGCAGAAGTTCCGGTTATAGAAATTGTTGGACAAGCTGAAACAAATACAGAAGCTGCTGTTGTTGAAGAAATTCGCCAAAGTGACAATGTTGTAAGTGGTATTTCTGCTCAGCAAATTCAAAAAAGTCAGGATAGAGATGCTGGTCAGATCATTCAACGGATACCCGGTGTAACAGTAGTGGATGGCCGATTCATTCAGGTAAGAGGTTTGAGTGAGCGGTACAATTCAGTATGGATGAACGGTGCTAGTGCACCAAGTATTGAAACAGATCGAAAGTCATTTTCTTTTGACTTGATACCAAGTGCAATGGTAGATCGTGTATTGGTTTATAAAACGGCATCTCCGGAGCTTCCTGGCGATTTTGCAGGAGGGATGGTTAAAGTAATTACAAGGAACTCATCTGAAGGCAGAAATCTTGTTGTGAACTATGGGATGAATTATCGTGCAGGAACTACGTTCAAACAATATTCATCTGATAAAACATCCTTTGCCGACGCACTTGGTTTTGGAGCAGGGAGCAGAAATATACCGAACATTCCAACCCTTACAAATAATGTATCAAAGGCAGATAAACTAGGGTATACAAAGGACTTCAAAAATGACTGGGGCATACAGAATACCACTGCAATGCCGGATCAGCGTTTGTCGCTATTGTATAATGATAAACGTGTTATAGGTAAAAATACTTTTTTTGGAATCGGTGCACTGAACTATTCTAATGTATGGACTACATATAAAATAAAAAGAAACTTTTTTGATGCTGGTGGAAATCTTACAGACAAAGCATCTGATATGCAATACACCAACAATGTACGTTTAGGTGTGATTGCAAACTTTGATATGGTTACTCCTAAAGGATATAAGTATTCTTTCCGTAATTTTTTCAACCAGACAGGCCGCAACCAAACTGTTATACGGAATCTTTCGGATGTTAATAATACTCCTACACAGAGACAATACTCATTAGGCTATTCTGCGAGAACATTGTATACAGCTCAGTTAGCAGGTGATTATTCATTTAAAGAAGATAAAACAAAATTAGATTGGTTATTGGGTTATGGTTATACACATAGAAACGATCCGGACTTAAGACGTTTGGGTTACTCTGTGCAGACAAACAGCGACGGTTCTCAAGGTTATACGGCTCAGGTAATTTCCGGCGGTACACCACCACCACTTGGCGGTTCGCGTTTGTATCAGGATTTGCGTGAGAATGTTTATACAGCAGCAGCTAATTACAGTCATAAGTTTGAAATAAAAAATTACAAATTTACTGGTAATGCCGGTGTATATAATGAAATAAAAAGCAGAACATTTGAAGCTCGCTTGCTGGGTTATTTTTATCAGGATGCAGCAAATTATGATACATCATTATCACATCAGGGCATTGGGCAGATTTTCTCTTCAGGCAATGTAGGCGTTGCTAATGGTTTTATAATAGGAGAAGACATCAACAATACCTATAAGTACTCTGCAAGCAATGTGCTGGCTGCACAGTACGTTTCAGTAGATCTGCCAATCGGAGAAAAAATTAAAATTGTTGGAGGCGTACGTCACGAATTTAACGTTCAATCTTTACAAACAAAATCTGCTACAGGGTCTGCTCTGAATCCAAGCGTTACAACTTCGTTTTTCCTTCCATCGGTAAATGCATCATATAATTTCAGTGAAAAAAATCTTGTTCGTTTTGCGTATGGTAAAACGTTGAACAGACCTGAGTTTAGAGAATGGGCACCATTTACATATTATGATTTTGATTTTAACGTGTTGAACTATGGTTCACTTTATTTGAATCCGAATAATCCGTTAAAAGTTTGTACGATTAATAACTATGATTTTCGTTTCGAACACTACCCATCAAAATCTGAAACAGTAAGTTTTGGTGTATTCTATAAAGACTTTAACAATCCTATCGAATCGGTTGTAGTGCCTACAACCAATTTAGCATACACATTTGCAAATGCCCAACATGCAACGTCTGTAGGTGCTGAGTTTGAAGCCCGAAAAAATTTGGCTTTCATGGAACCATTATTAAAGACAAGGCTGATACGCAGTTTCAGCGTAGTTATGAACGCATCTTTAATTAAAAGTAAGGTTACACCAACAGCAGGTGCTCCATCATGGAATCCAACAAGAACGATGCAAGGGCAATCACCTTATATAATTAATGCCGGACTATATTATCAAAACGATTCTGCTACAACACAAATTACAGTTATGTACAACGTGTTTGGAGCTCGTATTGTCTACGTAGGTTCTACGCAGTATCCGGATGTGGTGGAAATGCCAAGAAACACCCTTGATATTACTATTCAGCAAAAGCTTAGTAAAAAAGTTACCGCTACACTTGGGGTAAATGATTTATTAAATCAACGTGTATTATTTGTTCAGGATTTTAACAGAGATGGCTACAAGCGCAATGGCACAGATCCGGCCCTTGTAGATTATAGAAGAGGTACATATTGGTTTGTAGGTATTCAATTCAAATTATTGTAGTCGTAACAAATGTTAAAAGGTAACATATAGAAAAAGGTTTGGTAACAATAAGTAAACATGCCAAACTGATATTTGCAACATGAAAATAAAAAACTATACCATGAAAAAAATAATTCAATTAGCACTTGTTGCCGGATTAAGCGTTATGCTTTTCTCCTGTCACAAAAAGTCAGATGACAGTAGCAGTAGTACTCCCAATGTTGGAACAACAGATGTTTTTGGTCCAATAACAGGTAATGTTACCTGGAAGGCTACAGATAAAATTTTATTACACAGTTATGTGTATGTAGAAAATGGTGCCAAATTAACTATCGAACCTGGTTGTGTAATCAGAGGAGACAAAGATTCTAAAGGTGCACTTATTATTGAGCCAGGTGCACAATTGTTTGCACAAGGAACTCCGTCTAACCCTATTGTATTTACATCAAATCAGCCAGCAGGCGGTCGTAATTATGGTGACTGGGGTGGTGTTATTCTTTGCGGCCGCGCAAGTGTAAACAACTATCAGGGAACTACTGCACCAGTTGTAGAAGGCGGTCCAAGAACACAGTATGGCAGCAATAACGATGATACATACAATGGTGAAAGCTCTGGAGCTTTATCTTATGTACGTATCGAATTTGCTGGTATTGCATTCTCTCCAAACAACGAAATCAATGGTTTAACATTCTGCGGTGTTGGTTCTGGTACTTCTATCGATCACATTCAAGTGTCATACTCTGGTGATGACTCTTACGAATGGTTCGGCGGTATTGTAAATACTAAATACCTTATTGCTCACCGTGGTTGGGATGATGACTTTGATACAGATTGCGGATACTCTGGTATGAACCAGTTCCTTGTTGGTATCAGAGATCCTTATGCAGCAGATCAGTCAGGTTCTAAAGCATTCGAATCAGATACAGATGCAAACAACGGTTCTCAATTGCCAATTACAAAATGTGCATTCTCAAATGCTACATGTTTAATCGCAACTCCTACTAATAACATCAGTCCTCAGTTTGTAGCGGCAGCTCATATTCGTAGAAACTCTCAGTTGTCTTTATACAACTCTGTTTTAATGGGCTATCCATGTGGTATCTTAAATGACGTTGCAGCAGCACATCCAAATGTATTCTATGCAGCTTTTGGTACTGTTGATAGTATGAGAGTAAGAAACACAATCATTGCAGGTATTCCTACAGGCCCTATTACAGGTTCTGATCAGAAAAACGTTGTATTGGTTGTTCAAGGTACAGGAAGTTTAACTCCTACTACTACAATGGCAGATACTACAGCCGGCGCTTACAATCCTTTTGCAGGCCCTAAAACTTGGTTAATGACAAAAGCGTTCAAAAATGCGATCTACGCTACTTCTGATAACGTGAGATTAACAAACCCATACAACCTTACTAACCCAAGTGTTGTACCTACAACAACATCTCCAATCGTATATAACAGCAAAGCGTTGCCTTCATATATACCAGCAGGTACATTCCCTGGTAATGTGTATCCATTCGATCCTAGCAAAGCGATCAACACAGATACAACAAATAAATTTGTTAACTACAATGCACCAGCTAACATTCCGAACTTTGCAGGTCCAAGAATTGGTAACTCATTCTTTACACCAACAAACTACATCGGTGCATTCGCTGGAAATCAAGCAACAGCAGTAGCTGACAACTGGTTCTCTACTTGGACAAACTTTGATGCCAACAACGCAGATTACGGTTCTGCATATTAATTAATTAAATACAATTGTCAATAATAAATGGAAGACGAATCGTTCGTCTTCCATTTTCTTTGTTTATCAAATACCAATACTTATAGCTCTTATGAAAAACCTGTTTTATTTATCAATCATTAGCTTATTATGTTATTCATGCGGACCATCGTATGAAGCCAAAAAATACCTTACAGAAGGATTAGAAGATACACTTCTTTATCAGATATCAGTATATGATGCAAAACGCTTTGATCTGGCAACAGATAGTACAAAATTTGATAAAGAGTTTTATCCTTACTATTCAGCAATCCGTGATAAGTCTTCCATTGATTATTATTATATCGATAAGGATAGCAATCATTATTTTTTAATCAGCAAACCCGCTGTCAGTCTTCATAAAGACGATAGAAGAACGGTTGGGGGTAGATATAAAGTAAAAAATAACAATACCATCTATGATTACGAAGAATTATTCTGGATGCCTGTAATGAATAAAGAAGAAGCGTTGGAAAAGGGTAAAGAATTATTTACTGCAACGGTTGAAAAAGGAAACATCACAGAATTTTTAGGAAATAAAAAATATATTGAGTTTCCGGACGCTCATTGCTATTTTGACAAGAAAACAGTGAGCTGGAAGGTCATTATCCATTGATCTTGTTAACAATTCGATAATCTATACATAACATTTGCTTTGTTATTAGGTAATATTGGAGCAGTACCTTTGAAGTTGAAAACAGAGCTATTCAATTTTTTAATCTTATGGGCGCCAGACGGGCGCCCTTATTTTTTCTGTTTAAATGTACTTTTTTATATAGCTTGAAATCTAAGGTTGATGGGTGATTTTTAAACTGTTCTTTTTTAATCAATAGAATATCCATTAGCATTAATGTTTGAACACCTCTCTAGCCAAATACGCAAGCCACATTTTCAACATCCTAGTAATCAAACTGAATAGACTTCCCGTTTTTTTGTTAACAATATCGTAACACTGTTTTTAAAACAATTGAGATTTTAAAATGCTTTTTTGCATTAAAATATAATTTTAAAATGTTCAACCATAAAAAATATTTGTATGTATAAAAAATTTGTAATTGTAAAAACATTTGTTTTTGCAATTTTATTTGCTTCCTTTTTTAATACTTTTGGACAAACCATTTCAGGGCCCAGTATTGTATGTCTTGGAGCAGCAACTACCTATACTGTTACTGGTCTTGGCGGCTGTACAGTTGATGGATGGATTCCAAATGGCGGGTCAACATCGGGAGGAAATACAGGAACTACCGTAACCATATATTGGTCAAGCCCTGGCGCGGTTAGTGTTAGTCTGGGGTACTCATGTAGCGGTACTTCATACACGCTGGTTAAGGATGATATTACTGTTTTGGGAGGAGTTGCTTTTTCTGCTCAGGCTACGGCTAGCCCAAGTACAATTTGTAAAGGGGGAGCAACAACTTTAAGTGTAACTACTTCGCCCAGCGTTGCAGGTACACTATCTTATCAATGGAGTACAGGTGCAACTTCTCAATCTTTAATAGTAAGCCCTGCGGCAAATACTAGTTATACGGTTCAAGTAACCGATCAGTGTGGCAATCCATCCGTACAAGGAGGAGTTGCAGTGACGGTGGTAAGCTCGCCTACAGCAGTAAATATTTCTTCATCTACTTCTTCAAGTATTTGTAATTCTCCTGTAAAAGCAACCTGGAAAGATGTGTTAGGCTGTAATACAAATTCTGTAAATGGAGACATTATAAAAACAGCTGCTACAGCATGGGGCAACTCTGGCGCTGCTTCTAATGAAACAATAAGCAATGGTGGCTATGTAGAAGCGCTAGCTAATGATGACGGCAGTTACAAAATGCTTGCATTGATTCCACAAGCATCGGCAACAACGTATTCTATTTCAAATACTATTAAGTACGGTATGTATTTTCGTGTAGAAGGTTATATAGAAATATATGAAAACGGAGTTGCTTTGGCTTCGCCTCATACCGGTTATCAAGCCAACGGAAAATTCAGAATTGCGGTTGAGAATAACGTAGTAAAATACTACAAAAACGATGTCGTGTTTTATACCAGTACACAGGCACCAACGTTACCTCTTCGACTGAATACAATTTTATATACAGTTAATGCAGAATTTGATAATATAAACATACGGACTTCAGGAACAGGTGCAACGGTTCCTGTTTTTACAGCAACAGCTACTGGCGGAACAACACCTTTAAATTACCAATGGAGAATTGATGGTGTAAATATCGCAGGCGCTAATGCGCAAACATATTCAACAACTGCTCTGAACGACGGATCAAACGTTACATGTATTGTATCAAATGCATTTTGTACAGGAACCAACTCCAATACAATTACACTTTCGATTGTGAGTAAATATCCCTATGCAGGGGCAAATGAGTTTGTAGGTGTGCAAACGCCAGCCTATAGTTTAAGCGGAATGAAGCCTGCTGTAGGAGTATGGACAGCTCAAACAGGACTCACAACAGCAGGGGTCTTTACACCTTCTGTCGCCGGATTAGGAGTAAAAACGCTTACATATAATTACACACTAACTGGATGTACATTCAGTTCGCAGAAACAGATAACAGTAACACCTAGCCCAACTGGAGCAACAATCAGCAATCCTATTCTGGCAGGAACGTTTATAGTGAATAATTGTTCACCTTATCAAAACATACAAAATAACGATCCGGCTAATGGATTCGGAAATGAGTATTCAAGTCCTACATACACAAACGGGCAGGCAAGCGATGATATTTATTATAAATTTATTGTTCAATATGGCTCTCCAATGTATTTTTCGGCCTGCAGCGATGATGGAAGCAGTATTTATATGCACATAGTTGGGCCTGCTAATGCTTCATATCCAAATGGAGTATACTTATATGAAAAAAATAATGCTTGTATTCAATCAGGAATATATGGATTCGTTCAGAATCTTGATGCAGGAACGTATTATTTAGTAGTGGAAGGAAATGGCACGAACCATAGTACTATTACTACAATCATTCAGGCGGGCGGCTCTGATTGTAGACTTGCAAATGTTGCGAATATTGATCTTGTTGATACCAATGCACCGACTAATAATGACTTTGTTGTATTCCCTAATCCGGCTAAAGATAAAATTGAGATACAATTTTCTCAAAATGATCTTGGAGAAGAGAATCATGTGAAAATTTATGACATGACGGGGAGATTGGTATATGAAAACAATACAAGCGACAATCAAATGAGTGTAGATATACATGCATTGCCAGAAGGTATTTATTTTATAAATCAAATCCGGAGTGATAATATCAAAAGGAAAAAAATTGAAATAATTAAATAATTGAACATATATAAAAAACAAGGGCGCTATACAGACGCCCTTGTTTTTTATATATAGACCAATACACTATTTTATTTTGAGAAAAAACAGTTTGATAGTTTTAGCATTTTCAGCAACCACAGATTTTTTCTGATACGCAATAAATATTTATAATCCCTGTCCGCATATACAGCATTGAATTTCCTAATATAGAAATTTTCTGTCCCGGAGTTTTCATGAAGCTTTATTAATTCCGGATCAAAAGAATATATGTTGTACATAATTTTAGCGTTTTAGATAACATAAAATTCAGCATTACATATTTCTTTATCATTATCTCAACTCTATTCAATTATTAATCTTAGAGTGCATATTTGTATCAATGAAAATAAACACACTACTATCAGCTTTAGTATCAGAATAAAATAAAGGTTACATAAAATAGAAAAAATAATATATGCCGGAATTCTGCGAGCATAAAAAAAGGCAATCAATTTGATTGCCTTTTAAATTCGATTTAGAAGCGATTATAATTGCGCATCAATTTTTTGTGCCAATACTGATTTAGGAACAACGCCAACTTGTTTGTCAACGATTTCACCTCTTTTCAATACCAGTAATGTAGGGATTGAACGGATACCAAACTTCGCTGATACTACCGGGTTCTCATCTACGTTTAATTTTGCAATTACAGCCTTGCCGGCATAATCACCAGCAAGCTCTTCAACTACTGGTCCGATCATCTTACAAGGCCCACACCATTCAGCCCAGAAGTCTACTAAAACTGGTTGATCTGTATTGATTATTTCTTCAAAGTTCGCGTCTGTTATTTCTACTGCTTTTCCCATAATTGACAATGTGTTAACTGTATACTGTAAACTTAATGAAAATTTAATGAAAATAGTTCCTTAAGCGCCTATTTTGTAAGTAACACCTTCCAGTTTGGTTAGCTCTTCCAGAAAGGTATTGTTCGGGTCAACTCTGTAACTACGTGAAAATGTTTTCACTGTATGTTCGTTGGTGTTTTTGGTTAATGTTAGATATAGTAAGCAGGATCCTTTATGTTCAGAAACAATACGATCAATTTCTACTACCGTAACGGCATTGATCTGATCCAGATTTACACTGATATTTACACTTCTGCATAATTTAGCACGTACATCTGCTAAAAGCTGCGTACTGTTTATTTTAAAATCCAATTCGCCTTCTCTTCCCCATTTAGGTTTCAGGCTGCCTTTCATAAACAGAAACTCTCCAATATTGATGAAGTGCGCATGCTTCAGATAATCTTCTCCAAACAAGGCTAGATCAAGAGAGCCGCTGTAATCTTCAATAGTGAACAACACAAAAGGCTTCCCATTTTTACTTTGGCGCACATTTACTTTGGTAACGATGCCGGCTACTGTTAGATCCTTTCCCTGTGGACTGCTCATTACGTTTTCTAACGGGCAATTACAGAAATTATCGATCTCTAACTTGAATTGATCCAGCGGGTGGCCGGAGATATAAAAACCTACAATCTCTTTTTCTCTCTTTAGCTTTTCAATGCTACCCCATTCTTCGCAAGGAACAATTTTGGGCGGAGCAGGTTTTGCACTTACGCTATTGCCAAATAAAGAAGATTGATTGCTGTCATCTTCTGTTTGAAAAGCATTCCCATAACGGATAGCTTTTTCTAAAAAAGAAATACTTTCGCGCTCAGCAATATTGAAGTATTGTGCACGGTGCAATTCAGCAAAGAAGTCAAAGGCTCCCGCAATAGCCAACGATTCAAATGTTTTTTTACTTACAGCACGAAGATTTACACGGGAAACAAAATCAAAGAAATCTTTAAATGCACCGTTCGCTTTTCTTTCATCAACGATTGCCTGTACCGGACCTTCACCAACACCTTTGATAGCACCCATGCCAAAGCGTATCTGTCCATTTTTGTTTACAGAAAACTGATAACTGCTTTCATTTACATCCGGACCAAGTACGGCCATGCCCATACGCTGGCATTCTTCCATGAAGAAAGAAATTTTATCAAAGTTGCTTAAGTTGTGCGTCAATACCGACGCCATATATTCGGAAGGATAGTTTGCTTTTAGGTATCCGGTTTGATAGGCAACAAACGCATAACACGTAGAGTGAGATTTGTTGAAGGCGTATTGAGCAAAAGCTTCCCAGTCTGTCCAAACTTTTTCGCATATTTTTGGATCCAAACCTTTTGCTGCAGCACCATCAATAAATTTGCCTTTCATTTTATCCAGCGTTGCACGATCCTTTTTCCCCATCGCTTTACGTAGTACATCGGCATCTCCTTTAGTAAAGCCCGCTAGTTTCTGAGATAAAAGCATCACTTGCTCTTGATAAACGGTAATGCCGTATGTGTCGCCCAGATATTCTTCCATCTCAGGCAAATCGTAGATAATTTCTTCTTTGCCTAGTTTACGTGAAATAAATTTGGGAATGTATTCAATTGGCCCCGGTCGGTACAGGGCATTCATCGCAATCAAATCTTCAAACTTGTCGGGTTTTAAATTGATCAGGTGTTTTTGCATCCCGGCAGATTCAAACTGGAAGGTAGCATTGGTTTCACCTTTCTGATACAGCTCGAAAGTTTTTGCATCATCCAGCGGAATGTAGTCAATGTCGATTTTTACGCCGTGATTTTCTTCAATCATTTTCAACGCATCACGAATGATGGTAAGGGTTTTCAAACCCAGAAAGTCCATCTTGATTACACCTGCATCTTCAATTACTTTACCGTCAAATTGCGTAACCAATAATTCCGAATCCTTAGCAGTAAAGACAGGGATGATATCATACAAATCTTTTGGTGCAATGATAATACCCGCAGCGTGTATGCCGGTTCCTCGCACAGAGCCTTCAAGTATAAGTGCTTCTTTTAATACATCAGAACCAAGGGAGCCCTCGTCGTCCAGTATTTCACGAAGTTTCTTTACGTTCTCCAGATCTTCCGGTGTAAGTTCTTCAGAAAGTGTTTTGTCTTTTTCGTTCTTTTTATCCGAAGCTTTTATCGGACCTTTCATTACCCAGTTTAATTCAATGCCGGGTTTGTCAGGAACAAGTTTTGCAAGCGCATTTGATTCCTGCAACGGCAAATCAAGTACACGTGCAACGTCTTTGATACTCATCTTTGCAGCCATTGTACCATAGGTTACAATTTGTGCTACCTGAGTTTTGCCATATTTTTCTACCACATAATCAATAACTTTCTGACGACCTTCATCATCAAAGTCTGTATCAATATCGGGCATGCTCTTACGATCCGGATTTAGGAAACGCTCAAACAGTAAATTATATTTAATCGGGTCAATGTTTGTAATGCCAATGCAATAGGCAACAGCAGAACCTGCCGCAGAGCCACGGCCGGGCCCTACAAATACTCCAATCTCACGACCTTTGTTAATGAAATCCTGAACAATCAGGAAGTAACCTGCAAACCCCATTGTGCGGATGGTATGCAATTCAAAATCCAGACGCTCCTGAATTTCAGGTGTCACTTCTCCGTAGCGATTGCGCGCGCCTTCGTAAGTTAAGTGTTGTAAATAATTATCCTGATCTAAGAATGTTGTAGGGATTTCATAATTAGGTAAAAGAATATCCTGTTTTAATTTCAAAATCTCCACCTTGTCAACGATCTGCATGGTATTATCGATCGCCTCCGGAATGTCGCTGAACAGCGCAGTCATTTCTTCGCGTGTCTTGAAATAGAACTGGTCATTTGCAAAAGCAAAACGTCTGCCTTTCATCATAGACTCGTCATCCGAGAAATCTTTCATGGTCGGCGTACTTTGTTTTTCGCCGGTGTTAATACATAAAAGAATGTCGTGCGCGTTCGAATCTTTTTGATCTACATAATGAGAATCGTTTGAAGCAATGATTGGGACCTTATACTTGCGTGCAAGTTTAATCAATACTTCGTTAACGATATTTTGCTCTTTAATGTCATGTCGCTGTAGCTCTACATAATAATCTTCGCCAAAAAGATCCAGCCACCATTTGAATGCTTTTTCACCCGCCTCTTCACCTTTAGCTAAAATGGTTCTCGGCACTTCAGCACCCAGACAGCATGTTGTTGCAATTAAACCTTTGTGGTATTGAAGCACCAGTTCTTTATCGATACGAGGATACTTGCCATACAAACCGTCAATATACCCAAGTGAACAAAGCTTAATTAGATTTTTATATCCTTCCGGATTTTTAGCCAATAACAATTGGTGATAACGAACATCTTTATTGTCTTTTGTGAAAGACTTCTTGAATCGATCTTCTACCAGATAAAATTCACAGCCAACAATAGGCTTTACATTTTGCTTGACAGCTTCAGCAACAAATTGAAAAATGCCATGCATGTTCCCGTGGTCTGTTAAAGCAAGCGCTTTCATTCCGTTGGCTGCAGCTTTGCCGACCAGACCTTTTATACTGGCAGCACCATCTAATAAAGAAAATTGTGAATGGACATGTAAATGTGCAAAATCAGGCATGTTTGTAATTGTGGTAAGAAGTACAAGTTAGCTAATAACAAAAATGAGATATTCAAAAGTTTTCAACACCGCCATTATTTTCAAAGAAATGAAAGTTGCTTCAAGTGGCATTTTTTCAAAAGGCTTCATGCATTCTGATTTTAGCCTTTTTGAAATACAGTATTGATTTTGGGGTTCTTTCGCATCAAGACAAAAGAACAGAAGAATAAAAGAAACAATAATATAGGTAACAGAGGAAAATTGTTATAATCCAAGCTATTTCAACCATTCCACCTCTTCCGCAAATTGAATCTGCAACGTTTTAAAATAAAGGTTTGTACTACACTTTAATTCGACTTTGGAGGTTTGAATGCCATTGGTACAATCTATAAACAGCACATGCAATGCTTCTAATTCTTCCATAATACATTCTGAAACAGGAGTGTTATTTATGCGAAGAATTTTATCGCCTTTCCCTAATTGATTTACATAAGGAGATGCCGGATCAACAGATTGAATAGTATAATGCGCATCACACAACAAACCGAAATGACGAGCAAAAAAATTGCTGTGAGCCTCTTCCTGTGCAGGAATCCGTAGGTAATGAAATGCTTCTGTCAGATCATTTTTCAAATCACCTAAACCATAGATCCACCGTTCGTAATCAGCAATATATTTATTAGATGTAAACGCATGAAACAGCTTGGCAATAGATGCTTCAGTATACCCTTCCTGTGTAGTTTGGAATGAATCCCAAAGGGTGCGCATAAAATTACGCAACGTAGAAGCATTGCCAGATGATTTGCGAATTGCTGTATCCATTAGGAATGCAACAATGGCACCCTTTACATAGATGGAAACTTTTCGGTTTGGAATGCCGGCATCATAGCCATCTACCCACAAATCAGCAGAGCTGTCAGCTATGGAAAGATGGTAATTCCCGAAAGAATAGAAATGCCTTTTTAGTAAAATATTTAATTCTTCCTGATACCATTCAGAAGAAAAAACATTGGTCAGGCCTAAATAATAATCACCTAAATAAGTTGTAACACCTTCGGCAATAAATCCTGTTTTAAAATATTGTGCCTGAAAGAGATTATACGGACGCATTTCCGCAGGCCTTATTTTACAGATATTCCAGGTGTGATAGAGTTCATGCGAACAAATGCCGACAAGTTCTGTATACAGTTTTTCTTTCACGTCTGTTGCCGGACCTAAGCAGATCACCGTAGAATTTCTATGTTCTACACCATGATAATGTTGATACGGAAGAATCAGTAACAAGAAATGATATTCTTTTTCTGGAAAAACTCCGAAGTCTGCAATTTGCGCTTCCGTAAATTTTTTAAAATCTTCAACAATGCCTGAAGGGAAATGTGTTTCATCTACTGTTGAATGAATATAAAAAGGAATATCCCGAACCGAATAAGACAAGGTTGTTGAATCAGGAGATGCCAATATCGGGTAATCACTTAAAGCGAGAAACGACTCAACGGAATAGTTATATTCAGATTCTTTTGGCATGCCCGTTTGTACTTTAAAAGATTCCGGCAGATGCAGTTTTAGGGTACAAGGCATGTTTTCTTGTCCGTCCACTGCCAGTAAACAAGCTATAGTATTAATATAGAATAGCTTGTTATCCGACCAGCAACCGCCGGCATCCATCTGCCGGCAATAATATAAATAGCTGAAAGTGATTTTTGAATGTGCAGGCGCATCGATTTTCCAGATATTCCGTCCACTCTTGCTGACAGGCAGCAAATTACCATTTTCGTTCCTGGCCGACCAATCCCGCACATTGGCAGCGTAATTTTGCAGCATATACCGTCCGGGCCGCCAGGCAGCAATTTTTAGTTCTGGATTGGTTTGATGCGTTTCAAAAGAAATTGTTATTCGAATGAAATTTGCATCCAAATTTGTATTATCTATTTGATATTCAATTGATTTTATTGAATTTTGTATCATGGGGCAAGAAGTCAGTATTACTTTTAACAAAGATTAATAAGTTATTTTTAAAAACAATATTGTTAGTTCGAAAAACGATTGGTATATTTGCAACCCTATTTATATGAAAGGAACAGATTCTTGTCTTAATAGGATAACGATTTACAATTATGAAAAGGACATTTCAGCCATCAAACCGTAAGAGAAAAAATAAGCACGGATTCCGTTCAAGAATGGAAACTGCTAACGGTAGAAGAGTTTTAGCTGCAAGAAGAGCTAAAGGTCGTAAAAGATTAACGGTATCAGACGAGATTCCTCGTAAAGGATAATTATTCTAAGCTTGTTACCGTTTTGGGTGAACAGTTAAGATTAACATGCACCAAAACAATACACATACGAACGGTAACAAGCTTTTTTCTTTTCCTAAAAAGGAAAAGTTAACAAGTAAGATCATTATTGACCGCCTTTTTAAAGAAGGTGAATCAAGATTCAAATACCCTTTCAGGGTACTTTTTTTATCGGACACCTCTTGGTCCGAACAATTCCCCCAAGTAGTTATCTCTGTAAGTAAGCGGAATTTTAAACATGCCGTTGATCGCAATAGAATTAAGCGATTAATTCGTGAAGCATATCGTTTACAAAAAAATGAGTTGATGGCATTGTTTCCGGAAAAACCGGCTTATATGGCAATTCTTTATACTGCCAAAGAGGAAATTCAACTGGAGGAATTGAAAAAAAAGCTATATTTAATAATTAAAATGACTCAATCAGGCAATAACTCATAGAAGTAGGTCGTACTGTTTAAGCATAATAAAGAATAATCTATTCATTCTATTTTAATACAAATGAAAATTAAGCGTTGGGGAATTATTGCGTTTGTTGCTATTGGTTTAGTTGCATCGTTATCTGCGTTCAAACAAACAGATAAGTATTTTGAGATTGCCAAAAACATGGAGCTTTTTTCTGCCGTGTATAAAGAAGTGAATTTATTGTATGTGGATGAAGTAAACCCATCCCAGATTATGACAACAGGCATTGATGCCATGTTAGAATCGTTAGATCCTTATACCAATTATATCCCGGAAGATAAGATCGAAGATTTTCGTACGCAGATGACGGGTCAATACGGTGGTATCGGTGCAGTAATTGGCGAACGCAAAGACAAAATAATTATTTTGATGCCATACGAGGGCTTTCCTGCCAATAAAGCAGGCATGCAGATTGGCGATGAGATCATAAGCGTTGACGGCATTGTTACTACGAGCAAAAATTCAAGCGATGTTAGCAAGCTATTAAGAGGACAAGCAGAAACGCCGGTTAAGATTAAAGTGAAACGGTATAATCATACAGAGCCGATTGAGTTTACACTAACCAGACAAAAGATTAAAATCAGCAACGTTCCATATTATGGAATGGTAAATGAAAACACCGGTTATATAAAGCTGTCAGAGTTTACAGGAGCAGCATCTCTTGAAGTTAAGAAAGCATTGACAGATTTAAAAGCAAAAGGTGCAACACAAATCATTCTCGATCTTAGAGGTAATCCAGGTGGTTTGCTGAACGAAGCAGTAAATATTTCGAATATTTTCATTCCAAAAGACAAGCTGGTTGTAAGTACGAAAGGTAAAGTCTCGGAGTGGAATACAAAATACATTACTGAATTGCTACCGGATGATTTAACCATTCCTATCGCTGTATTGGTAAGCGGAAGAAGTGCATCGGCTTCTGAAATTGTTGCCGGAGTGATTCAGGATTACGATCGTGGTGTAATTGTTGGTCAGCGTTCGTATGGAAAAGGCTTGGTACAGACAACGCGCGAACTACCATACAATTCTCAGATTAAAGTAACAACGGCAAAATACTATACACCAAGTGGTCGCTGCATACAGGCCATTGATTATTCGCACAGAGCTGCAGACGGAACCGTTTCTAAATTTGCAGATTCACTTAAAGTGGCATTTAAAACAACAAATGGAAGAACGGTATACGATGGCGGTGGCGTAACTCCCGACATTACTGTGGCGCAAGACTCTATAGCTTCTATATTAATAGCATTGGTTTCTAAAAATATGCTGTTTGATTATGCAACACAATATTATACAACACATCCGAATATTGGAGATGCCAAGGCATTTAATCTTACCAATGACGACTATCAGAATTTCATTGGCTGGTTAAAAGGAAAAGATTATACCTATACAACCAAGGTTGAAAAGACCCTGGAAGAAATGACCAAGCAATCCAAGCAGGAGAAATACTACGATGCAATGAAAGGCCAATTGGAGCAAATGAAAAAGGTGATTGATCAGGATAAAGAAAATGACTTGATTAAATTCAAAGCACAGATTATGGAATATCTGGAAGAGGAAATTGCATCAAGGTATTATTTGCAAAGAGGAATTATTGAAGCTTCTTTTGATAGCGATAATGATATACAGGCGGCACTTGAAGTATTGAATAATAAGAATAAGTATAATTCTATATTATCTGGTAAGTCTGCCAAGTAAGAATAAACAATACGTTCAATTTTGTAAAAGCAGGAAGGTCAGAAATTGATTTTCCTGCTTTATTATTAAATCTCTTTATTAGAATCAGGTCCTTATATGGCACGTATATTAAGTATTGATACCAGCACGTCTATTTGTTCTGTTGCATTGCATTACAGCGGTAAGTTGGTATCACATACAGAAACATTTCTTGATCGCTCACACTCAAGAAATATTTCACACATGGTAGAACATATAGTAGATATATGCGAAATCAATATGCGTGATCTAGATGCGTTTGCTGTTTCAGCCGGGCCTGGTTCATATACCGGAATGAGAATAGGTACTTCTACAGTAAAAGGCTATTGCTTTGCCTTAGATAAACCATTAGTATCAGTATCGTCTTTATATAGTCTTGCAGCACAATTGGCACATAAACAACCTGGGTTATTTTATTGTCCAATGATTGATGCCCGGAGAATGGAAGTATATACAGCAATATTTGATGCTGAATTGAATGAAATTTCAAAAGAGGAAGCCTTAATTTTAACGGAAGAGTCTTTTCAGGAACAATTACTAAGCAATAAAGTGTTATTTGGAGGTGATGGGGCTGCAAAGTTTCAGGGTATCTGTAATAATGCAAGTGCTTCATTCGTAATTGATGCATATCCATCGGCAGCCTATATGGGTAAAAAGGCCTTTGAAAAATTTCAAAACCAGAAATTTGAGGATATTGCCTATTTTGAACCCAATTATATTAAAGAATTTCATACCAATAGTAAGTTGGATCAGTGATAAATATGGAAAAAGACACTATAATTAATAAAGTTCAGCAAAGCGGATTGATTACAATTGATCTGGAAGATTATTTTCATCCCGGCGAAAAAGTGGTTTTTGACATAAAAGATTACTTGTATGAAGGCATTATTTTGAAAGAAAAAGACTTTAGAGAATTTTTAAAACAGCATAATTGGGCGAATTATTCAGGCAAAAATGTAGCAATTACATGCTCTGTTGATGCAATTATTCCTACCTGGGCATATATGTTGGTTACAACAAAGCTTAAACCTTATGCCAATTTGATTGTATTTGGCAGCTTAAAAGACCTTCATGCGAAAATTTTTTCTGATGCAATTGCTAAAATAAATACTGCAGATTACATACAATCCAAAGTTGTTATTAAAGGCTGCGGTAAGTTGGAAGTACCTGTTTCTGCGTATGTTGAGTTGACAAACAAATTGCTTCCGGTTGTGGCAAGCATCATGTATGGAGAACCATGCAGCACCGTTCCGGTATACAAGCAATTAAAATAATTCAAATCTCCATTTGGATACTAGATTGAAAAAACCTACCTTTGCACTCCCAAATCGATAACAAGGCACTTTTTGGGAAACGTTCAGCAATTATTCGAGTTATTATATCCAGATTTAGTACAAGAAAAGAGTAAAATCTTTTTATTTAGATTTGGAAAATAGTTTATAAATAGTCACCTTTGCAACCCGATAAGACGGAAGGTTTTTGAAGGATGCGTTGAGGATTTGTAAAGGATTAAAAACTTTAAAATAAATTTTTAAAAGGGTTTGTTTTAGAGAAAATAAGATTTACCTTTGCAACCCGTTAGAAAAGAAACGGGATAATGAAATAAGGAGAAAGACGGAAGGTTTTTCTTTGGTAGTGAAAAAAAGGGTAGCGAGCAGGAAT